>JAAIGF010034372.1_pt1 | contig 12498 bp, 12 predicted proteins | sample 6487441 | NCBI WGS metagenome assembly JAAIGF01 (sample SAMN13974129, study PRJNA590717) | phyllosphere metagenome | biome: pepper field; feature: multiple bacterial spot infested pepper fields; material: pepper leaves; isolation source: leaves from pepper fields | host: Capsicum annuum ...
CGGTGCCCCAGACCTGGCGGTACAGCTCTTGCGTCTCGGTCATCGTGGCCGTCATGAACGGGTCGTACTGGCCGACGAGGGCGGCCGACATTGCGGTAAGCACACTGGGGTACGCCGAGATCGGCCCGGGGCCCATGAGCAGGCGGGCGGGCGGGTCGATGGGTCCGGGGATTCGAACGGTCGGGTTCGTCATGGCGTGTCCATCCGGGGGTCGAGGAGCGAGAACAGGCGGCGGGCGAGCCGCACGAGGGCGAGGTCGGTGCCGGCGCGCGAGACGAGGCAGACGCCGACGGGCGCCGGTCCCAGCGTCGACGGCACGGTGAGCAGGGGCACCGAGATCGCGGGGAGCCCGGCGACGGCGGCCGGCGTCGTCATCCGCAGTGTGTCGCGGCGCAGCAGGTCGAGCGCCTCGCCGCCGGCGGTGCGCGCAGGTGCGGCTCCGGGGACGGTCGGCAGCAGCAGCACCGCGTCGTCGACGACGGCACGCAGGCGGTCGGCGAGAGGGGCGAGCGCGGCGCGCGCCCGCTTCTCGTCGTCGGGTGTCACGGCGGCGGCGGTGCGGAAGCGGTCGGCGACGGCGGCTCCCACCGCGCCGGGATGCTGCACGAGCCAGTCGCCGTTGTTGCGCCAGGCCTCCGCGCCCTGCACGGTGCGGAACGCGTCGAGGTAGGCGTCGAGGTCGCCGATCGACACGCGGCCGACCGAGACCGCGGCTCCCGTGGCCGTGACGCGGTCGAGCAGCTCGGCGAACGCGCGTCGGGTGGCGGGCTCGGCGGCGGCGAGGATCTCGTCGGGCACGAGGAGGCGCGTCGGCAGCTCGTCGTCCGGCTCGCCGTGCACGCTCTCGGTCGACTCCGAGCCGGCGTACCCGAGGCACCACTCGGCGACGCGCTCGAGCGTCGATCCGTCGCGGGTCAGCCATCCGACGGTGTCGAAGCTCTGCGCGAGGGGCAGCATGCCCTGCCGGGGCACGAGGTCGTGCGTGGTCCGCAAGCCCCAGAGCCCCTGGTACGAGGCGGGTACCCGCACCGATCCGGCGGTGTCGGTGGCGAGGGCGACATCGGCATGCCCGGCCGCGACGGCGGAGGCCGGCCCGCTCGACGAGCCGCCCGGGAGCGCTCCGGGCAGCGCGGCGTTCGGCGGCGTGCCGTAGTGGGTGTTGTCTCCGGCGACGGAGTAGGCGAACTCGTCGGTGCGCGCGATGCCGCGCAGCGACGCTCCGCCGCGCAACAGGTCGCCGACCGCGGGCGCCGTGGTCGTCTCGGCGCGGGCCGAGGCGAGGAACGTCGGGTTGCCCGCCCCGATGCGGTAGCCGCGGATCGCGAAGAGGTCTTTGACGGCGACGGTCAGCCCGGCCAGCGGACCTTCCCAGGCGCCCTGGTAGAGCGGGTCGCCCACGGTGCGCCAGATCGACCGGTCGAACGCCTGCGGCCGCGGGGTCACGTGTGCGGCGGTGATGAGCCAGCGACCGTCGATGCGCTGCCAGAGCTGGGTCTGCAGGCCGGTGCCACCTGCGGCGTAGCGGGAGACCGAGATCAGCAGAGCGACGTCAGGGGCGAGCGGCCGGTACTCGATCCGTTCGATCTCGCGCGCCGCGACCCCGCCGCGCGCCCCGCGGAATGCGCTGATCGCATCGTGGCCGACGAGCAGGCCCCCGGCATCCGCCCGCATCGTGCCGGGTCCGGGGGCGAACGCGGCGTCGAGCGCCGCGAGGTCGTTCTCGACGATGGCGCGCTCGTAGTCGGCGAACGCCGCCGCGAGATCGGCGGGCATGCCGCCGGCCGGGGCGCCGTCGTTAGGCGCATCGCCGTGGGCGCGACCGGTCACGACGCGTCCTCGCCGACGGCGGCGAGAGTGCCGCCGCGCGAGAGCAGCCGCCCGCCCGGAACGCCCGCGGCATCCACGGCATCGGCAACATCGACGCCGGCCTCGAACACGACCTCGCCTCGGAGCCAGGTGCGGCGCACCCGTCCCGTCAGCACGCGGCCGTCGTAGGCCGAGATCGGGTTGCGGTGACGCAGCTCGCGCGCGTCGACGTGGACGACGTCGTCGGGGGCGAAGACGGTGAGGTGCGCGGGCGCGCCCACGGCGATGCGCCCGACGGCGAGGCCCGCGACGGCAGCGGGTCCTGTCGTGAACAGCGGCAGGATCGTCTCGAGCGGGATGCCGCGCTCGAGCGCCTCGGTCCAGACCGCCGACAGCCCGACCTGCAGTCCGGAGATGCCGCCCCAGGCGAGCCCGAAGTCGCCGTCGCCTGCGCGCTTGAGGTCGACGGTCGAGGGCGAGTGGTCGCTGACGATCGCGTCGATCGTGCCGTCGACGATGCCCTCCCACAGGAGGTCGCGGTTCGAGGCCTCGCGGATGGGCGGGCAGCACTTGAACTCGGACGCGCCGTCGGGGATCTCCTCGGCGATGATCGTGAGGTAGTGCGGGCAGGTCTCGACCGTGAGGTCGACTCCGTCCGCGCGGGCCGCACGGATGGCGGGCAGTGACCGGGCGTCGCTCAGGTGCAGGATGTGCGCCCGGCCGCCGGTCGCGCGCGCGGCCTCGATGACGGCGTCGATCGCCGACGCCTCGCTCGTCGCCGGGCGCGACGCGAGAAAGGCGTCGTATCCGCGGCCGAGCGCGCCGTCGGCACCGAGCAGCTCGGGGTCCTCGGCGTGCACGATGAGCCGCGAGCCGAGCGCCGCGATCTCGCCCATGGCCCGGCGCAGCTGAGCACGGTCGAGGTGTCCGAACTCGTCGACGCCCGACGGCGCGAGGAAGCACTTGAACCCGTAGACGCCGGCCTCGTGCAGGGGGCCGAGCTCCCCCAGGTTCTCGGGCACCGCCCCGCCCCAGAACCCGACGTCGACGTGCGCGGATGCCGCGGCGGCGGCACGCTTGACCTCCAGTGCGCCGGCGGTCGTGGTCGGCGGGATGGAGTTCAGCGGCATGTCGACGATCGTCGTGACACCGCCCGCCGCCGCGGCCCGCGTCGCCGAGCCGAAGCCCTCCCACTCGGTGCGTCCGGGCTCGTTGACGTGCACGTGCGAGTCGACGAGCCCGGGCAGCAGCACAGCGTCGGCGGCGACGCGCACCTCGGCGGCGTCGGCGACGGCGGCGTCCTCGTCGAGCATCGCGACGACGAGGCCGTTCTCGACGACGACGGCTGCGGGGACGAAGGCCGTGCCGTCGAAGACGCGGCCGGCGCGCACGACGAAGCGGGACGGGGACGATGCGGTCACGAGATCTCCGGGCGGGGTCGGGGGCGAGGAACGACGGCGGGCGCGCGATGCGCAGAGCCCGATGTCAATATAAAGCTATGGGTTAACGCAGCCGCGGCGGTTACCCCGATGTAACGCTCTCGTGACGACGCGGCGGGGCGGCGTACTCCTCGCGCTTGCTCGTCCCCACCCGCATCCGCACCATCGCCGACGCGAGCCCGACCGCCGCGCCGACCCCGTCGACCACGGGAACGCCGACGCGCTCCGTCAGGGCGTGGCAGAGATCGGCCATCCCGGCGCAGCCGAGCACGATGACGTCGGCCCCGCCCGCCACCTCGGCGGCGCACAGCGCCGCGATGCGCTCGAAGGCATCCGACCCGGTGTCCTCGAGATCGAGCACCGGGATGCCGGAGGCGACCAGCGAGGCGCAAGCCGACGTCATCCCGTAGCGGGCGAGCAGATCGCGCGCCCGGCCGAGCGTCCGGCCGAGCGTCGTGACCACGGCGAACCGACGACCGGACAGGGTCGCGACGTGCATCGCAGCCTCGGCGATGCCGATGACGGGAACGTCGACGAGCTCGCGCGCGGCGTCGAGTCCCGGGTCGCCGAAGCACGCGATGACGTACGCGTCGCTTCCGCCGACGGCGAGGTCGGCCTCGATGATGTCGACGACCGAGCGGGCGGCGGTGATCTCGTCGAGATGGCTCTCGATCGCGGCCGCGCCGTCGGTCGGATGCGCGGCGACCACCTCGACCCCGGGCCCGGCGACCTCCCGGGCGGCGACGGCGATCTTGTCCGTCATCGCCCGGGAGGTGTTGGGGTTGATCAGCGTGATCCTCACGCGGCGCCCTCCGGCGCAGACTCGGGCAGGGTGCCGTCCGAGATGCCCTCGGTCTCGCCCGCGAACGTCGGGACCTGCGGGTCGAGCCGCTCGAACACCACGAACGCGGCGAACGCGAGGCCGCATCCGATGAACCAGGTGAAGTTCCCGATCCACGAGACGTCGAACAGCCCCATGTCGGCGAACGTCTTGGGCAGGATCGCGAGCAGGATCGTCGGGATGCCGGCCACGAGGAGCGTCTTCATCGCGTTCGGGTTGTACCCCTTGCGGTACCAGTACGCCCCGCTCTCGCTCATCGTGAACATGTCATCGGTGCGGATCCGCTGCTTGGCCGCGATGTAGTACCCCGCGATCAGCAGGCCGAACAACGGGCCGATGAGGGCCGCGAGGATGCCGAGGGAGTAGTGGATGGCGGTGGCGTCGGAGTACCAGTTCCAGGGCGTGAGGAACACCGATCCGACCGCGGCGATCATGCCGCCCATGCGCCACGAGATCTTCTGGGGCGCGACGTTGGAGAAGTCGAAGGCGGGCGCGATGAAGTTGGCGACGATGTTGATGCCGACCGTCGCGGTGACGAAGGTCAGCCCGCCGAGCAGGATCGCGAAGGGGGTGTCGATCGCCTCGACGGTGTGGATGGGGTCGAGGAGCAGCTCGCCGAACACCGGCACGGTCGCGGCGGCGGTGAGCACGGTCAGGATCGAGAAGAACAGGAAGTTCACCGGGAGGCCCCAGAAGTTGCCCTTCTTGACCTGGCTGAACGAACGGCCGTACCGCGCGAAGTCGCCGAAGTTGAGCATCGGGCCGGCGAAGTATGCCACCACGATGCCGACCGCCATGGCCATGAGGCCGAGGGTGCCCCAGAGGTCGTGCGGCGCCGCCGCCGGGTCGGAGAGGTTCAGGTCGATGTTCTCCCAGCCGGCCTGGCTGACGAGGTACACCGCGAGCACGATCATCACGACGTAGACGGCGGGGCCGGCCCAGTCGATGAAGCGGCGGATGACCTCCATGCCGTTCCAGAACAGCGCGACCTGGGCGACCCAGAGGACCGAGAAGGAGATCCACCCGAGCGCCGAGAGCCCGAGGAAGCCCACGTCGAGCAGCGCCGCGGAGCCGGGGATGAACTTCAGGAAGATGATGTTCAGCGACTGCGCCGCCAGGAAGGTCTGCACGCCGTACCAGGCGATCGCGATGATGCCGCGGATGATCGCGGGGATGTTGGCGCCGCGCACCCCGAAGATGGCGCGGTTCACCACGGGATAGGGCACGCCCGTCTTCTGACTGGGCTTGGCGACCATGTTCGCGAAGACCTGCACGATCACGATGCCGACGACGAGAGCCACGAGCACCTGCCACGCGGCGATGCCGAGCGCGAAGAGCGACCCCGCCGTGACGTAGCCGCCGACCGAGTGCACGTCCGACATCCAGAAGGCGAAGATGTTGTACCAGGTCCACCTCTGCTTGCGGAGCGGGGCGAGGTCCTCGTTCGACAGTCGGGGGTCGTAGCCCCGATCGGGAACCGTCGTCTCGGCGGGCAGGATGTTCGGAGGAGCGGTCATGGCGTCGGAACCTTCCAGGAGGGGATCTGGAAAGTGAAGCTATGGGTTAATCGATCCCGGCGGGTTTCGCTGATGTAACGACGGTGTGAAGTTGGAGCTTCACAGCGGTCGCGCTCGGACGCCGCCGCAGCCCGTTTAGACTCGGCGGCATGTCAGAGCTCGCGCTGGGGACCGGGACCGAGGTGGGCGTCCGGCTGCGCGAGCTTCGGCGGCAGCGAGGGATGTCGGCACGTGCCGTCGCCGCCGCGCTGGGCATCAGCCCCAGCGCGGTGTCGCAGATCGAGCGCGGCGTGCTGCAGCCGAGCGTCTCGCGGCTGCTCGCCATCACCGACGCCCTCGGCGTGCCCCTCGCCGCCGTCTTCGAGAGCGCTGGCGAGGCCCCCGCCGCTGCGCTCGCGGCGGAGATCGACGGATTCTCGCTGGTCCGCGCCGCCCAGGCCACGACGGTCGAGCTCGGCGACGGAGTGACCTTCCGCCGCCTGTCCCCCGGACCGAGCCCGGGAATCGACTACTTCCAGTCGACCTATCCGCCCGGGTCGTCGGCCCACCGCGACACCGACCTCTTCCGGCACGACGGGTACGAGGTCGGCACCATGCTCTCGGGCGAGCTGACGATCGATTTCACCGATGAGCGGGTCGTGCTGCGTCCCGGCGACACGATCAGCTACCCGTGCTCGCGACCGCACCGCATCCACAACGACGGCGACGAGACCGCCGTCGCGACCTGGCTGATCGTCCACGGGCCCGCGTGAGCTCGGTCGGACGCCGGCGCGCGCGAGGCGCCGGGGTCTCAGCGCCCCGTCGCGCCGTCGACCGGCCCCGTCGACCCGACGACCGTGAGCCACGTCGCGACCGCGACGCTGTCGGTGCGGTTCGCGACGCGGTGCGGTCGGGATGCCGCGAACGAGAGCGACTCGCCCGGGCCGAGCTCGACCTCGCCGTCGGCGAACTCGAAGGTGAGCGTCCCCGTCACGACGAGCCCGCTCTCGTAGCCCGCGTGAACGAGGAGGCCGCCGTCGGCGCTCGAGCTCGCGCCCGGCGGGTAGGTCGACTCGAAGTGCTCCACGCCACTGATGGGCACGGGCGTCAGCCGCCGGTAGGTGACGCCGCCGCCGAGGTGCGCCGTGGTCTCGGTGCCGACGCGGGCGACGAAGACGCCGGGGACGGGCTCGTTCAGCTCGCCGGGGGCATCGGCATCGGGGATCACCGCGACGGCGTGATCGTCGAAGATGACCGACACCGGAGCGCCCAGCACCCCGACGAGCTCGACGAGCCGGTGAACCGACGGCTGCATCGCACCCGTCTCGATCTGCGACAGGGCGCTCGCCGAGATGCCCATCTCCTGCGCGACCGAGGCGAGGGAGCGCCCCGTCCGGGTGCGCAGCGCCCGCAGGCGGCGCCCGATCGACGCGGGAAGGTCGGGCTCGGCGCGCTGCGGTTCCACGGCACGATGATATGTAACGCGGGAGAAACGCGGTGACAGTACCGTGACGCGCATGCACCTCGACGAGTTCCACGCCCTCAGCGCGGACGATGCCCGACGCGTCGTCGCCGTCTGGGCCCCCATCCCCCGCTGGGTCGAGACCCTGGTCGCCGGGCGGCCTTACCGCGACGTCGCGGAGCTGGGCGCCCGGGCGCGGGCCGAGGCGGCGCACTGGAACGAAGACGACCTCGATGCCGCGCTCGCGCATCATCCGCGCATCGGCGCCCGCGTCGACCAGCCGGGTGCCGAGGGCGACGCGTCGCGATCCGAGCAGGCCGCGATGCGGTCGGCATCCGATGACGACGCCGCCGCGATCGCGGCGGGCAATCGGCGCTACGAGGAGCGGTTCGACCGTGTCTTCCTCATCCGGGCGGCCGGCCGGACCCCGGGCGAGATGCGCGCCGAGCTCGAGCGGCGCCTCGGCAACGACGACCGCACCGAGACGGCCGAGGCCCTCGGCCAGCTGGCCGAGATCGCGCTGCTCCGCCTGTCGCAGACCGTCACCGCGGAGGCGCCGGCATGACCCACCTGACCACTCATGTGCTGGACGCGGCGACCGGCACTCCCGCTGTCGACGTGACGATCGAGCTCGCCGACGCCCGCGGAACCGTCATCGCGACGGGCTCGACCGATGCCGACGGACGGCTCGCGCTCGGGCCCGACCGGCTCGAGCCGGGAATCTACGCGCTGACGTTCGACACGGGCGGGCACTTCGCCCGGTCCGGCACCGCGACCTTCTACCCGTCGGCGACCGTCAGCTTCACCGTCGGCGACGAGCCCCACCTGCACGTGCCGCTGCTGCTGAGCCCGTTCGCGTACTCGACCTACCGCGGCAGCTGAACCCCGCGCTCACGCACCTTAAGCGCTGGCTTAACAAGGTCGTTACACGGCCTTCACCTCGCGAGCGATCGGAAACCGTTGAATGACGGCAGTCCTCTGCACCGCCGTCCTCCTCCGATCGGAACCCCATGCGCGCACGTTCACCCCGCGTCGTCCTCCTGGCCGCCGTCTCCCTCGCCGCCCTCGTCCTCGCCGGCTGCAGCTCCGCCGGCGACGACGCCGCGGGCGATGACGGCGTCGAGACCGTCAAGGTCGGCACCCTGCGCGGCCAGCCGCACTTCTACCAGCCGTTCCTCTACGCCGACCACGCCGTCGACGGCGTCGAGTTCGAGGTCGTGACGCTCGACACCACCCCGGCACTCTCCGACGCGCTCGTCTCGGGCAGCATCGACTTCGCGATCACCGGCGTCACCCCGACCATCTCGTCGATCTCGCAGAACCGCGACCTGCGCATCGTCGCGAGCGCCGCCGACGGCGGGTCGGGCTTCATCGGCAACGGCGAGACCTCCCTCGCCGAGCTCGCGGGCTCGCAGATCGGCATCGTCCAGGGCTCGGCGCAGGAGGTCGCGCTGCGACTGCTCATCGACGAGGCCGGCATGACACCCGACGACTTCGAGCTCACCCCGATCCCCGTCCCCGAGATGGCTTCGGCCTTCGCGAGCGGCGACATCGACGCCTTCATGGGAGTCGAGATCGGCGTCTCGATCGCGAAGGCCGCCGGCGGCACCGAGGTCATCGACCCCTACTCCACCCCCATCGGGCGCGTGAACATCGGACTCGTCACGACCGGCGAGCTGATCGAGGAGAACCCCGAGCTGGTGCAGCGAGTCGTCGACACCCACGCCGCGACGACGGCCTACATGGCCGACAACATCGAGGAGTGGCTGCCCAGCATGGTCGAGGAGTTCGGCGGCGACGAGGAGGTCCTCACCTCGGCGCTCGAGAACTTCTGGCTGCGGTCGGACCTCTCGGACGAGTACGTCGGCCAGCTCGAGGCCCTCGCCGGAGCCATGGCCTCGATCGGCCTGATCACCTCGACGCCGACCGCCGACACGATCGTCGACACGAGCTTCGCCGACTGACCCGCGGGGAGAAGCACCATGACCGACACCGTCCCGTCCGGGCGCACCGACGACGCAGCCGTCGTCGCCGGTGCGCCTGCGAGCGCACCCGTCCGGCGCCGCCCGCCGGCACGCCGACCCAACCAGCGGGCAGCTCTCTACCGGTTCCTGCTCGGCCTGCCGGTGCCGTTCCTCTTCGTCATCCTGTGGCAGATCGGCCGCGACCAGGAGTGGGAGATCCCGCTCATCGGCATCCGGATGGCGTTCCTGCCGACGCCCGCCGAGGTCGTGACGTCGCTGTGGGACTACGGGTTCGGCGGCGTGAACGACGACGCCTTCTCGGGGGACCTCTGGGTCAACCTCGGCACGTCGGCGCTGCGCGTGCTGGTCGGCTTCGCGATCGCCGCGGCCATCGCGATCCCCCTCGGGATCGTCATGGGCCGCTCGTACACGATGGACGGCCTCTTCGACCCCTTCATCAACCTCTTCCGTCCCATCCCGGCGACGGCGTGGGTCCCGCTGGTCGGGCTGCTGATCGGCTGGGGCGACCAGGCGACGATCTTCCTCATCGCCCTCTCGGCGTTCTTCCCGATCGTGCTGGGAGCCATCAGCGGGTCGAAGGAGGTGCCGCAGCGGCTGGTCGAAGCCGGTCGGATGCTGGGCGCCCGGCGGAGCGAGATCCTGACGCAGGTGGTCGTCCCCGCATCGGCGCCGTCGATCATGAACGGCCTGCGGGTCGGCCTCGGCATCGCCTGGGTCGTGCTCGTGCTCGGCGAGTCGGTGGGGGTGAACGTCGGCCTCGGGTCGGCCATCATCCTCGCCCGCGACGTCGTGCGCACCGACATGGTCGTCGTGGGGATGGTGACGATCGGCGCCGCCGGCTTCCTCTCCGACCGCATCCTCGTCGGGGTCTTCCGTCTCGCGACGCGCGGCCGACCCCTCATCAAGTGACTGGAGCGACGATGACCGACATCATCTCCCCCGCGGCGGATCTCGCCGCCGACACCTCGGCCTCCGTCGAGATCGTGGATCTGGGCAAGCGCTACGGTCCCGAATGGGCGGGCACCCAGGCCGTCGCCGGCGTCGACCTGAGCATCGCCTCGGGCGAGTTCGTCGCGATCGTCGGGGCCTCCGGATGCGGCAAGAGCACGGTGCTGCGCGTCCTCGCCGGCTTCGAGGAAGCAAGCAGCGGCTCGGTCTCGGTCGGCGGCGCCCCGGTCACGCGTCCCGGGCCGGATCGCGGAGTGGTCTTCCAGGACTACGGGCTGTTCCCGTGGCTCACCGTGCGCGAGAACATCGCGTACGGCCCCCGGCGCCGGCGCCTCCCCCGTGCGCGGGTGAACGAGCTGGTCGACCGCTTCCTCGCAGCCGTCGGGCTGACCCGGTTCGCGGCCACGTACCCGGGGCAGTTGTCGGGCGGGATGCAGCAGCGCGTCGCGATCGCACGCGTGCTGGCCAACGAGCCCCGCGTGCTGCTCATGGATGAGCCGTTCGGCGCCCTCGACGCGCTGACGCGTTCCGACCTGCAGGCCGAGCTCAAGCGCATCCACCTCGAGACGCGCACGACCGTCGTCTTCATCACCCACTCGATCGAGGAGGCCGTCTTCCTCGCCGACCGGGTCGTCGTGATGACCGGTGGCGCGTCGCACGGGGTGCCGGGGCACATCAGTCGCATCGTCGAGATCGACCTGCCCCCGCAGCGCGACATCCTCTCGCCGGCGTTCACCGAGTACAAGCGCACCATCTCCGACCTCGTGCACGAGCCGGTGGCGGCGGCATGAAGGTCATCGTGATCGGCGCCGGCGTCGGCGGTACGAGCGCCGGCATCGCCCTGCAGCGGCTCGGCCACGACGTCGTCGTCTACGACCGGATGCGCGAGAACCGGCCGGTCGGCGCGGCGCTGTCGCTCTGGTCGAACGGCGTGAAGGTGCTCAACTGGCTGGGAGTGGGGCCGGAGGTCGCGGCGCTCGGCGGTGCGCTCGACCACATGGCCTACCGCGACGGCATCACGGGCGAGGAGCTGTGCCGGTTCTCGCTCGCGCCGGTCGAACAGCAGACCGGGCAGCGCGCGTACCCCGTCGCGCGCGCAGACCTGCAGAACCTGCTGATGGAGCGGTTCGGCACCGACCGGATCCGGCTCGGCATGCAGCTCGTCGGCATCGACGACGACGGCACGACCGTCACCGCGACGTTCGCCGACGGCACCACCGATACCGCCGACATGCTCATCGGCGCCGACGGAGCCCGGTCGTTCACGCGCGACTACGTCACCGGCGCCGACGAGCCGCCGATCGAGCGGACGTACGCCGGGTACACGAACTACAACGGACTCGTCGCGTTCGACGGACGCATCGGGCCCGACGACCAGTGGACCACCTACGTCGCCGAGGGCAAGCGCGCGGCGGTCATGCCGATCGCCGGCGACCGCTTCTACTACTGGTTCGACATCCCGCGCCCCTCCGGCGAGGACGGCGACGCCCTCGCCGAGCTGCATGCGGCGTTCGCGCACTGGGCCCCCGGCACGCGGGCGCTGATCGAGGCGATCGAACGCGAGGGCTCGCTGAACCGCGTCGAGATCTGGGACATCGACCCCTTCGACACCTGGACCCGCGGACGCGTCGCGATCCTCGGAGACGCGGCGCACAACACGACGCCCGACATCGGACAGGGCGCATGCTCGGCGCTGGAGGACGCCTTCGCCCTCGGCATCGCGGTCGCGACCGACACCGTGTCGGTCGAAGACACGCTGCGGCGCTATGCCGCGTCGCGCGTCGAGCGGGCCGGTGACCTCGTGCTGCGGGCCCGCGCCCGCGCGGCCGAGACGCACGGCGCCGACCCGGAGGTCACCGCGAACTGGTATCGCGGCCTGCGCGGCACCGACGGGGCCGGCATCATCCGCGGCATCGTGGGCAATATCGCGGGCAGCCCGATCAACCTGGGGGCCGGCGTGCTCTGACGGCGCCCCGCCCGCGAGGGCGCGAGCGAGGTCAGACGCGGAAGATCGTGTGCACCGGACCGCAGACGTCCTGCCCGCCGAGCTCGGTGAGCTCCATCAGCACGGCGGTCCCGACGGTCCGGTGGCCGAGGCCTTCGAGCAGGCGCTGGGCGGCACGCAGGGTTCCCCCCGTGGCCAGCACGTCGTCGACGAGCAGCACGCGGGTGCCGCGGGGCAGGTCGTCCGCCATCTCGATCGTCGCCTGACCGTACTCGAGGTCGTACGAGACGGATGCCGCCGGGCGCGGCAGCTTGCCCGCCTTGCGGATCGGCACCATGCCGACGCCGCTCGCGGCGGCCACCGCACCGGCGATGAGGAATCCGCGTGCCTCGACGCCGGCGACGACGTCGAACTCGCGGGCGAAGGGCGTGATGATCGCGTCGATGACGGTGCGCAACGCGGTCGCGTCGGCGAGCAGCGGCGAGATGTCGCGGAAGAGGATGCCCGGTTCGGGGAAGTCCGGGATGAGCGCGATGAGCGACTCAGCGTGCTCGAGGGGGTCGGAAGTCACCGAAC
>JAAIGF010215663.1_pt1 | contig 12468 bp, 11 predicted proteins | sample 6487441 | NCBI WGS metagenome assembly JAAIGF01 (sample SAMN13974129, study PRJNA590717) | phyllosphere metagenome | biome: pepper field; feature: multiple bacterial spot infested pepper fields; material: pepper leaves; isolation source: leaves from pepper fields | host: Capsicum annuum ...
TGGGGCTATCCAGCTGGCTGCCATAGAAAAAGCCAAGGGCCCAAATCAAAATCAAGATTAACGGGCCAATGGAAAATACCGTGTAGTAGGCTAAAGAAGCACTTTTTTTTAGGCATCGATCATCGAGAAAATCCGTGATGGTATCGAACAGGAGTAAGCCGAATCCCTTTAGTTTTTGCCCTAGTGTTTCTTTTTCCATAGATTGCTATTCTTCGTATATTTTATTGATGATAGCTTCCGAGTTTTTGAGGATAACTTTTCTTTTCAGGCTGAGCTTAGGCGTAAGCTCGCCCCCATCAATGGTCCATTCCTTCGGAAGCAGTTCAAATTTCTTAACTTTTTCCCATTGTCCAAAATCATTGTTCAAGCGATCCAATTCTTTCTGATACTTGTCAATAACTTCGGCATTTTTAATGAGCTCTTCCTTAGAAGCGAAGGAGATGCCCTTGTGTTTAGCCCATTTCTCAAGTTCTTCAAAGGCAGGAACAATTAGGGCTGCAGGGAAGCGTTGGTTTTCGCCAACCACCATGACCTGTGCCACGAAGGTAGATTCCATAAATTTATTTTCTAGCGCTTGGGGCGCTACGTATTTGCCTCCCGCTGTCTTGAACATTTCTTTTTTACGATCGGTTATTTTCAGGAAGCCGTCCGATGTAAGTTCGCCAATATCGCCGGTATGGAAAAAGCCCTCGCTATCAATCGCTTCCTTCGTGGCTTCATCGTTCTTAAAATAGCCTGCGGTGATGCTGGGCCCCTTAACCAGTATCTCACCATCATTGGCGATCTTAACGGTTAAGTTTTTGAGGACGCGCCCTACAGTACCAAATTTTACATCGGTTTCCACATGTGAATTGACCGCAATGACAGGAGATGTTTCCGTTAAACCATATCCTTCCAGCACCTTGATGCCGGCAGCCCAAAATACGCGTCCCAAGCGCTCTTGCAGTGCCGCCCCACCTGAAATGATCAGCTCTATATTTCCGCCCAGCGCTTCCTTCCATTTGGAAAAAATTAACTTCCGCGCAATGCCTAGCTTAAGGTTGTATAAGAAACCATTTTTAGGCGGCTCTTGGTAGCGGTGTCCTAAATCCAAAGCCCAAAAGAAAAGGCTTTTCTTGGCACCGGTGAGTGCCTTGCCCTTTTCAACGATCTTGTCGTATACCTTTTCCAACACACGTGGAACCGTGGTAAATATTTGCGGCTTCACATCGTTAATGTCAAGAACGATGTTGTCCAAGTTCTCGGCATAATAGATCTGTATGCCTTTGGACAGATACAGGTATACCACCATCCGCTCAAATATATGGCATAGGGGAAGAAAGCTTAATGCCGTTTTCGCATTGCCCGGTACCAAGTGCGAGCAGGCTTCTACGTTGCTGATAATATTACCATGTGTGAGGAATACACCTTTAGGCTTGCCGGTGGTGCCAGAGGTATAGATTAAGGTGAGCAAGTCGTCGCCATCCACAACGGCACGAATTGGTTCGAGATCAGTATCCAATGCTTTTCCTTGCTCGACAAGAGTTTCGTAGGACGCCTTTCCATCCACTTTGTCAAAGGTGTAAACATCTATTTCCAAGTGATGGTCTTTTATAGCTTGATCGATCTTCTTGGTCAGATCGCTGTTGCTAACGAACACTAGCTTCGCTCCAGCATCGTTCACGATGTAGGAGAGATCTTGCGCAGAAAGCGTAGGGTAGAGCGGAACAATAGCGACGCCGATTTGGTTGCAAGCGAAATCAACAATATTCCATTCGGGTCTATTTCCGGACATGAGCGCAACTTTATCGCCTTTTTGCAGACCCAAAGAAAGGAAAGCTTTACTAAGATTGTCTATACGATCTACAAACTGCTCGGTGCTATATTTGACCCATTTTCCGTCTCGCTTTCCCGCGACCATCATGTCTTGCGCATATTGCGATTTGTACCTGTCAATAATGTCGAATAATCTAATCAGCTTACTCATACGCCTCAAAAATTAAGTGGTTTATAAAATGTGTTACTGTTACTAATATAATGTTTTACAGCCGAAAGAGCGAATTGTTCGAAAAAAATGTAAGTTAATCATATCAGATTTTAACTTTTGAACGTTTAAAAAATATTACTTTTGGTGTACATTAAATTTTAGTAAATACATGAAGAAAGCAAATTGGCTGTTATTAACCTTTGGGATTGTGTTATTTTCATTTGGACGTGCTTCCGCACAGCTAGATACCCAGCATGCTGTGGGTGGTCGTTTTGGTAGTGCCACAGGCTTCTCTTACCGCTATACGTTGGCGGAAGACCGCGCTGTACAAGGTATTATGAGCTTGCAAAGTAATTCCAAATCAAGACGTTTTCGCTTGGTCGGATTGTATGAATTTCATAAACCGTTAGCGGAAAATTTCACTTGGTTTTATGGTTTTGGTGGTAGTGTAGGAAGCTTTCGCTACAAGGATGTGGTCGAGACCACAACCAACCCCGACGGCTCCATTACCACGCGAAGAACGGATCCAAAGTCCGAGCTAGCCCTCAGTATCGACGGTATCATTGGGGTGGAATATGCTATTCCGACAACGCCGTTATCGATTTCGTTGGATGTGAAACCATATTTTGATTTTCTGCAGGAAAGCACGATCAAGTTAATCGATCCTTTGGGCTTAACGATTCGGTATAAATTTTAACTATGGGCTTTTAAAAGGTCGGGTGGAAGCAATATCTGTTCACCCGACCTTTTTTAGTCACCAATGGAAAGCCATATTTTACCCAATGCTTTTTCTGCGCTGCTTGCGTCAGACTTGGGTTGTATGCTCCAGAGTTGTTTATTGTTTCTGCGAAGAGGGCTGTGGATGGTGCGTATACGGCCATCGCGCGCGATAAGGATATCGATGATGTCCTCTTCTTTAGCCTGTTCCAATATAAATTCCATTTCTCTTCCCGCAACATCTAAACGGCTACCATTTATGGCTATAAGCTCATCATTTACGTTAAGGCCGGCATCCCAGGCTGCAGAGCCACGTTCCACGTTTTTGACGAAGATGCGCCCTTCCTGTTCTTGATAGCGTATGCCCAGCGACAGCTCGTGGCTATCCTTGTTAAGATCGATCAGTTCGTAACCCACAGCGGCAAAAAAACGGTTGTAATCCAATTCTTCAGTACCATGTGCTGCCGCAAATATTTCGGCAAGATCAAGACCCGTTACCTGTTCGGCAAGTTGCTGGAATTCGTATTCTTCAAATCCGCGTTGTTCCTTCTTATAGAAAAGGTTATATGCAGCACGTAGCACATCATCGAGGCGTTTCATACCCTGTGTTCCTGCGATGATGTAGATGTCCAGTGCGACAGCGAGCATAGCCCCTTTATTGTAATAGGAAATGCTGCTGTTGATGGAGTTTTCATCAGGGCGGTATTGTTTAATCCAGGTGTCAAAGCTTGCTTGTGCTGCCGCTTGCACGCGATGTCCGGCACGGTTGTAGACCAAGTTAAATTCGTTGGCCAGCGCGTTTAGATATTCTTTTGCCGAGAAGAAGCCACATCGACGGATGATGAGGTTATCGTAGTAAGCGGTAAACCCTTCCATAATCCAAAGTCCTTCGGTATAGTTTTCCTGATCGTAATTAAACGGACCGAGCGCCTTTGGGCGCAGTCTTTTAACATTCCAGAGGTGGAAGTACTCGTGGGCAACCAAGCTTAGAAAATTTTTGTAAGCAGCGTCTATCGTATACGCATTTCTGCTTGCGCTCAACACTGTAGAGTTGAGGTGCTCTAGTCCTCCGCCGCCACTTTGGTAATTATGCGTGATGAAAACATAGTTATTATTGGGATTTTCGCCCCATATTCGGGTTTCTTCCTCGACTATTTTCTGTATATCTGCGCTAAGCTGCTGCTTGTTGTAGCTACCACCGCCCACCATGGCAAATTCATGGGCTACATTTGCTGCGTCAAAATGCCAGATGTCTTGATTTCCTATTTCAATAGGCGAATCGAAAAGGATATCGAAATTATCCGCCGCGTATTGCAGTTCGCCTGTAGCGGATTTGGGAAGTCCTGTGGATACCTGTTTCCATTTTTCGGGTAGATTGATTTGTATCGTCGAGGAATGTTCCAAATGACCATCGGGGTAGAGGAAGGTGCCGGCCGGACTAATGAAAGCATGGTCTACATCGATAAAGTTTGTGCGTACCGATATTTCGAAACCATAGACCCGATATCGGATTTTCAGTCGCTCATGCGGGTTTTCTACACGCCACGTATTTTTCGTCAGCTTTTCGAATTGTACAGGAAGCCCATCTGCGGAGGCTTCAAAGCCTTCGATATGTCTAGCAAACTCACGAACGAGGTAGGAGCCGGGCGTCCAAACGGGCATCTTTAAATCGATAAATTTCTCGTTAAAGTGATCGAGGTCCATTTCGATTTCTACGTAATGTGCTTGCGGTTCCTTAAAAGAAAGGGAAAAATGTATAGAGGAGCTTGACATGGGCCGTGCTATTTTCAAAATTGTGTATGCACAAAACTAAACTTATTCTAGCGGACATCCAACCGTTAATAGAAAAGGTGCTTAAAATTGTACGTTAGAATTTGTATCTTTGGTATAGATAATTTTTTGATAACAGCATATGATTTTAGTCGCCGATAGCGGTTCATCAAACTCGGACTGGATGCTCAATTTGCCGGACAGCAAGCCTTTGTCTTTTCGTACAAAAGGCTTGAACCCTTTCTTTGTGAACGAGAAGGAAATTGCCAAAGTGATGAAAGAGGTTCCGGAAATATTGCCCTACGCTAACGAAATACATGAGGTTTATTTCTTTGGCGCAGGCTGCGTAACACCAGACAGAAGGGAGATTGTTTCGAATGCGCTAACAGAGATTTTTCCGACAGCCTTTATCTCGGTGGAAAGCGACTTGTTGGGCTGCGCCTATGCAACTTGTGGCGATAAGAAAGGTTATATTTCTACCATTGGTACAGGATCAGATATCGGCTTTTTCGATGGAGAACATCTGCGTACAGGAGTGCACGGCGTTGGCTATGTGTTGGGCGACGAAGGGTCGGGAGCTTGGTTTGGAAAGCAGCTGATCACGTCATTTTTATATGACCGTATGCCGAAAGATTTAGCTCGGAAGTTTGCAGAACGCTATCGCTTAAATAAAGATATTGTCATTAAAAACGTGTATCAACGAGAGCGTCCAAATGCTTATTTGGCGTCATTTGCCGAATTTATGGCCGAGAACAGGCTGCATCCTTATATCGACTCGCTTTTGCGGAATGGCTTTGACGAATTTGTGCGCACGAACGTGATGACGTATCCGGACTACTGGGAATACAAGGTGCATTTCGTGGGACGTATAGCCTACCACTTTGATCTGCAACTGCGTGAAGTATGTGAAGTCCTCGGTGTCAAAGTGGGGTCAATTTTAAAGAGCCCTATGGAACATTTGTTCCATTTTGTTGTTGATAGAGAAACGAAGTTAATACAAGAAAGATAAGTATGACAGTAATGAGCACAATTTTGTTGTTGGTATCCATGTTCGCACCGGCAACATCGATTTATGATTTCAGTTTTACTTCCATCGACGGAAAGCCGGTGAAGTTGGCTGATTTTAAAGGGAAAAATGTATTGATCGTGAACACTGCTTCAAAATGTGGGTTCACCAAGCAGTATAAAGACCTGCAGGCTTTGCATGAGCAGTATGGCAAGAACCTTGTTATTATAGGTTTCCCTGCCGATAATTTTGGGGGACAAGAGCCGGGATCCAATGAAGAGATTCAGGATTTCTGCGAAAAGAATTATGGGGTGACTTTCCTTTTGTCAGAGAAAGTAGACGTGAAAGGAAAGGACATAGATCCCTTGTTTAAGTTTTTGACGACGGCAGATAACGCTGACTTTACAGGTGATATTAACTGGAATTTTGAGAAGTTTCTGATAGACAAGGACGGCAAGCTCGTGCATCGTTACCGCTCAAAGGTTAATCCAATGGATGCAAGCATCACGGATAACCTGAAGTAAGAGCATTTGATCTAACATAAAAAAGACTGCTTAAAGGCAGTCTTTTTTATATGGGGGGACCATTTATAAACTAATTTTGTTACTAGCAAAGGTAATAGGATTTAGCGTTGCTTTTTATAAATAGATGTTAAGTTTTTGTTAATTTTTTTGGATTAGGCGTTACAATCCAAAATAGCAGGATCGACAACGGGGCTCATAACTATCTTTTTCACCTAGCAACACCCGTTCTTCATTTGAGGAAATGCGGTAGGAGTAGGTGGCTGGAGCTCCGCACTGCACACATACGGCATGTACTTTCGTAACATGTTCGGCAATGGCCATAAGGGCGGGAATGGGGCCAAAGGGTAGTCCTTTGAAATCCATATCGAGTCCTGCTACAATTACACGGACACCTCTGTTGGCCAGTTGTACGCAAACATATGGTAACTCTTCATCAAAAAACTGTGCTTCGTCGATACCAACCACCTTCGTTTCTGCACTCAAGAGCAAGATAGCTGAAGAATGGGAGATTGGCGTAGAGGGAATGCTATTGCTGTCATGCGAAACCACGGCTCGTTCATCATAGCGAATATCGATGGCCGGTTTAAATATTTCTACAGGCAATTTCGCAAATTGCGCGCGTTTCATCCTTCGTATCAATTCTTCTGTTTTGCCAGAAAACATCGATCCACAAATCACTTCGATACTCCCTACTTGGGTGTTTTTCTGAATAAAAGTATGTTCGGAAAACAGCATGTAATCGTTTTAAAGGTTGAAAAGGAGCGCGTTAACCGAGGTTAAAACTTCCGTTTGAACTGTGCTAATATCGAAATTATATCTTAAATTTGAAGGAAGGAAATGAGGTCAGGCACGGAACGATATAGCTATCAGTTCTTTTTCTTTTCCACAGGCCTTTTATGTTGGTTTAGTTGTGCAGTACCTATTGAGATAAATTAAAGACAAATATGGCGTTTACAAAAGAATCTATTTTTTCGAAGATTGGTGAGTTATTGGTTGAGCTTAACGATGGATATACCGCGTTGTCGGAGTCACCGGAGCAGGAGAGCCCAGCTGCTATTCTGCTGTTGGAAGCAAAAGCAAAATTTTTGGCAGCACATGTGGAGGTGTTTAGGCAGTTAAGCACTGCCGATACGGAGGTTACCAAATCGTCTGCGTCAAAATCGACCTTTGCGGCGCAGCCTGTATCACCCGCTGAAGAGGTCTTTTTTACGCCACCAATAGCATTTGAGGAACCTGCAGACAAACAGCCTGTCGAGGAAGAGATTGTTGAAGTAGAGACAACTTCGGCGGTTAAGAACGACGAACCTACCCCTGTAGCTGCTGGGGTTGCTCCTGCAGAGGAGACTACTGCAGAAGTGGTAGCTAATAAAGAGGAGCCTATTGCGGAGAATTTATTTACTGCATCAAGCCGCCAAAATTCAGTGGAAGAGAAGCCTCAGTCGGCAGCGGCAGCAGAAGAACAGGAGGAGAAGGTAGTGGTTGCCACGGATAATGCTGCGGAGGTAGCCAAGGAAGAAGTGGTGGTAAACGAGGTTGTGCAGGAGCCGAAGGAAATTGTGATCGAAGATAAACCAGCTGCTGTAGAAGAGCCGAAACCTACTCGGCCGCTAACGCTAAACGAAATGCTGCAGCAACAGCGGAGAGCGGGTTTTGCGCAGTCTCCAGCTGCAACAACGCAACCGTTAAAAAGCCAAGAAAAGGTAGTAGATTTAAAATCCATCATCAACCTTAATGATAAGCTCTTATTTATCAAAGATTTATTTAATGGTTATTCCTTGGCCTATAGTGAGGCTATCGAGCTGTTGAATCGCTACAGTACTTTTGCAGAGGCTGACGTGTTTTTGCAGACCAACTATGCCCTCAAAAATAACTGGTCGGAGAAGCCACAGACTGTAGAGAAGCTGTACGCTGTCTTACGCAAGAAGTTTATGTAACGATTTAATACTATCTCCTAATACAAAAAGAGGCTTTCTAGACATAGAAAGCCTCTTTTTGTATAGATATATGCATCTTGTGGCTATGCGATGTCAAACTTTACCCAATCCTGCCCTTGTCGGCCATAGATAAAGTATTTAGGCTGCACAATCTCCGCACAGATCTCGACATCAGCAAGAAAGTCGTCGTCGTAAAGGCCAAGATCACTTTTTTGTACAATAAAAATCTGATTCTCCACCAAGGCGGTTGTCCGGTCCAATAAATCGTCTTCCAAAAGGATGCCGATTTCTCCATAGAGGCTCTCACTTTCCTGAACAACCATTAGAATGCCCGGATTATCAAATTTTTCAGCGAGCAGTTTTCCGCCAGCAATCTGGACAATGTCGGCGAGTCTTTCATTGAAAACAGGCTCAAATGCCGTGCTTTGCTGGACAATAAGTACCGAGGGTCGTTGTTCTTGCGGAATGAATTTGAGTTTGTGTATCAAAATGTTTATTTCCTCGTCCAAGTATTCTGCTTCTTCGGGAGCCTGTTCTTGTTTTTCAGCCAGTAAAGCGGTATAAAAATGAAGTTCTTCCATGCTAATCATTTGCTGCGGCAAAGTTACGGAAGGTAGACTTAAGAACCTAATCCATCGACTTTAATGTGGCGGAGTGGCACATATTTTGTAAATTGCCTTTTTAAAAACGAAAAAAATTATGTTCGATAAAATCATGCAGGCCCAGCAAAAGGCCGAGGAGGTGAAGAAACGATTGGATCATATTTCCGTGTCTGGAGAGGCCGAAGGAGGAAAGATCAGGGTAATTGCCACAGCTAACAAAGAGATTAAAGAAGTGATTATCGATCCTGCATTTTTAGCGGAAGCCGATAAGGAGGAGCTGGAGGAACTACTTGTTGTGGCACTAAATAAAACCTTGGTACAGGCAGAGAATGTAAGTCAATCGGAGATGCAAGCAATGTCTCAAGATTTGCTCGGCGGGTTAGGAGGTTTGGGTAATTTGTTTAACAAGTAAGACGTACAAATATGAAAGTCACCTACTACGGTCAATCATGTATCGCATTTGATTTTGATGGGATCAACGTATTGTTGGATCCTTTTATTACCTACAATCCACTAGCGAAGGATGTCAAAGTCGATGCCTTGCGTCCTGATTACATTTTCTTGAGTCATTGCCATCAGGATCATGTTGCCGACTTGGTTCAGATTCAGAAGAATAGCGGTGCTACGGTTGCTGCAATTGTCGAAACAGCAGCTTGGGTTCGGAAGCGGGGGGTGCCCAATGAGCAAGTGATTGAGTATAACTTTGGGGGGACGTTGCAGCTTCCTTTTGGGCGTGTTAAAATGGTGTATGCATTGCATACCAGTAGCACGCCGGAAGGCGACTATGCAGGTGTTCCAGTTGGATATGTATTTTTTGTGGGTGATAAAAAAATCTACTTTGCAGGCGATACGGGATTGACAATGGAAATGAAGCTATTAGAAGATTTGGAGCTGGATTGGGCATTCTTGCCCATCGGAGGACATTATACGATGGATGTGGACGATGCCGTTAAAGCGGCGCGTTTTGTAAATTGTAAAAATGTGATCGGCATACATTACGATACGTTTCCTCCCATCAGTATTGATTCGGAGGCAGCGAAGACAACGTTTAAAGAAAATGGACTGCAGTTGCATTTGCCTGCCATTGGGGAGTCCATAGCCTTATAGCGATGGGTACAAAAGGTTAAAAAAAAGCCATTTCATAACGAAATGGCTTTTTTGTGTATGGATGCGCTTATTTGCTAGCAGCTCTGTTAATATGAAATACCACCAAGTCGTCAATCGGCGAACGTAATATTTTGCCCACCTTCATATTATAATGACTTGCTTTTTCTTCCAATACATTTCTGAAGTTATAACCTACAGAGCCGATACAGTTAAATGTGTAGTTCTGATAGTCTGGGTATTTGCTAACTAAGTTGTTAAAGAATGCTTCGAAAGCATCGTCCACAATTTTTCTTGTATACTGGATATTTACATTATTGTCGTACACAAATTTGCTAAAGCTTGCGCAAAACCTGTTTGCTAGTGGTTTTGTGTATACATTGTCCATGATTTCATCAGGCGTAAGCTTGTAGGTTTCGAAGAATGACTTGGCAACGTCTTCCGGCATCAATCCACGAATAAAATCCGTCAATAATTTTTTTCCGATAAAACTTCCACTTCCTTCGTCTCCTAAGATGTATGCCGCTGAATCAATGTTATGTGTGATCTCGTTTCCGTCGTAAATACATGTGTTGGTACCTGTTCCCAAGATTGCTGCGAAGCCTGGTTGATCACCCAAAAGCGCACGAGCAGCTGCGAGCAAATCGTGACCAATTTCTACACGCGCACTCGGAAATACCTTTTGCATAGCCACTTCCACAATCTTTGCCTTTTCCGCGTTGTGCACCCCAGCACCATAATAATTCACTTCCTCAATTTTGTCCAAAGGTAAATCTCCCGGGAGACCTTTTTTTAGCGAATTAACAATGTACTCACTGTCAACAAAGTAAGGATTGTATCCCTCTGTGTTAAAGTATATTTTTTTGTTTGAATCATCCAACAAACACCAGTTTGTTTTCGTTGATCCTCCGTCCGCAATGATAATCATTCTAGATTTGGTTTTATTGTGTTATTTTTTGTTTTCTTGCTAATTCTAAATGCTAATATCTCCTCGAAAATACATTTTTCTGTTTATAAATACGAATTTCTTAAAGGAAAAAACAATTTTCCCCAATAGTTTTTTGTTCATTTTTACTAAAAAAATGGGCTAGAGTAGGCTGTAAGCTAGTTTTGTGGGTGCGTGTTTTTTTTAAAAGCTTAGTGTATTTTGTACAATAACTGCGCGTTTATTAGCTTTTTTCTTTTGTACATTTCTTCGAAAGATGATTTGATTTGTTATGCGATGTAGAAAGTTAATACTGTCATATTGTGCTGCTGCTTTTATACTCTAATAAATGAGAATGCGCGTTCGCATCAGAATGACACAACAAAAATTAAAAACGTCATAAAATGTCATCCCTTATAAAACATTTTTCTACAATGCACGTTAATATAATATCTGTTCCAAAGTAAAAAAAAATATATAATTTCTTTGAATATACAAATGTTATGTTATTTTTGTGCCAATTCTCAGATTTATCCTTTTTTGAGGTGATCTAATGTACTTTCATAAGTGAATCTTTACTACGTCTAGTTTGCCTTCAATAGAATCTGCAAAAGCTAGCATAGAGCGGATAATATCAAATTGCAATAAAAATCCTATATCTCATAATAACAAGTTAATGGATATTAATGAACTAAATACCAAACTCGTGTCGGAGTTACGCGAGATTGCAAAAGTATTGGGCATCGCTGATGTCGATAAACTACGCAAACAAGAGTTGATTGATCGTATTTCTGTTATTGCTCAGCAATCCATTCAGGAAGAGCATAAGGAAGTAGCAGTGGCGGAGGAAGGTGAGCGACCTAGAAAGCGTGTTCGCACGTTGAAAACCGAACCTATTGCGGTAACGAAGCGTCCGTCTTCAGATGATGTCAGAACCGAAAGCCCATCGCCGGAGGAATCCATCACACGCACGGCTCCTTCAACTGAAAACACTCCTGCACCCGCAAAAGTCGAAAATTCTACTCCTGTACTTCCTACTGATTTTGATAATGTTATAGTTAATGAAGGTGTTCTTGAGATCATGCCCGATGGTTATGGCTTTTTGCGCTCTTCGGATTACAACTACTTGACATCTCCGGATGATATATATGTGTCGCAATCACAAATCAAGTTGTTTGGTTTGAAGACAGGCGACAACGTTCGCGGATGCATTCGTCCGCCAAAAGAGGGGGAAAAATATTTTCCTTTGGTTCGTGTGGAAGCTATCAATGGACAAAATCCAGCCGAGATTCGTGACCGCGTGCCGTTTGATTATTTAACGCCATTGTTTCCTGATGAGAAATTGAATCTTGATTTGGGTATGGGCAACCATTCTACACGTATCATGGATTTGTTTACCCCTATTGGTAAAGGACAACGTGGGTTGATCGTGGCGCAACCAAAAACGGGTAAGACCAACTTACTGAAGGAGGTGGCCAATGCTATCGCGAAGAACCACCCAGAGGTTTACCTGATCATCTTATTGATTGATGAACGTCCTGAGGAGGTTACCGATATGGCGAGAAATGTACGTGCGGAGGTGATTTCGTCGACATTTGATGAGCCTGCTGATCGCCATGTTAAAATTGCCAATATTGTTCTTGAAAAAGCTAAAAGAATGGTCGAGTGTGGACATGATGTTGTGATCCTTTTGGATTCCATTACACGTCTGGCACGTGCTTATAATACCGTTGCCCCTGCATCGGGTAAGATTCTCTCGGGTGGTGTAGATGCCAATGCATTGCATAAGCCTAAGCGTTTCTTTGGTGCGGCGCGTAACATTGAAAATGGCGGATCATTAACTATTTTGGCAACGGCATTAACCGATACAGGATCTAAAATGGACGACGTGATCTTTGAAGAATTTAAAGGTACGGGTAA
>JAAIGF010387486.1_pt1 | contig 12463 bp, 14 predicted proteins | sample 6487441 | NCBI WGS metagenome assembly JAAIGF01 (sample SAMN13974129, study PRJNA590717) | phyllosphere metagenome | biome: pepper field; feature: multiple bacterial spot infested pepper fields; material: pepper leaves; isolation source: leaves from pepper fields | host: Capsicum annuum ...
CGGACCCTTGTATGTCATGGTAAGCATATTTATAAGCCGAAAGGAGATGAGCGATATCGGATACAAAAATGAACCATCGTCTTTGTATTAGATGGCAGGATCCTTGCGCGCAAAAACTGTTGATTCAAACGGTAGTCCGTTATCCATACGCAGTTTCTGCGGATATCTGCGATTTGCCACTATCCGCTCCAGCACTCTCACAACACGCTGCGCCGGGATATTCAGGTCAATTTCGATCGCCAGCACTTCGCGATTACAATCATCTACTACGTTAAACGTGCGAAAACGCCTGCCACACACCAGCGCATCATGCATAAAATTCACCGACCCACTCTGGTTCAGTTGTTCCGGTGTTGCCAGCGGTGCAGGATTACGCACGGGCAAACGTTGCTTTCCTTTACGACGAAAATTCAGTTTTAACAGGCAGTAAATACGATGAACGTGTTTGTGGTCCCTGCCTGCGTAGCTTCTGGAATAGCTTCTTGAAGCCGTATCGCGGATAGTGTTCAGCCATGTCGGTCAGTGCCTGAATCACCGGCTCATCACGCCGGGTGTCGGGCTGGTAAAAATAGACCGTCCTACTCAGTGATAACGTCCTGCATGCCTGGCGGATGCTCATCGTAAACTGCGCGGTCAGGTAACTGACGAGCTCACGCTTTATCGCTGGTTTTAAAGCTTTTTTTCAATAACATCTTTGAGTGCCCGGCACTCCAGACTGAGATCGGCAAACATTTGTTTCAGACGCCGGTTTTCGTCCTCTAAATCTTTCATCTTCTTGATATCAGAGGCTTCCATACTACCAAGTTTCGCTTTCCAGTTGTCGTATGAAGCCTCAGATTTCCTGCTTCGCGGCAGACATCTTTGACGGTACGTCCGGCTTCGACAGACTTCAGAACGGCGATGATCTGGTGTTCGGTGAATCGGGCTTTACGCATGGCGATCTCCTCAACGGGACATAATCAGTATGTCGGAAGATCTCTAAAAGTGAATGGTTCGGCTTGGTGGGATACTTACAAAATAGCCCGTTGCCGTCATGCAGCGTCAGGTCTTTGTCTGCCGCTTTGGCTTTTTGCACTTCGGTGTGGGTAAGGGGGCGAGTTGTCCGTGCCATTGGGAGATATCCTTAATGATTGGTATACGCTTTTTGGTATATATCGTACCGTATACCAATTCGTATACCAATCATCAGCGGATTTAGCCGGATATCGTCGGATAATGATAGAAACAAAAAAGCCCGCAAACCTAGGTGGGATGCGGGCTTTAAGGACTTTCTCGGACGTATCCGGATATGTAAGTGGTGGGCTGGGGTCTCTGTAGTTCATGGTGTATTTAATTGATTATAAATATTTTTATTTTTATTTTTTCTGGTTGAGGGTTCAATAAAGGAACCATAAAACGAAGCGCTATAACCATATGGGCACCGACCTGTATAAGCATGGGTTGATTTTTTCTGACAACGTAGTCACACACATATATTTATACGGCTTTGTGAGCCCTGATAAACATCCGTACTCTCTGGCCTCATTAATGCCATGACCTGCTGTGGCCGAGCTATTTGCCAGGTTGACAGAGAGTCGGTTCTACCTGTCAGTACATCAATGCGTTGGACTTCGTATAAATCAGATTGTTACTGAACCCTATACTCTGTCTTCTGGTTTACCAATGCCCAGGCTGTAGTCCCCCCTCTGATTCTGTCCGCGAGAATGTTAAGCGATTGGTGGGAGGCGTGACCACACAGGTAGCTTTATCGCCTATGTGAAGGTAGATGAGGTAATCCCCCTGGCACGGGCAGCTGGCTATAGCCGCATAGTGTCCCTACTTCTGGGAAGTGCTAAAAATGTGGGGATTACCGTGTACCTCTGATGGATTTTTCATAACCATTAAATTGCTATAGCAGTTTTCCCTGGTGTGGAATCAACAATTTCTAATTTTCCTTTCCAGTTTATTTCCATCGTTATCAAAGTATCGACTGGGCCAGATTTCGGCGGGTTCCACACCGAGTGCATCGGCAATCAGTTTTTCGCCTTTCGGCCAAGAGCGTGTGAGTGCGTTAGCGAGAGTAGAGGAGCTCAGTCCTGCTTGTCGGGACAACGCAGCCAGTGTGGTGTGTTTTTTACGAAGGCCTGCAATGATATCGGCGTTATGCCAGTCCTGCTTATTCATCGTCATAGGATTAACCCTGAGTCTACTGCTGGTGGCGATTCAGACAGGGTTTGCAGTACCGGCCATGTTTCCAAGTTCCGGCGAGGACGAATCCTCCCCTGCCTGAACCGCCATAACGGACGTACTCAGGCACACCAGCGTATGAACGCTGATGGGAAACATGGTTTGGGGCTGCAAATCCCCGCCAATGGATTTTGCCAAAGGCCTAAGCAAGATAAGTGAAAAATGCGCTGTAATAAAGAGATTTAAGTGCCTTCTGTTATTTTTCTAATTATTAGCTAGATTAATGATTGGTGTTTTTTTAACTGTCGTTCTGGATTAATCGCTGTGACCTTTCAAGGATATTTCTCTCTAAAATATTAAGTAAAAATATCAGAATAAATGCGAAGCACAGGCAATTTCTTGCGCAGATTGCAGAGCAATCAGACTGCTCAGGCAGGTTTTGCAAATGATTGCCCTTGTTTCGGGGTGTTTGAGCAATTTTTTGCTCAAATTTGACTTAGGGAAAATTTGACTTAAGTGAATTGCATTTAAAAACAATAAGATATGGATTGGCACGGGAATTGCTCCAGGAACACTGAAGTTACACTAACCGTTCAACAACAAGGAGCAAGACTATGCCAACTCCATGCTATATCAGCATCGAAGGGAAAACCCAGGGCAATATCACCGCCGGTGCCTTCACCTCCGATTCCGTCGGCAACATCTACGTGCAAGGCCACGAAGATGAGATGCTGGTGCAGGAATTCAAACACATCGTCACCGTGCCGACCGACCCGCAGTCCGGCCAGCCTGCCGGTCAGCGCGTGCACAAACCGTTCAAGTTCACCGTCGCGCTGAACAAAGCCGTCCCGCTGCTGTATAACGCGCTGGCCTCCGGTGAAATGCTGCCGACCGTGACCCTGAAGTGGTATCGCACCTCTGTCGAAGGCAAGCAGGAGCATTTCTTCACCACCACCCTGACCGACGCCACCATCGTCGACATCAACAACCAGATGCCGCACTGCCAGGACCCGTCCAAGCAGGATTACACCCAGCTGATCGAAGTGTCGCTGGCCTACCGCAAGGTGGACTGGGAGCACACCGTGGCCGGGACTTCCGGCTCCGACGACTGGCGCGCGCCGATCGAAGCGTAATTCACGCCGTCACCCGGACTCCGGTCCGGGTGTTGTCATTTTCAGCCTGCCCTGAGCGATGAAAGGGGTCATCGCTGAGTGCGGACGCAGACAGGGAATAAGGAGGACGTCAGGTGGCCAACAGTACCGGATTGCAGTTTACCGTGAAGGTCGGCGCGTTGCCGGACACCACCTTCGCGGTGGTGGATTTTGAACTCAGCGAGGCGCTGAACCAGCCGTTTGCGCTGTCGCTCAATCTGGCCAGCAGCCAGCCCGGCATCGATTTCGGCGCGGTGCTGGACCAGCCGTGCGAGCTGCTGGTGTGGTACGAAGGCGAGCTGCAGCGCCGGGTCAGTGGCATCGTCAGCCGCTTTGCCCAGGGCGACACCGGTTTTCGCCGCACCCGCTATCAGGCGGAGGTGCGTCCGGCGCTGTGGCGGCTCGGTCTGCGTACCAACGCCCGCATCTTCCAGACCCAAAAACCGGACGCCATTATCGGCACCCTGCTGGAAGAAGCCGGGATTACCGATTACGCCTTCGCCCTGCGCCACGACCACGCGGTGCGCGAGTACTGCGTGCAGTACCGCGAGAGCGACCTGGCGTTCATCAACCGGCTGGCGGCGGAAGAAGGGCTGTTCTACTTCCACGAGTTCGAGGCTGGCAAGCACCGGGTGGTGTTTGCCGATGACGCCGGTGCGCTGACCAAAGGCCCGGAGCTGTTCTTCAATCTCGCTACGCAGGGGCTGAGTGAAGGCGCGTATGTGCGCCGTTTCCGTTATGCCGAAGCGGTCAGCACCGCTGAAGTGGCGCTGAAGGATTACAGTTTTAAAACCCCGGCCTACGGGCTGCTGCACAACAAGATGAGCAGCGAGCTGGCGCACCAGCGCGAGTCCTACCAGCACTTCGATTATCCCGGCCGCTTCAAGCAAGATCCGAGCGGCAAGGCGTTTACCGGCTACCGGCTGGACGCGCTGCGCGCCGGGGCGATGACCGGGGCGGGCGAGTCCAATGCCGCTGAACTGATGCCGGGCAGCAGCTTTACCCTCACCGAGCACCCGAACCCGGCGTTTAATCTGGCCTGGCAGGTGGTGGCGGTGACCCACAGTGGGCAGCAGCCGCAGGCGCTGGAAGAAGAAAGTGGCGGCGAGCCGACCACCATCAGCAACAGTTTCGAGGTAGTGAAGGCCACCACCACCTGGCGTGCGGCGATGCCGTACAAACCGATGGTGGACGGCCCGCAGATTGCCACCGTGGTGGGTCCGGCGGGGGAAGAGATTTACTGCGACGAGTTTGGCCGGGTGAAGCTGCAGTTCCCGTGGGACCGCTACGGTGCCAGCGACGACCAGAGCTCCTGCTGGGTGCGGGTCAGTCAGGGCTGGGCCGGCGGTCAGTACGGATTAATCGCCATTCCGCGTATCGGTCATGAGGTGGTGGTGAGCTTTCTGGAGGGCGACCCGGACCAGCCGATAGTGACCGGGCGCACCTTCCATGCCACCAACCCGTCGCCGTATCCGCTGCCGGCCAGCAAGACCCGCACCTCGCTGCGCACCAGTACCCACAAGGGGGCCGGGTTCAACGAACTGCGCTTTGAAGACCAGGCCGGGCAGGAAGAGGTGTTTATCCACGCCCAGAAGGACATGAACACCGTGGTGCTGAATAACCGCAGTACGGGGGTGGGCGTCGATCACGCAGAAAACGTCGGGCGGGATCAGGTCAGTGTTGTGGGGCGTCATCAGGTACTGAAAATCGTCGAAAATCAGGCGACTGATATTCAGGGGGCACAGAAAGTTGCGATAGGGGCGGGCCGTGAAACGGACGTGACGGGCAACGATAAATTGACGGTGACGGGAGACATCACGATCACCTCGACCGGTGGTGATATCACGCTGTCAACTGCAGGGGGCGGGTCACTGACCATTTTCAAGAACGGCAATATTCAGATCAAGGGTGTGCACATCGACGTCATCGGCAGTGATCGTATTGATTTGAATAAATAATCAGCAGGTTGTCCGCTATGCCTATTGGCATGGCGGCTACCGACTATGGCATCCCATCATTATTTGAGGCTTTTATTTTGACGACTCAATCGCCCGCCCACTGTGCCTTTACCGAGGGCTGTATCACACTGCCTGACGGCTACACGGATCGTACGGTAAATGCATTTTTACCCGGAAAAGAAGGCGACGCCGCCATTACGGTTACCCGCGACACGCTCAATGAAGGGGAGTCGCGAAACGACTATATCGACCGGCAACTGGCACTGATGTCGCAGCATCTCAAGGGGTGGAAAACACAGCAGTGTGAGGCGATCTGGCTGGGTCAGCAGGTGCTGGAAGGTGAAAGTGTCCAGGCGAGTTATCTCCGCGATGGTCAGCGTATCTGGCAGCAGCAGGCGGTATTTGCGCTGGATAGCGCGCACATTCTTGTTTTCACCCTGTCGAAAACCGCCGTGTTATCTGATGTCGATGTATCCCGGTTCAATGCCCTGCTGGGGAGCTTTACGTTTAACCAGTAACGATAAGGAACATTGTTATGTTTGAAGCGGCGCGCGTTGGGGATGGGATTGGGCACTCGGGGGCTTTGGCGGGCATGATTGCCGGCACCATTGTCGGTGGGCTGATTGCGGCCGTTGGGGGCATTGCTGCCGGTGCGCTGTTTATGGCGGGTATTGCCTCCTCCTGCCTGGGGGTTGGCGTGTTACTGGTTGGCCTCAGTTTTGCGGTGGGCTGGGGGACCGGTGTGCTGGCAGAAAAAGCCCGCGACAGCATAGCGGAGTCCGGTGCCAGCAGCATGTCGAAGGCAGGAACGCTCCTCACCGGTTCCCCGAATGTGTTCATTAATAGTCTGGCCGCGGTTATCGCTACCCAGAGTATGGCGGCCTGTAATAAAGATGGCCCTTCCATGCAGGTCGCTCAGGGGTCTTCCGGGGTCTTCATCAATGGTCAACCTGCATCCCGCCTTGGCGATAAAATCAACTGTGGTGCTTCCATCACAGAAGGCTCATCAAATGTTTATATTGGCGGTGAAGCCCAGACTACTCTGCCGATTAAGCCTGAAGTTCCCGAATGGCTCTATAAGGTTTCTGATTTAACGCTGCTTTTCGCCGGATTGGCGGGTGGTGCCGGGGGGGCATTCAGCAAGGTCGGAAAACTGGGCCGCCTTCTGCAAAAACTTCCCGGGATCAATAAAATCCAGCGGATTGCCTGCCGTTATGGTGTGCTCATGACGGCCGTCGCCGCCGGGGGGATTATTGCCCGTCCGATCGATGTGGTGAGCGGGCAAAAATTTTTGGCGGGTGAGGATGAGCTGGATTTCGTCCTGCCTTCCCGTTTGTCCGTGTACTGGCAGCGCTGCTGGCGTAGCGGTAACCCCGGTGACAGCGTTCTGGGAACGGGCTGGAGCCTGTTCTGGGAAACGACGCTGACACGCTATCAGGATGGGTTGGTCTGGCGTGCGCCGTCGGGCGATCTGATTTCATTTCCTGTTGTACCGGCCGGGCAGCGAACCTACTGCCCACCCGAAAAACGCTGGCTGGAGCATCATCAGGATGACAGCTGGTCCGTGTATGGCACCGATGGTGAGGTGTGGTATTACACCGCTCTGTCCTCACAAGGTAAGGCGGTGTTGTCACGTATCGCCGACCCGTGTGGCAATGACGTCCTCTTTTCCTGGAATGCGGACGGCACGCTTCAGACACTGAAGGACAGTGCTGACAGGCAGGTGGCATGCCGGTATCGTGATGGGCGGCTGGAGAGCGTCTGGCTGGATGCGTCGACATGTCTGGTGCACTATACCTACAATACACAAGGGCAACTGATCACCGTCACCGGGCGGGGCGGTAGCGTGCGCCGCCGTTTTACCTGGCAGGATGACGGGTTGATGTCCAGCCATGAAGACGCCAACGGTCTGCTCAGCGAATATACGTGGCGGGAGATAGCGGATTTGCCCCGCGTGGTGGCATACCGCAACAGTGCGGGCGAGCAGCTTACGCTGGAGTATGACTTTCCGGGGCGGCGCAGAACGGCGCGCCGGGATGACGGTTGCTGTGCACAATGGGAGCTGGACGAAGACGATCAGGTCGTCCGCTTTACCGATTACGATGGGCGGGAAACGGTGCAGCGTTACAGCGATGGCGAGCTGTGCGAGGTCATCCTGCCCGGTGGGGCGAGTCGCACAACCACGTGGGACAATTACGGCCGCCTGCTCAGTGAGACTGACCCGCTGGGCCGGGAAACCCACTACCAGTGGTACCGGCTGACGGATAACGTGACGCAAGTGACGTATGCGGATGGCAGCAGCGAGCTGAATCTGTACGACGACCTTAACCGGCTGGTGGAGGAAACTGACGCACTGGGGAACCCGACGCGTTATCACTACTCCAGTGCGCAGGAGAGCCTGCCGGACAGTGTGACCGATGCGCTGGGCGGAACGGTGAAACTGGACTGGGACAGGCAGGGACTGCTGACGGCGCGTACCGATTGTTCGGGGCAATGCACTACCTTTGAGTATGACCGCTATGGACAGTTGCTGACCTCTGTCGATGCGGAAGGTCATCGTACCCGTCGTGAATGGGATGCGCATGGGCAACTGACGGGCGTTATCTACCCGGACGGCCGCCGGGATATGCTGCGCTGGAATGAACGCGGTCAGTTACAGGCATGGCGCGATGCGCAGAACAGCGAGGTGCGCTGGCAGTATAACGCGCTGGGCCAGCCGGTGAGTGTGACAGACCGGCTCCGTCGGGTAAAACGCTGGCATTATGACGTACGTGGGCAGTTGCTGCGGCTGGAGAACGGTAACGGCGCGGAATACCGCTTTGGGTATGATGCGGTAGGTCGCCTGGTGAACGAGCGACGGGTGGACGGCGTTGAATTGACGTTCCGCTACGACGAGGCGGGCCACCTTTGTCAGCGATCGCAGCGTGGTCAGGCGGCGAATGATGAAGCCATACCGCACGTTTACCTGCATGATGTCGCCGGGCAACTGGTTCGCCGCGCCCATGCCCATGCCGTGTTTCATTATCAGCATGATGACCGGGGACGGCTGGTTTCGCTGAAACGCGAGCCCAGTGAGGCAGGTCTTGCGCTGGGTATCAGCGCGGATGAGGTCAGGCTGAGTTATGATGCGGCGGGCTATCTGTCGGGTGAGCACGGCAGTGGGGGCGACATTGCCTACCGGCGGGATGCGCTGGGGAATGTGAGCACCCTGTCACTGCCGGATGGCGACGAACTGCACTGGCTGCGTTACGGTTCAGGGCATGTCAGCGCGGTGAAATTCAATCATCAGGTGGTGAGTGAGTTTACCCGTGACCGGCTGCATCGGGAGATAACGCGCACACAGGGACGACGCGAGCAGCAACGAACGTATGACCGTCTGGGCCGTCTGACGTCACAGCGCAGCGCGTTGTGGGAAGTGGCGGAGCCGGAGCAGAGGATACTGTCGCGTGCGCTGAGCTATACGGCATCCGGTGAACTGGCTTCGGTCAGGGACAGCCTGCGGGGTGACGTCGAGTACGATTACGACGCCGAAGGGCGTCTGGTGAAACGGGCAGATGTACACTGGCAGGTTCACCACCGGGCGTACGGGTATGATGGAGCCGATAACCTGCAGGATGCGGAAGACCGGCATGGTATCTTCCCGTTAGCCGATAACCGGCTGCTGAACTGGCGCAATCTGTGGAACCAGTATGATGGTCAGGGGAACCTGACGCGGCGGCGTGAAGGCGCAACAGAGCAGTATTATCAGTATGATGCGGACAACCGTCTGGTCGCGGCGCATGGCCGGGGGCCGCAGGGCGAGTTCGTGGCACGATATGGCTATGACGCGCTGGGAAGGCGAACCGGTAAAACGGTGACCTGGTGTGAGAGCGGGACGCAGGAAGAGACCCACTTTCTGTGGGAAGGCTACCGGTTGTTGCAGGTCAGGCAGCCTGACCGGAAAGAGAGCTACGTGTATGACCCGACGGTATGGTGGTCGCCGTTAGCGCGCATCACACAGCAATCAGGAGCGCGTGAGGGCGATATCCGCTGGTTCATCACGGACCTGAATGGTGCCCCGCTGGAGATGACGGATGCGGACGGCTCGGTCCGCTGGAGCGGCGACTACGGCAGCTTTGGCCAGCTACGCGGGCAGACACAGGACAGTGAGGGACTGCGCGACGGCAAGACAGTGGAGCCGCAGCCGCTACGTTACGCGGGGCAATACGCGGATGAGGAAACCGGGCTGCACTACAACCTGTTCCGCTATTATGACCCGACGGTAGGCCGGTTTACCACACAGGACCCGATTGGGCTGGCGGGCGGGATTAATCTTTATCAGTATGCGCCTAACCCGATTAGATGGATCGATCCTCTGGGTTTATATAATGGCGAAGGACAGCGTGAACTCGGTAAATATCATGTATTCCATGAGCATACTTTAGATTCTTCAGAATATACGATGACAGATAAAGAGCATTTCAGTCGTGCTAACGAATCTGTTTATAAACGCCTACAAGTTGACCCAGAATTCAAACGTGAGCTGCAAACAAAATATCCCGGTGTAGTTGAGCATGTTCAGCCTATGAAAAATGGAAAATTCAGGGGATCATCACCTAAAAATATGACATGGCATCATGGTGACACTCCTGGATCTTTGCAACTTGCTGACTTTAAAGATCATCAGACGTATCATAAAATTTATCATCCTGATGGTGCTGGTGGTCGTAATAAATGGGGTGGTGGAACTCCTTGTCGAAAATAGAGAGGTGATAAATGATAGTTATTTCTGGTTTTGATGATTTATTGAAAAAATATAAAGATTTGCCAAATGTAGGCTGGTTGTATGTAGAGAGCTCGTTTGATCTTGAATCAAAGGATGATATTAAAAGTGGGACATATTATCTCGCTGAAAATGAAGACGAAGAAATGGACTTTGAAGAAAACTATGGGACATTTTTAGAAGCTCCTATTTTTACTGCTATAATAGAAAACAAGTTTGAGCATGATCCTAATGCGAAAAATGATGATCTTTTTGATGCTGTTTTGTTTTATATAAATAATGATGATTTCTTAGACTAAGCGCGAAGTCAGAAACGATTCTTCCGATTCTATTTTTCGCGGTTATTTACTATTGATTTTCCATTCTTAAGAGTCTAAGTCGTAGAGAAGTTGGGAGGTTTTATTCTCCCAACTCCTAATTCATGGGTTGATCCGCTTGGACTCACAGGGACATATATTTTTACTGATGAAGTTACATCGTATATTGGTAAAGGGCCAGAGTCTCGAATGAATAGCCCCATGAACTATCGTATAGGTGGTAAATCTAGGCCGTGTCCCTTAACTTAACAACCGATTAAAAAATAACCTGATCGCCCCCAGCTTTAGCATACTCAGGTAGTTTCTGGCTGTTTTTTCCGAACGTGTAGCGATACGACGATTTTCTTTGAGTATCGCAAAGCAACGCTCCACGACATTGTGTTTTTTGTACAGGTATCTGTCGAGGGGCCGATGTCTGTCCTGACTGGCTTTCTCATTCGATTTAAAAGGAATTACCAATTTTATTCCCTTTATTTTCAAATGAATGCGGAGACTGTTACTTGAGTAACCCTTATCCGCCAGTACCGCTTTCAGGGCGCGAACGTTACCGCTATCCAGCGCGATAACATCCCAGTCAATCAGCGCTTTTTCATCCAAAATCGGGAGTAATTTATTGAAAATACTGTTCATTATTCCGGCTTTAGACCACCGGTTAAAGCGGTTGTAAATAGTTTTCCATTGACCATAACGCTCAGGTAAATCCCGCCACAGCGCGCCAGAGCAAAGAACCCAAAATATACCATTCATGACATGCCTGTGAGCAAAGTAAGGACGACCGCCTCTGGAAGAACCTCTTTCAGGTGGCAGCATGGGAGAAATCAGCGCCCATGCTTCATCGGGGAAATCGTAACGAGCCAAATTAGAGAACTTTTTGTGGTGAAATCATGCCACTGATTGTACAAAAAATAGTTACGGGACACAGCCTAGGACTGATTCTCGGGCACAGGCATTTAAAGATGCGTACAACAGCAAAAGAAATGGCACAGGAAAATCAGGAGGGAAATGTGGATGAGTGACTTTAAGTTTTGGGGATGGGAAAAAAAGCCAAGAACCATGCTGCGCTTCGTCAAGCCGGGCGACATTGTAAGTATCCCAGTAAACCGAACCATTCACTTTTAGAGATCTTCCGACATACTGATTATGTCCCGTTGAGGAGATCGCTATGCGCAAAGCCCGATTCACCGAGCACCAGATCATCGCCGTTTTGAAGTCCGTTGAGGCTGGACGTACCGTTAAAGATGTCTGCCGCGAAGCGGCAATATCCGAAGCCTCGTACTACAACTGGAAAGCGAAGTTTGGCGGTATGGAAGCCTCTGATATCAAAAAGATGAAAGATCTGGAGGATGAAAATCGCCGACTCAAACAGATGTTTGCCGATCTGAGCCTTGAGAATCGGGCATTAAAAGACGTCATCGAAAAAAAGCTTTAAAACCAGCGATAAAGCGTGAGCTCATCAACTATCTAACGGCGAAATTTACGATGAGCATACGCCAGGCATGCAGGACGTTATCGCTGAGCAGGACGGTGTATTTTTATCAGCCCGACACACGGCGTGATGAACCGGTGATTCAGGCACTAACTGACATGGCGGAGCGCTATCCGCGATATGGATTTAAAAAGCTTTTTCAGGTACTTCGCAGGCAGGGCAATATCTGGAACCATAAAAGAGTTCACCGGATTTACTGCCTGCTGAAACTGAATTTTCGCCGTAAGGGAAAGCAGCGTCTGCCGGTGCGCAATCCGGCTCCACTGGCGACGCCGGAAGCACTTAACCAGAGTTGGTCGATAGATTTTATGCATGATGCGCTGGTCTGCGGCAGACGCTTTAGAACCTTCAATGTGGTGGATGACTTTAACCGTGAAGCTCTCGCGATAGAAATCGATCTGAATATCCCGGCGCAGCGGGTAGTCAGAGTACTGGACAGGATCGTGGCAAACCGGGGTTATCCGCTGAAACTGCGGATGGACAACGGACTACCGTTTGAATCAACAGTTTTTGCGCGCAAGGATCCTGCCATCTAATACAAAGACGATGGTTCATTTTTGTATCCGATATCGCTCATCTCCTTTCGGCTTATAAATATGCTTACCATGACATACAAGGGTCCG
>JAAIGF010279597.1_pt1 | contig 12453 bp, 10 predicted proteins | sample 6487441 | NCBI WGS metagenome assembly JAAIGF01 (sample SAMN13974129, study PRJNA590717) | phyllosphere metagenome | biome: pepper field; feature: multiple bacterial spot infested pepper fields; material: pepper leaves; isolation source: leaves from pepper fields | host: Capsicum annuum ...
AGGCACATAGCTGATTGCGCTCTTTGATCGCGGCCGCACGCTGTTCATCGAGGTAATCCGCGAGATCCTGCAGGTGAATACCCTTAGCGCTTTTCTGGCTGCTCTCCATCCGCGTGATCGGGATTTTGATCTGCCCGGCTAGAGCCTTGCGCTGAAACATATCTGGGGTGAGGTGGGTGAAGTAGTCACGGCACACCCGGTCCAGCGGGATGATGGCCTGTCCGTTGTACTGGGCCATTAGCAGAAACAAGGTATTCATCAGTGTTCCCCCTTGCTGCGCTGGGTACGAGTACCGCTGTAGAAGTCGGCTGGCGAACTGATGAAGGGGGGCAAAGAGTGCTTCTCGACATGGCTGTATAATTCGCGCCCACTGGTGCGCAGGGCTTTGTTGAGCTCTGTGTGGCACATCCCTGGGTAGGCATGGGGCTTACTGACTCGCAGTATTCGGGGGGGGCAGGTGATCAAGCGTGCGGTTATCTTTTCAGATGATGCGGGCATGAGTATCGCCTCCTTGTCAGCCTTGATCCGTTTGGTAAATGCTGTTCGTTGCGCGTCCGGCGGACAACGTGGTGGAGGGGGCTATGGAGGGCTTGGTACAGCACCAATTCCAGACTGAGTTGGCGGTAGGCTAGGTTGCGAAATGGGGGGAGATATCAGGTTTGGATTCGTAAGGCTGCCGACTGCCGCAAGGCTGACGAGGAGCCTAATCGATGTACGCAGTCTATGGAAATTCGGTAATCCTGACGGGCCGCTTCGGCCAGGAGCTGCCCTCCGCCTATGTCCGGTTTTGGGATAAGCGATATGAAATATACCTCGTTTTGAAATTGACTGTTTTAGGTCCTGTCAAAAGGCATTTCGGAGATGCGAACAATGTCGGAGGACGCGAGACGGTGTCGGGAATGCGGCTGCCGTTGGAGCCATGCGATTGCTTATAATTTAGACAAGCAGTGGCTGTCGGATAGGTGTGCGAAATAGTATCTGATCGATGCAAATATTCACTCTGCCATTCGATTCTCGGATTATTTCACCGGCGAAAGCATTCCACGAACTAATAGAAAACAACTTACCACCTCACTCTAAGAGAAGTGAGACTCCCCTCGAAAGTAACGCTAACTGCTGTGTGAGCTTTTGTGCAGCTGTCAGTGCATTTTTATCGATTGCGCTGGAACCCTAGTCTTTTTAGTCTTCAACGGTCCGACACGCCTTTGGCAGAAATAACAAGAGAGGATCTAATGGCAATCGCAGATAAAAAAGTAGCCGTAGTTACGGGCGGCGCGATGGGTATTGGTGCAGAGGCCGCCATTTCTCTGGCTAATGACGGTCATCACGTAGTGATTTGTGACATCAATGTCCAAGAGGCCGAGCGTTTCGCTCGCCAACTCCGAGAGGCTGGTTTCACCGCTGACGCCTGTCAGGTGGACGTGGGCTCTTCAGCCTCAGTTTCCGATGCCTTTTCCTGGATTGAGAGTGAGTTCGGCCGTTGCGATGTACTGGTCAACTCGGCTGGTATCGCGAAGACAATGCCTTTCCTGGATTTCGATCTCGACGTGTTCAACAAGACCATGTTGATCAACGTAACCGGCACTTTCATGTGCTGCCAGTTAGCCGCACGCCTGATGCGTAAGCATGGCTTCGGTCGCATCATCAACATTGCGTCGGTGGCAGGTATGCGAGCTGTTGGAAAAGGCCGCACCGCTTACGGGACATCCAAGGGCGGCGTTATCGCACTTACAAGGCAGATGGCTGTTGAGCTCAGCGAATATGGCATTACCGCAAATGCCATCGCTCCGGGTCCGGTTGACACCCCTATGACGAAGGAACTGCATAGCGATACTTTTCGGCAAGCATACAGCAATGCAATCCCCGCAAAGCGCTACGGCACTACTCAAGAGATCGCCGGTGCTGTTAGCTATCTGGCATCCGATGTCGCCGCCTATGTTAACGGCATCGTCTTGCCGGTCGACGGCGGCTTTCTCGCGTGGGGCGCGGGCGATCTCTGATGCATGCAGCGGGTGTCCTCGGACACCCGTTCAGCTACCCACCATCTCCTCACTGATCCATTTCTGAAGATCGGCTGTGTCTTGGCGATTCATTGCACTGGGCGACACCCATAGAACCAGCTTTGCAGGCCCTTGGGTGAATCCGAAAGGCGCTACCAAAGCGCCGCTTTCAAGCTCTGCCTGAACAAGCATGCGAGGTACACAGGCGAACCCAAGCCCGACCTTTGCAGCCTGAATTAGCAAATAAAAGTGCTCGAAAAACTCCATCTCGGTTAGCTCGACAGAGGGCTGCTGGATTGAGGCATACCACTCTGTCCATGCCTGTGGCCTCGTCTTGGTCGTCAATAGCCGTTCTCGGGCTAAGTCGCTCACGTCTTGTACGCCTGACGCTGCCAGGTAATCGGGAGAGCAGATAGCTCCAATCCATTCATTGGTCAATTCAATTGGCTCAATGCCATGAGGCGGCTCAATGCTATCCAGACGTATTGCGACGCTAACGCCTTCATGAGCGAAATCGATCGGACCGTGCCCTGTCTTCAGCCCCAGTTCCATCGACGGAAAATTGCTGTGCAGTTTAGCCAGGCGTGGAAGAAGCCAATGCATCATGATCGATGCGGAGCACGAGAGCTCCAGGGGGCGAGGGCGTACCTCATCGATGCTTTCCTGTATCAAAGCGAACGCTCGACCTAACCCGGCAGCAAGCTTCGCACCCTCAGGCGTCAGCTTCGTCCCGTGCGCGTTGCGCGTCAGCAGAACGACTCCAAGCAAATCCTCCAGGCTCCTTATGTGCCTGCTTATAGCGCCGTGAGTCACGGCGAGAGCGTCAGCGGCCTCACTGAAGGTCCCTTTACGCGCGGTCATCTCGAAGGCCCTCAAGGCATTAAGAGATGGTCTCAGAGGTGCTGACATTTCTACCTCACTCACTGGCCCCAGCCATTCTGAAAGCGACTCGTCCAAATTTCGAGTGTGAGTTTTCCTCACGCTCGCCTGAAATCATATCGATTGGCTAAACGCATGGTCAATGTATATTCGATCTCAAATTACATGCGCCAATTCATGCAGGCTTACAAAAATAAATAAGTCGAGGTATTCATCATGGTCGAGCATAAGACCAAGAGAGAAGAGTTCACTGCGCGTTTTTTCGTTGAAAGCAGTTATCCGATTGAACGGGTCAGTGAGGTTATTGCTGGCGAACAATCGAGCGGTACTTTCATCTCCCTGCCCGGCGAGTCGGAAGAACTCAAAGAGCGGTCTCGGGCCCGAGTCGTATCTATCGAAAGTTTGCCTTCAGTTTCAAGTGCATCGTTGCACAGTGAATATCTTGACAGGCACAAGCCCTCCGATACCTATCACCGCGGCGAGGTGACAATCGCCTTTCCAACCGCAAATATCGGTACCAATATTCCGGCATTGTTGACGACTATTGCTGGCAATCTTTTTGAAATCGGCGAGGTAAGCGGGCTCAGAGTTCTCGACCTAGACCTGCCAGAACAATTTGCATCTGGTTTCCACGGACCGCAGTTCGGGATCAAAGGTACTAGGCAGCTATGCGGAGTCCATGACCGGCCAATAATCGGCACAATCATCAAGCCCAGTATTGGGCTGACTCCAGAACAAACTGCCTCGGTAGTCGACGAGCTTTGTGCGGGTGGAATCGAGTTTCTCAAGGACGACGAGCTGCTGATCGATCCTACTTACGCCTCGTTCGATGCCCGCCTGAAGGCTGTGATGCCGGTATTGCACAAGCACGCAGACCGTCTCGGACGCATGCCGATGTACGCAATAAACATCTCCGGCAGCGTTGACGAGATGCTGCGTCGCCATGAGGCTGTCCTGGAAGCGGGCGGGACATGCATCATGCTCTGCCTCAACTGGGTCGGGCACTCGGCAGTCGAGCATATTCGCAAGCATGCAGAGCTGCCCATCCACGGTCACCGGAACGGTTGGGGGGCATTCACCAGAAACCCTCAGCTAGGTTTTTCCTTTCAGGCGTATCAGAAAGTCTGGCGTCTGGCCGGCATCGATCACCTTCACGTCAACGGCATTCAGAGCAAGTTCTGGGAGCCGGATGAATCGGTGATTTCATCTGCAAAGAGCTGCCTGGCACCATTCGCAGGAGTTCAGCCGGTAATGCCAGTTTTCTCTTCGGGCCAGTGGGCTGCTCAGGCACCAGAGCTGTTCAACAAACTCGAGTCCGTGGATCTCATGCATCTGGCTGGTGGGGGAATTATCGGGCACCCCTTGGGCATTGAAGCCGGTGTCCAGAGCATGCGCGAGGGCTGGGAGGCCGCTGTCCAGAATGTGCCTTTGAGTCAGTTTGCTGAGGGCCGGCCCGCACTTACGGCCGCGCTGCAAAAGTTCGGAGGGGCGTAATCATGCAGCCTTCTAACTCTACAAAGCTTCCGCTCGTATTCTATGGCGATGATTTCACCGGTTCGACTGATGCTTTAGAAGTACTCACTGCCGCCGGCTTGAAGTGTGCATTGTTCCTCGCTCCGCCCACGCCAGAGCTGCTTGCTGAGATGGGTGGCTTCGATGCAATTGGTATCGCTGGAGATAGCCGAGCCCTATCAAATTCAGAGATGGATGATGTGTTGCCCGATATCTTCCAGGCAATCAAACGCTTATCTCCGTCTCTCGTGCACTACAAGGTCTGCTCCACGTTCGACAGCGCCCCGAGCGCTGGAAGCATTGGCCATGTCATCAGCTTGGCTACTCGCGCGTTCGGTGGGGCAGGTGTCCCCATCGTCGCAGGTAATCCTGCGTTAGGGCGTTACTGTCTCTTTGGAAACCTGTATGCCCTTTCCAAGACGGATCACACCGTTCACCGGATTGATCGACACCCAGTGATGCGCTCTCATCCAATCACGCCTATGCACGAGGCTGATTTAAGCGTGCATATCGGACTGCAGAAGAAGCTCTCGATCGCCAAAATAGATTTTCTCCAGCTTGAAGAAGCCCCTGATCTCACTGCATTGGTCCGCGAAGTGTCCGCCCGCCACGATGCGGTGCTGTTTGATGGTGCCACCCAAGCGCACATGACGAGTGCTGGGCGTGTGCTGACCGAGCTGTCGGCGAGTGAGGCTCCGGTCTTCGTCGTCGGCTCTTCCGGTGTCGAGTATGGGCTCACGCAGCACTGGCACTCTTCAGGACTGGTTGCTACCCGCCGATCCCAGGTTGCTCCTTTGCGAGCGGCAGACCAGATTTTGGTCATTTCAGGAAGTGCATCACCGCTGAGTCGTTCGCAGATTGAAACTGCCATCGAGCATGGTTTTGTGGAAATGGCAGTGGACGCTGCCGCACTGATTGCGGACTCGCACCGAAGCACAACGCTTCGTGAGGTAGTCGCTGAAGCAACATCGCACCTCAAAGAAGGGCGATCCGTAATTGTGCACACGGCCAAAGGCCCGGATGACTCTCGAATAGAGCAGATGATCGAAGCGATGCTCGCCAAAGGTCTGCCTCGCGATGAGGCAAGAGTCAGAGGTGGTAAGCAATTAGCCATCGAACTTGGTCATGTGGTTCTGGAAATTCTGAAGAACCACCCCTTGAAAAGATTGGTTGTATCGGGCGGTGACACGTCAAGCCAGATAACCAAAATCCTTGCCCCGGATGCGTTGGTAATTAAGTCCGACATATCCCCCGGCGCGCCTCTTTGTGAGTTGCTTTCAAAGAAACCTTACTTGGCGGACTTGGAAGTTGCCCTGAAGGGCGGGCAGATGGGTAACCGGGACTATTTCGTTAAAGCCTTGAGAGGTAAATAACCCTCTACGCGTCCCTTGCCTTCAAGAAAAGAAATTGCATATTTACAATAACAACAGGTGAAATCATGCAAGCCTCTATCTCAAGTTCGGTCGAAAAAGATCACGAGCATCTTGACGACGAAAAGAAAAAATCCATGAAGAACGTTGTCGCCGGAAGTCTTTTCGGCACGGCGTTGGAAACATACGATCTCTATCTGTACGGCACTGCCGCTGCACTCATCTTTGCGCCGCTGTTTTTCCCGGGCACCGATGATGCCGTATCTCGCCTGGCTTCTCTGGCGTCCTTCGCCATCTCTTTCGTTGCACGCCCGCTTGGCTCGCTCGTACTGGGTCATTTCGGAGACCGAATTGGCCGTAAAAAGCTGCTCTACCTCACCCTGCTCATCATGGGACTGAGCACTGTAGGGATTGGTCTTTTGCCCACCTACGCAAGCATTGGCATCTGGGCCCCGATCATGCTCTGCGTCCTACGTTTTATCCAAGGGTTTGCGTTTGCCGGAGAGTACAGCGGCGCGGTGCTCATGCTTCTCGAACATGCGCCCAGACGAAAACGGGGCTTCTATGCCGCTATCAACAATATCGGTCCTGTATTCGGTTTCATCGCCTCCGCGGGCATGCTGTTGATCGTCAGCGCTGTTCTGTCCAAGGAAGATTTTTATGCGTGGGGATGGCGGATTCCGTTTATCGCTAGTCTCGCTTTGCTAGTGGTCGGCGTTTTCGTACGCTCGAAAGTCCCGGAGTCACCAGTATTCGAGAAAACCGCCAAGAAGCGCGCTGAGGCGGCCGGGCCATCCCAGTCTCCAGCCATGCGGTTGTTCACCCGGTATCCCAAGCAATTGCTCTTGGTTGCCGGTGCGAACATTTGCCACTTTTCTACTTTCTACCTGTTCACGGTTTTTGCGTTGAGCTACGGTCAGAGAGAGCTTGGCCTATCCAATGCTTTCGTGCTTTCAGTAGCGATGGTAGCTATCTGCACGCACCTGGTGGTCGTACCTTTCGCAGGTGCAATGGCGGACAAAATCGGTCGACGCACCACCATGCTGATCGGCTTTGCTGTAACCGCACTCGCTGCATTCCCATTCTGGCACCTGTTCTCCACCGCAGAGTTTCTCCCGATGGTCGCAGGCTCTTGCCTCTTCATGACCGGCTACGGCCTCGTGTATGGCGCTGTGCCGTCCTTCACGGGCGAGGCATTCGGCCCCAGCGCTCGATTCACGGGGTTCGCCATGGCTACCAACTTTGGCGGAATCATCGGCGGCGGCACTGCGCCAATCGTCGGGGCTTTCCTGCTGAATCACTACGGAACGCCTTACGCCATATCGATACTCACGATCGTCCTTGCTGGCTTTTCGGCTCTTTGCGTCTACCTGTCTGCTGAAACCAGAGATATCGACATCGTAGACGAGTGATCGAAACGCGCGTGCCGACCGATTCAGGCAGTGCGCGCGTCCTTCAAAGCACCTGCGATACACACCGCATGCTCCCCACATGAACGCATGCGTATTCCCACTCCCTAGTTGCTGAGCAGCGTGCTCGGTCGCAATGGAAGGTATTCGTATGAACATCCGCCGTACCAAAATCGTCGCCACTCTCGGCCCAGCAAGCAGTTCGCCACAGGTGATCGAGGAGCTGATTCTCTCTGGCCTGGATGTAGCACGCTTGAACTTCTCCCATGGAACGCCAGACGAGCACATCGCTCGAGCGCGGATGATTCGAGAAATCGCCGCCAAGCATGGCCGTCACGTTGCGTTACTCGGTGATCTGCAGGGGCCGAAAATCCGGATCGCTAAGTTCAAAAATAAACGCATCGAGCTGAAGGCTGGCGACGCATTTTCCTTCTCTATCGCTCACCCACTGACTGAGGGCACGCAGGAGGTCGTTGGCATCGACTATCCAGACTTAGTCAGGGATTGTGGGGTCGGTGATGAACTGTTACTCGATGATGGTCGGGTGGTCATGCAAGTCCAAGCCGCCACCCCTGAAGAACTGCAGTGCGTGGTTACGGTTGGTGGGGCTCTTTCGGATCACAAAGGTATCAACCGAAAAGGGGGCGGCTTGACCGCCCCGGCACTAACTGAGAAAGACAAGTCGGATATCAAGTTAGCGGCGCAGATGGACCTGGATTACCTGGCGGTTTCTTTTCCACGGGATGCCAGCGACATGCAATACGCCCGGAAGCTGCGTGACGAGTCGGGTGGAAGTGCATGGCTCGTCGCCAAAATCGAGCGCGCCGAGGCGGTAGCAGATGATCAGACGCTCGATGGATTGATTGCAGCCAGCGATGCTGTGATGGTTGCACGTGGCGATTTAGGCGTGGAAATCGGCGATGCTGAGCTGATCGCGATTCAGAAAAAAATCATTCTCCACGCTCGTCGTAACAACAAGGCTGTGATCGTGGCGACACAGATGATGGAGTCGATGATCCTCAACCCGATGCCCACTCGGGCTGAAGTATCGGATGTGGCCAACGCGGTGCTCGATAACACCGATGCCGTGATGCTCTCTGCGGAAAGCGCTGCCGGCGCCTATCCGGTCGAAGCGGTACGGGCAATGGCGCGCATCTGTTGCGGTGCCGAGAAGCATCCCATGAACATCAAATCGAGCCATCGCTTACACACTACGTTTACCCGCTGCGATGAAAGTATCGCGCTTGCCGCGCTATACACGGCCAATCATTTTCCGGGTATCAAGGCGATTATCTCTTTGACCGAGAGCGGCTACACGCCGCTGATCATGTCTCGTCTGCGCTCCCAGGTACCGATCTATGCACTGTCGCCGCATCGCACCACGCAGGCGCGTACGTCGATGTTCCGAGGCGTTTATCCGATCGCATTTGACCCGGCTTCGCTTCCAGGCGAGAGAGTCAGCGAGGCAGCGATTGATGAGTTGCTAAGACGGCAACTTGTACAGCCGGGAGATTGGGTCATTCTGACCAAGGGCGATAGTTACCACGTTGTGGGTGGCACCAACGGATTAAAAATTCTCCAAGTTGTGCCATTCGTTGACTGAAGAGCTTTGAACGGCCTCGTTGATTAGACGCGTGCAGCACAACACGTAGTAAGCAATTCTTCGATTCTAAATTGAGTTTTTGAGGGGCGGATAAGTTTAGCCTTCACGTTACTCATGTCCGTACCTTATTGGAAAGTTTGAAGGTGATTATGTTGAGCCAACAATCTTACGGCCAAGCCCATTTGCCGAATTTCGAAACGCCTCATGACTGGCCGCGCGACTTCGATTTCAGGGCCAAATACGCAGAACAGCAAGAGTTGATAAGTACCTCGGAACAGAAGCTCCCCGAGGCCGATCAACAGGAGACGGCACGACATGAATAGCAGTCCAACGCAAATCCAGCAGGTTTTCGCGCGTGAGATTCTGGATTCACGTGGTAACCCGACTGTCGAGGCTATCGTCACTCTCGCCGGCGGCGCAGTGGGCGAAGCTAGCGTACCCTCAGGAGCCTCGACTGGCACGCGGGAAGCGCTCGAGCTGCGTGATCGGTCCTGGCGGTACAAGGGCAAAGGGGTGATGCGCGCGGTAGAGAACGTAAATATACCGATTTGCGAGCGCATTCTCGGGATGGATGCGCTTGATCAGCAAGCGATCGATCACGCGATGATTGCGCTGGATGGAACCGAGTCGAAATCCATTCTCGGGGCCAATGCGATTCTGGCGGTATCTCTCGCAACGGCCAAGGCCGCTGCAGCCGAACTGGAAATTCCTCTCTATGAACACCTCGCCGCGCTGTTCGGTAAGACGGGCCAGTTTTCGATGCCGGTACCGATGATGAACATCCTGAATGGCGGCGAGCACGCTGATAACAATATCGACATCCAGGAGTTCATGATTCAGCCAATCGCGGCGCAGAGTTTCCGCGAGGCATTACGTATTGGAGCCGAAATTTTCCATACGTTGAAGGAAGTTCTGGCAGAGCGTGGTTTGAGCACCTCGGTTGGAGACGAGGGCGGATTCGCGCCCTCGTTGGCTTCAAACGAGGCCGCTCTGATCGTTATTCAGGAGGCGGTCGCTCGGGCAGGCTATGAGCTTGGCAAGGACATCACGCTGGCCCTGGACTGCGCAGCCTCAGAGTTTTATCGCAATGGCAGGTATGAACTTGCCGGTGAGGGGTGCTCGTTTACCTCGGCAGAGTTCGCCGAGTACCTGGCAACGTTGTGTGCCAAGTATCCGATAGCCTCGATTGAGGATGGGATGGACGAAAGCGATTGGGAAGGTTGGTCGCTTCTGACGCAGAAGCTGGGCGATAAGGTTCAATTGGTAGGCGATGACTTATTCGTTACTAACACCAAGATTCTGAGAGAGGGTATCCAGCGTGATATCGCGAACTCGGTTCTGATCAAATTCAACCAGATTGGCAGTCTTAGCGAGACCTTCGATGCTATTCGTATGGCGCAAGGAGCTGGTTACACCGCGGTGATCTCCCACCGTTCAGGTGAAACGGAGGACACAACCATCGCCGATCTTGCCGTCGCTACCTGCGCAGGTCAGATCAAGACTGGCTCGCTCTGTCGTTCAGACCGCGTTGGTAAGTACAACAGGCTACTTCGTATCGAAGAGGCTTTACGAGACCAAGCGCCCTATAACCCCAGCGTTATTCAGCGGGCCACAAGTCTTACGTCATGAGCCGTCCTCTCTGAGTAAATAAACCGACTCTTCTGGGAAACTCGAGGCATATCAAATGACCAATTGCACGCTGATTATTCTTGATGGAATCGGAACCAGCGCAGAGCGTGAAGCGAATGCATTCGCTGCTGCCCATACACCGACACTAGACAGCTTGCTGAGCCAGTATCCGAACAGCCTGATAACAACATCCGGCTTGGCTGTCGGTCTGCCAGACGGGCAGATGGGCAACTCGGAAGTCGGGCATATGAATCTTGGTGCTGGTCGTGTGGTGTATCAGAATTTCACGCGTATCAACCAAGCCATCGCCGATGGGAGTTTCGAAAATAACTCTGCGATACGGGATCTGATCAGTCGGGCCAAAGCTCATGGTGGAGCAGTTCACGTATTAGGGCTTCTCTCTCCTGGGGGCGTTCACAGTCACGTGGATCAGATCAGCTCTATATGCCAGCTTTTAGACGATGCAGAAGTCGGAGAATTTTTTGTTCACGCGTTCTTGGACGGTCGTGATACTCCACCTCAAAGTGCTGCAGAATCCATTGAAGTGCTTGAAGCGGAATTACGCTTGAGAGGGAAGGGGCGGATCGCATCGCTTATTGGCCGCTACTACGCCATGGATAGAGATAAGCGCTGGAGCAGGGTGGAGGCCGCATTTCGGCTCATCACCGAGGGAGATGCTGAGTTCAAGCAGCCAAGTGCTCAAGAGGCATTGAGGGCCGCTTACGCACGGGGTGAAACGGACGAGTTCGTCAGCGCCACGCGTATCGGTGCGGCGGTACCGATGCATGAAAACGATGCAGTGATCTTCATGAACTTTAGACCTGATCGTTCCCGGCAACTCTGCCAAGCATTGGTTAAGCCCGATTTTAAAGAGTTCCAAAGGCCCTTTGTCCTCAATAAACAACAGCTACTCACGTTAACCCGTTACTCAGACGAGCTTGATGGCCCCTGTGCGTTTCCTCCGGAAAAAATCAAAAATAGTCTCGGTGAATACTTGGCCAGCTTGGGTAAATCACAACTGCGGATTGCCGAGACCGAAAAGTACGCGCACGTGACGTTCTTCTTCAATGGCGGAAGGGAAGAGCCGTTCCCCAAGGAACGCAGGATACTGGTGCAGTCACCTCTCGTTGCGTCATACGATCTAAAGCCTGAAATGAGCGCGTTCGAACTCACAGACAAGCTTGTAGCGGAAATTTTGAATGGCGCTAACGACTTGATAGTTTGCAATTATGCGAATGGAGACATGGTTGGGCACACAGGGAAATTCGATGCCGCGGTGAAAGCAGTAGAAGCTGTTGATCAGTGCCTGCGCAGAGTGGTCGATGCGGTACTTGTTTCAGGCGGTCATTGTCTCATCACGGCTGATCATGGCAATGTCGAGCAAATGCGAGATCCGCAGACCAATCAGGTGCATACCGCACATACGGTGAATCCGGTTCCTCTGATCTACGTTGGCCCGTCGTGGCAGAAAATCAGCCTTGAGAATGGCCGACTTTGCGATCTCGCTCCGACCATCCTGAAAATCCTGTCTCTCCCACAGCCAAACGAAATGAGCGGCGTATCCTTGGTCTAGCGCTGGCGGTGAGTCAGAGCTCTGGAGAAAGTATCGTTTCAACCCGATCATTATTTAGATCCGCTGATTGTAACTATGGTAAGCGTGCGCCCTTTCCCACAACGAGAGGGCACCGTGGTTTTGATTACTCGTTCGCACGCAGTTAGTGCGGATGGGGCTACTTTAGGCACTCACGGAATGCAGAGCTTTTTGCAAACACATCTACCATGAAGTCCATGAATACAATGGCTCGCTTGGGCAGCAGCCGATTCGCTAGATATACAACTTGGATCGGCACCTGTGGTGCTACGTATTCTTTAAGAAGCAATTCAAGGTTGCCAGTTCTCAGCCCTTCCTCATAAAGCCATTGAGGCCCCTGTGCGATCCCCAGCCCTGCATTGACATACTCACGTATCGCCTCGGGAGAATTAACCCGTAGCCGCCCGGAGACAGGGACATCAATGCCCTTGAACCGCCAGTTGGTCCCGGTAGATAGCAG
>JAAIGF010018017.1_pt1 | contig 12442 bp, 9 predicted proteins | sample 6487441 | NCBI WGS metagenome assembly JAAIGF01 (sample SAMN13974129, study PRJNA590717) | phyllosphere metagenome | biome: pepper field; feature: multiple bacterial spot infested pepper fields; material: pepper leaves; isolation source: leaves from pepper fields | host: Capsicum annuum ...
CCACACTGGATGGAGCAAGAGCGGATGTGTTTGACTACATCGAGCGACGCCACAACCCAAGGATGCGGCGAAGGGCGGCCAAGCAGGATCAGAAGGTTGCAGCTCTTTTACAACCGTCCGTGATATCGGGGTAGAACCCTCACGACCAACGCGTTGCTTTGTTTGACCACAACTTCAACGAGTTCAAGCGGGAAGCCCGTTCGCAACCGATGAAGCGCGTGTGCACCCTCGTGGACAAACGAGTTGAGTGCCGCCCAAGAGTATTTCTTGAACTCCAAAAACACCCGCAGTGGCTCGGCTGCCTGCTTCACCGCTTCAAGAGCGATCAGCATCTTGGATAGCATTGGCAAACGAGCCGTCACGGACTCACTGATCGGCGTCAGCTCTTCTTGCAAGCAAGCCACGTCGGTGTCGCTTGCGCAGTAAAGGACCCACACGGCGCGCACCAGCGCTTCGAACTGCGCCCGATGAACGACCAAGGTGGACGGCTCAGAACCGGCTGCAAGTAAGCAGCGACTCGCAACAGCGTGTTCAATCGAAAGCAGGCAAAGCGCGCGACAAACTTGCAGTCGATCACTTTGATCAAACGGCGGAGCCGCTGTGATCGGCGCCAACGCCTCCAACAGCTCATCAGAACCTTCAAAGAGCTTCTCAACCCGCTCAGACATCATGCTTCCCAAAGCGTTGAAAAAGCTGGATCGCATCCTGGCTCATCAACAACCCCCTCCTTCGATTTTTTTCGATGCCGTAAAAATTTTCAGCTGCCTCTCTTTCACTTGGATCTTGCCGTAATGGCGTAAGCAGCGGAAGAAACTTGAAGACCGGACTCAAGCGTAGCGCCATATCTTTTGCAAGATCAGGCGCACTGGGTGGTCTTCTGCCAACAACTGATGAGAGAGAGAGGGCTATGCTCACCCCCGTGCTGCCAGGCTGTTGTGCTGACTTCCGCCAATGATCAGTTGGTCCCGTATCTTGATCTGCCAACTTGGCTCAACCACTGATGCGCTCGGTCACGAAAGTCCAGTCGGCCTGGTCACGCATTGTCGTTCCTAGGCGCACTGAGCAATTGACTCACCTTGCGGCCAGTCTTATACATCAAGGCAATTGACCACTCTTTCCGAGGGTTCGCCAAGAAGCCAATAGAGCGCCCTTGATCTCCACGTGTGCCTAGATGCAAGGACTGCACGGACGGATGCAGTTCTCGTCGCCACTGGGATGGATGGATGCGCTACACACGCATGCGATCTCGCCCCCCAGCCGAATGCTAGGACATCCATGGAGAAGGTTTGTATGAGCGCGACCGAAACGCACGCCACATTAGGCATTATTCCCAAAGCCCCCCGCCAGATCGTCGAACAACCGCTTGCCAATTTCGAGGCCGATAAAGCGGCATTGCAAGCCTTAGTCCAGGCTGCTGTCAATGTAGAGCTATTCACCGTCCCGCTTTACATGTGCACGATGAAGTCCATCCAGGGAACGCATGCGATCAATGCCAATGGCATTTCCTACTACAAGGGTCGTCGCTGGCCAGGCATGGCAACCGGGACAATACCGCTTGGTGCTCCACCCGAACAGACTGCTCCGCAACGCGCCTACAACTTGCTGTTCTCGGTTTTTATCGATGAGATGCTGCATCTCCAAATGGCTGCAAATCTTTGCGGCGCGGTCGGCGTCACCCCAACCTTCAACAGCCCGCTGCTGCAAGACGCCAATTACAACTGGATCTGCTACGGCCCCACGCAAACTGTTATCCCACACATCATCGATCTGCAAGACCTGGAAGATGGCACGGTCGGCAGCGGGCTGACTGTGGATCTTGCGGGCCTGACTGACGCGCAAGTGGCGCTGTTTACGGTGATCGAGGAAAACCACGACACCGCCCGCGCCAAGATCAAGCCATCGGTGCTTGACACAACCTATTTCCCGACCGTGCCGTTCAACGGCTGGACCGCGACAAATACGGAAGTGGATCTGCCGAAATTCGGAACGATCGGCTGGATGTATTTTTGTCTATTCCAATACATCACACTCAAATACGAGGACAACCAGACCTTGTGGGAAAAGGTGTTTGCCGGTCCCAGCGGTCAACGCGATTTGTTCAACACCGCTACCAGCAAGATTCAAAAAGAATACCCGCAGCTCAACACCCAGATCACCGAAACCCATCCCCTGGCTGCCGCAGCGCAGGCCATCTACATGATGTATGCCATCTGCGATCAAGGCGAAGGCGGCATTGACTGGCAGACCACCAGTGCATTTCTCGGGATGATCCACGAGCGTGCATTGGAAACCGGGGCCGAACTCGCCACCCTCAACAGCGTGATCGTACAGTTCCAGCCCGACGAAGCGGCGTTGGCCAACAACTATCCGTCCTACACCGACTCGGGCGACCCCGCGCCCTCGGCAGATGCGGCCGCGCGATCAAGCAATGGTGGGCAGGATCATTACGAACGCTTCGAGCAGCTGCTTGATCTGGTCGATCAGGTGGAGACGTGGAGTGAGTGGCACGCGGTCTCCGGCAACGTTTGGACAGAGGCGCTGCTCACAAGTGCCGATTTCGACCCTGCCACGGCGTCGACCACCATCCCCAAGCCATCCGAGGTGGCGACGGCTCTCAACAACTTGAAGCAGCTTAACCCCGTCGACTTGGACAACGTCGCGCAAGGCTCGCTCGCCGGCATTACGACCGTGCTGACCAAATCGTGGGGAGATCTGTCTGTCGACTTCCCGTTCCCCTCCATGGTCGGCTCAGGTGATCGCATGGGGTTGTATTGGGCCGTCTATGGCAGCGCGCCGACCTTGCGGCAAGGGATGGCGGCACAGCCCACGAGCGCCTTGCAACACGCCTGCCAGGGCCTGGCACTAGATGGGTCCGGCGGGAACTGTGCGGCACCGGCCATCTATCACAGCTGCAAGGGCTCCAATACTTGCGCCACGCAAGGAGGCTGTGGCTTTGCTCATGGGGTGAGCGGTGGCGGCAATTGCTCCCAAGCGATCGGAGGACGCGGCGGGTGTGGCCAATCTGCGCCACGTGCCCCGGCGGTAGGTGGCACCTGCGGCCTGCCGGACTTCTTCAGTGCGCCCGCAGACAACAAATGCGCAGGGTTGGGTGGATGCGCCGTGCCCATCTCCGCCTCGCAGTTGTATCCCACTGCCGGCACCATGGAATTGTTCAATTTCACCGATCCGGACAATACTCCCACACCAGTGGCGGAACTGCCCTTCGCCGTGGGCGACTCCGTCTACGACATCGCATGGCAGGCGTTCGAGAAGGTCATGGCCAACCGCCAGCTGCCACCCGGCACTAAGCCCAGTCCAACGGATCTGCGCATCGCCCTGCCACCGTCCACCTGACGGGCTGCCAAGGTGATTCACGTCCCTCTTACTCAAACGCCACTTCCTCGTGGCATGGTGGAAGAACGCTCGCCGTTGCCCCGCCTGGGGCTGCTTAACCTTGGATTCGGTGTGGGACTTCGTCCGCAGCATCTCCCGGCCATCCTGGCCGGGGGAGCGCGGGTGGATTGGTTCGAGATCATCTCGGAAAATTATCTCGATGACTGCGGCTATCAGCGTGCCATGTTGAGCAAGCTGGCGACTGAGGTTCCCATCGTCATGCATGGCGTCAGCCTGTCGATCGGCTCGGACGCGCCACTCAACAACGATTATTTGCACAAGCTCAAACGGTTGGCAGAAGACATCAACGCTGTCTGGGTCTCGGATCATCTGTGCTGGACCGGGCTTGGCTCGCACAACTCGCACGATTTGCTGCCCCTGCCTTTCAACGCAGAGTCACTGGCCCATGTGCGCGACCGCGTTCTGCAGGTGCAGGACGTGCTCGGCAGAGCGCTGGTGTTGGAAAATCCATCCAGCTATGTGCAGTTCCAGACATCGACCATGCCCGAGTGGGAGTTCCTGGCACGCCTGGCCGAAAGCACGGGCTGCGGCATCTTGCTGGACGTCAACAATACCTATGTGAGTGCCCACAACCATCGTTTCGATCCCCAGGTGTATCTGCGCGCGTTGCCGCACCGGCAGGTCGTGCAGATCCATCTGGCAGGACCGACGCAATATGGCGACTGCCTGGTCGACACACATGACCAACCCGTTCCCGCCCGCGCGTGGGAGTTGTATGCACTGGCCCAGCAATTGACCGGTGGTGTGTCGACACTACTGGAATGGGATGCCAACCTGCCTGACTACGATGGGCTCCTGGGTGAATTGGATAAGGCACGCCAGGTCATGGAAGGCAGCATGCCGGTGATGGCACCTCCCATCGTGGCCGAGCATGCGGTGTCCACGCCTCTGCACCATTTGCAGGTGGAGCCTTTAGATGCTTAGTTCTTCAGGCGCTCCAAGTGATGCAGCGCTTGGCGAGGTGCAGCGCTGGATGCTGACGGCAACCACGCATCCAGCAGGACTGAGAGAAGGCCTTAGGACTGCGCATGCGAGACAGGGCCTCGATCTCCACACGCTGCTTGCCACGCCCGTTGGTGTCGACCCACACGCGCGGCTAGCCATTTACGCCAACGGCTATTGGCTCAGGCTGATCGAATGCTTGCAATCCGACTACCCGGCGCTATTGCGTCTGCTCGGACCGGAACTCTTTGCGTTCTTCGCACGCACGTATCTGAGTAAACATCCATCAAGGTCGCCCACCTTGCATGCGCTGGGTGCAAGCTTCCCCCACTTTCTTCGCACATCCCAACGGTCTCGCCCAGGGCAACAACGCCAACGTTTTCCGCTGGAACTGGCCTGGATCGAGCGGGCGCTTTCCGAGGCCAGCCGCGCACAAGGGCTGGAAGAGGTAGAGATGGATACAAGCATTGATGCATCTACGCTGGCACTTGGCTGGCCCTGCACCGTGCACATGCCCGCAACCACTAAGCTTGCCATCGTGTCGCACACCCCGGAGAGCTTTCGCGGTTGGCTGTCAGGCGCAAGCCCAAGCGTTTCTCCGGTCGTTGACCGAATCTTCCTGGCTGTTCGCCGCCACCGATTCCGCGTCGGGATCGAGCCGCTGACCGACTGGCAGTTCTTCGCCTTACGTCACGCTGCGCGTCGTCCACGCATGCTCATCGACTGCGCGCAGGCGGCGGCACGTCGCACCGGACGGTCGGCAGGCGAACTGCACGCACTGCTTGCCCTGTGGCTGCCCACCGCGCAGGCATCGAGCATGGTGATGCTGAGGTCTCCATCAGCAACCGCTGAATTCATCGACACGTAAGTCTGCCCACTACCCCGACCAGGACATCCGCCATGACCAGCGTTACCGGACCATTGTTGGACGCACACTATCAACGCAGCTTTGGCGTGCTGGCCGGATATCTTCCGGAAGATCGCAGCGGGCTTGCCGCGTGGCATGCCGTCATTCGTGAGAAAGCTGCCCAACTCCGCAACGATCAAGGACCCGGCTACGCCAACCAGGCGGTGCAGGATCTGGCTAACCTGATCGATACCAATGGCATCGTGCGCATGTATGTCGCCGAGGCCATCGACCAGACCAGCGCTTTCATGAAAAACATCAAGAACATCCAGGACATGCTGGAGCAACTCGATTTCATCTGCACGACTGCGCCCGAATACAACGTCAACAAGAAGCTGCGGGTGCTTTTTCCGATGTCCGCACTGTTTGTCGACATGATGGCGACGCCTGCCGGCAAGGCGCTGTTCCGTCTTGAGCCGTTCAATGAAGCGCTGAGGGCCATCCTGCAGACATGGGCGGCGTATCTCGACAGCCAGGCCAGCTGCTGGGTGCTTAATCGAGATCCCAACATCGGATGGCTGGGCACCGCCGCCATCGCCGAATTCAAGCTCGCCGATTTCGTCATCGATTGGGATGCCGAGTATGGCGGCTTTCAGTCCTACAACGACTTCTTTCATCGCGAAATTCAGGCCAGTTGTCGGCCCCTCGCAGGAGAAGGTGATGCAAATATCATCACCTCGCCCAACGACGGCACGGTGTATCGCATCGCAACCGATGTGCAACAAAGCGCCGTGTTCTGGATCAAGGAGCAGAGCTACTCGCTACAAGACATGCTCGCCAATCCGGACGCCGCGCTGTTGCAGCGCTTTGTGGAGGCACGGTAGTGCAGATCTTTCTAAGCGGCGCTGACTATCACCGCTGGCACGCACCGGTAGACGGCGTGGTCACTTACGAAAATATCAACGGGCTGCTCTTCAGTGAGAACGAAGACAACAGCTTCGATCCCGACGCAGGTGTGACATCGCAAGTCTATGGAGCGGCCGTCAACAATCGCGGCATTGTCTCCATTACCGCCGACGATGCGCGTCTTGGCAAGGTCTTTGTCATGCCGATTGGCATCACGGAAATTTCCTCACTGACGCAGACTGCGGCCAATGGGCAGCATGTCAGCAAAGGCGATGAGCTTGGCTACTTCAACTATGGTGGCTCCACGCTGTGCCTGGTGTTCGAGAACAGCGTGTCATTGAACTTCGGCACCTTGCAGCCGAACCAGACCATTGAGGTCAATGCGCAGCTTGCGAGGTTGAACACACCTGTCTGACGCTGCGCAATCTCATCGTTTGCGCAGTAAAGACCCAAGAGAGGGAGGGCTACGCCCACCCTCTTGCTGCAAGGCTGATGTGCTGACGCCCGCCGATCACCAGGTGGTCCAGCACCCGGATGTCGAGGAGGCTCAATGCCTTCTGCAGGCGCTCGGTGACCTTGCGGTCGGCTTCGCTTGGCTCCGGATTGCCGCTTGGGTGATTATGAAACAGGATGACGGCAGCGGCGTTCAAATCCAGGGCGCGCTTGGCGACCACCCGAGGGTGCACCTCGCAGCCGTCGATGGTGCCGAAGAAGAGGTGCTCGGTCGCCAAGATCTGGTGCTTGATGTCCAGGAAGACGACCCCGAAGACTTCGTGCGGCAGGTGAGCGCAGCGGGAAATCAGGTAGTCGCCAGCTTGGTCGGGGCTGTGGATCTTGCCTTGCCGTTGAAGGCGTTGTTCCAGGATGGTGGCTGCTGCGAGCAAGATGCCCTCCTCGTCCATCTGGAGTTGGTATTGAGCCTTCAGGTCTTGGGTGCGCTTCATCGGTTCTTCTCCACCAGCGCGTTGTGCGCCTCGTGGGAACCGACAGGCGAAGCGTCCGGCCCTACCGCACCCGATAGCGAGCACCGCGCAAGCGGCGCACAGTGAAGGGCCGCAACAAAGCGCCAGCGACGAGAAGGAGGCCTGTCCTTGCGGTCGGGACAGCGAAGCTAAGGTCCCTTTCAGAGGCCCAGCGCTGGTGGAGAAAACACCATGCATGCCCCACAAGGCTTTCTGGCGAAATGGCATTCGGATGTACGGGACCGATGAACATCAACAAGCGATGGCTGAGCTTCATAGCCTCAATGATGGCGCTCTCGCTGACGTGCGCTTGCTTGCCTGATGCCTGCATCGCTGGGCACGAGAAGCACGCAGCCATCGGGATGGATGAGCCCTGGCAACAACCATGAACTCAGACGTGATCGTCCGTGTTTTCCAGCGCGTGCCAGGACAAATTTCCTCGGCCCGACGGCCGAAGAGCTGCGCGTCCTCGCTCATCGCTGCCTTGCTCTCAATGGCGGCGGCCATGGCTGTAAAGGCTCGCCAAAAGTGTCGGCGATCAGGACTTGATGCCCGCAACGCTGGCACCGCTGCGTCGAGTTGATTGAACTGGATGCGCCACTCTAAGAACTCTTCGACCCGTCGCCATGCCCGTGCGTTGCGGGGCGACGCCCCCGGCTTGTCCACGGGGCCAACGGCCGTCGTTGACCAAGTGCTGCAGTCCACCTGGTCAACGACGCGGCGAGGTGCTAGCCCTCGGTCAGGCCAACAGCTGCTTGATGGAGGCACTGAAAAATCATGCTCGGCATTGCCGTCGAGGCTTGGCTGATCAAGAGCGGCTAACAAAAAACCTTGAGTACTGTCTCGTCGGCGACAAATTACGGACATGACACGTTGCGACGAAGTCCCAATTGCGCTCCTGATGGAGATTGCCTCAGGTGTTGAAACTGACAAGGAATTGGATTTTAAACTGATGCACCGCTCAAAATCGGGAACGTTGCGACATGGCAATAAAATGAATATAAATAATATTTATTAGTTTCTATAAAAGTCTCATATCAAGACATCCAACCACTATCATACACATGCCCTCTTAATTTTCCAGGTGCATTAAATGCACTTATGACGGATGCCACAAAAAAACGCATAATTCGCCAAAATTACATCACAAGCCATCCACAGAAGCGTTGAAGTTATCGGATCTTTTCAGCATAGTTATCCCGCAGAGCGGCATGAGCTTACAACGTGTCGTGCGATGAATATGACTGCGCAACGGCGTATTTCGTTCCACACCATTTAATTAATTACCAAAATAAAATAGGTATTTATGAAAATAAATTTTCTAGCAGCGGCGATTTTTCTGGGACTGAGCTGCACTGCCACCTCTATGGCATTTGCAGCTGACCAATGGCTTTCATTTTCAAACCAACAGAAGACTAGGATCACTTCAACGGAAAGGCTAAGCCCGATCAAAATCAACGAATCGCAAGCCTACGATAATGCCGCTGCCGGTGGACTTTGGTTACCGCTGCCAGACGGCCGACGCATCTATGCAAAAACTATTTCGCAAAACACCCAGGACAATGATCATTGGACCTTTGTCGGCACCCTCCCCGCAGAAAAGCAAAGTGTAGTGATCACCTTCGGCCGCAACGCAGTATTCGGATCAATTCCGGTCGACAATAACACATCGCTTCGTATCGTTACCCAGGGCGGCAAGCTGTATATTGCAGAACGTCTACCAAAAAACATTGCTCTTGACCGCCTCAAGAGCAATGATAGTGCCATGGCGTCCGACTACCTGATTCCGCCGAAGCAAGCGGTAAGCGAGCAAGATTTACAACGTAGTCTTGCACTAGTGAAGCAGGCGGCCAGCGCAACGACCCCGGCGGTGGTCGACGTGCTCGTAGGTTATACCCCAGGCTTGGTCCGCGAGCTAGGATCGGTGGATGCCGTTAATACCCGCATCAACTATCTGGTCGCCGTTACCAACCGTGCCTACTCGGATAGCCAAGTGAATGGACGCCTGCGCCTGATCGGTACGCAGCAGGTTAATTACACGGATTCCACTACAGATGATGCTGCACTTAACGACCTGACCGAAGCATCAGGCACCTCTTCATTAGCAGCACTACACAGCACGCGTGACACCCAGGGTGCCGATCTTGTCGCCTTGCTACGCCCTTACCGCGCAAATCAAGGCGCTTGCGGCGTGGCGTGGCTGAACGGTGGTGGGCTTCAATCGTACAATGTCAATATGCAGGGATCGGGGTACGCCGCAGTCAGTGACGGTACCGATGAAGAAGCCGGAAATTACTGCGAAGACATTACCTTCGCGCATGAAATCGGCCATAACCTTGGTCTGGCTCACGACAAAGCCGATTCCGGTCCTGGCGCGTTCACTTATGCTTACGGATGGCGGCAGACATTGGATGAGGGCAGTTTCAATACCATCATGGCGTATGCCTCCGACGATCAGCAGAGAGTTCCCTACTTCGCCAATCCACGTATCACGTTATGCAATGGCAACCCGTGCGGGGATGCAAACGAAGCCGACCAGACCAGAGCGTTAAATATCACCATGCCCATCGCGGCCAACTTTAGGCCGACCAAGCGATGAGTCACCTGTGAGCACGGATGCTACCGGAGCCGCGACAGCGCTTGGCGTGCACTAACGCCATGCGCTGTCACAGAGTAACCCCTAAACACGCTTTCAGACATACCACATAAAACGGTAAGTCGCACTTGTAGACGACGGAGATAGTTCGCGGCGTATTGCTGGAGCGATCTATCGAACAAGCGCTGCAAATGACGTCCACTTTAATAGTTCCTGCAGACGGGCACAGCCAGGAATTCTTTCAAATCAGTTGACATCTAGCTTCGGCCAAGCTTACGTCAACTCGCAAGACTGACACTCCCTACCTCATCGGTCACGCATGCTGGAAATAAAGCATTTTCGCATTGTAGAGATTGCCTCGTTTGTTGGTCGAAAGCTCATGAAAGAGTTGTTCAGAGGTTACCTAATGCATTGAAGTCGTCGAGTCCTTCAATAGATTTTTTCCCACAAGATTAAGTAATCGAGGCGTCTTGGGGATCTTAAAACGTCGAGTTGCGATACACGCTGTGCAAAATAGCTTTCCGGTCTCCCGCTCCGAAAGGATGCTGAAGCGTCACCTCTTGACACGCAGCGCAGTAGGAAATCGCATTTATTCTTCCGTTAACAAAGGAAATACGATGAAACACAGTAAATTTCTGTTAGTAACTGCAATTACCACTGCTACCTGCGCACAAGCAGCTGCACAATTAGGTGGTACGCAGCCAGTGAGCGTCAGTCCCAGCCAACTTGAACTGCAGGTCCAACAGGCATGGCAAACAGAGCTTGTAAGGTCTGATACGCCGACGACCGGATGCTTTCACGCCAAATACCCAAGCATGATTTGGGAGTCGGTACCCTGCAACGCATTGCCACGTCGAAACCATCGTTTACCAGTCGGTAAAATGACCACTCAGGGCGCCGCTGGACGAACGGCACTTCCAGATGCCGTCGGTGCAACGCAAGGCCCCGTGAGCTACGCGCTCAGAGGGCATGGCCTTATTAGCGAGGCGGCGGGAAGTTTTCCGACGGTAACCGGGCTGAAGACCGTAAACAGTGACTCTAGTCCGGATGAATATAGTGTGCAGCTGAATACTAATGACGATGGAACAACGTCAGCGTGCCAGAATCACTCGGGCTGCACAGTATGGGAACAATTCCTCTACGGGAACGATGGCCCCGCAAACTCAGCATACGTTTTAATCGAATACTGGATGATCAACTTCGGCAGCACATGCCCGCCCGGATGGAGCAGCGACGGAGACACTAGTTGCGTCAGGCAAAGTAAAGCCGTACCGACGCCGCATTACCCAATCGGCCAACTACCAAACTTCCGATTGACGGCGAAGGCGGCCGCCAACGGCAACGATACCGTGATTTTCACAAATGGTACTGATGCCTACAGCGTAAGCGCGAAAGGCAATATTCTCAACATCAGTTCCGTATGGACGCAGGCAGACTTCAATGTCGACGGTAGCAATAGTGGCAAGAAAGCATACTTCAATACAGGCACTTCCATTACCACGAAATTGGCTGTCAAGGATGGGACAACCCTGTCGCCCACGTGCATCAGTGACGGCGGTACGACTGGTGAGATTAACAATCTCATCCTGGGTGCCTGCGCTGTGTCAGCAGGCGTCATGCCCTCAATTGAATTTACCGGGAAGCTCTGATAGACAACTCGAAGTCGGCATCAGGATAGATCGGGCGCAACCAGACCAATACATCGAGTCGACCGTTCCGCCAGTGGGCATAGCTCAGCCTGACAGCTTGACGCTGTTGAGAGTCGACAGGGATTCGTACGAGAAACATCCAATTCGTCTGCAGCTCATTAATTGCTAAGCGACAGCAGTGTCCGAAGAAAGGCTAGGCCCAGGCGATTGGCATTTCTTGCTGTTAAACGATTAAGGAATTTACTGCAAGAGGACTCAGGCAAGCTACCCACCTTCGCTGGCTCAAGCTCGTCTGGCGCGAGCCAGGCGATTTAACCTTCTCGTTCGGGATTGCCGCTGCGCTGGTGTCTTTCAGTGCAGCGCGCTGCTTGAGCTAATAACCGACAATCCGCAGACGTAGGCAATGAGTGCCCGAAGAGACTCCGGGCGCTCACTGCCTCGCATTCGCAATACTCAGCCTGGGAAAGCCGGAAACTTCTCATCAGGGTGCTTGGCTTTCCACTCCTTGTAAGACGCGCTCCCCTGCCAAATGGTGAAGGCTTTGGGCGGACGACCACGCCCTGACCATGTCTCTTGGTTGTGGGGCAACCAATACTTGGGCGCTACTTCCTTTTTTGTGGAAGCAGCCTTCTTCGGCTTAGCCACACCAGCACCGATCAGGGCCGCAATTTCAGATTTTTGCTTTGCACTGAAATGCTCGGTGTATTGGTCGAGAAGCTTGACGATCTCCGAGTACGCCTCGGATGATTGCTGCTGGCGTAGCTGAGCTTCCTGCTCTTCCAACTTCCGAATTTCTTCTGCCAATTTTTCTTTAGCAGCGGCAAGGGCACTCAAAGACGCGGTTGTCATTCAGGACTATTCCAATCGTTTGGTTAGCAAATTATTCGTGAGAAATCTATTGCAGTAAAGCTGCACGGCGATCTATTGACAAGCTCTACTATTCTATCGTATTGCTCCGCAGCGACTTCTGTTTTTTTGGGTATCGGAGGGTTCTACCCCGATATCACGGACGGTTGTAAAAGAGCTGCAACCTTCTGATCCTGCTTGGCCGCCCTTCGCCGCATCCTTGGGTTGTGGCGTCGCTCGATGTAGTCAAACACATCCGCTCTTGCTCCATCCAGTGTGG
>JAAIGF010050492.1_pt1 | contig 12434 bp, 14 predicted proteins | sample 6487441 | NCBI WGS metagenome assembly JAAIGF01 (sample SAMN13974129, study PRJNA590717) | phyllosphere metagenome | biome: pepper field; feature: multiple bacterial spot infested pepper fields; material: pepper leaves; isolation source: leaves from pepper fields | host: Capsicum annuum ...
ACCACGGTGGTATTCGGCCACTGGTCGACCCTGGGCGTGGTCGAGCGGCCCAACCTGCTGGCCCTGGATTCGGGCTGTGTATGGGGCGGGCAACTGACGGCGATCTGCCTGGAAGACCGCCGCCGCATCCAGATACAGTGTCCGCAGTACCGGGTTCCCGGCTGAGTGTTGCGGGGGCAACGAACATGGGTGAACAACCTGCGAAACGCCCCTCTGTTCCGCTGACTGCCGTCACCGATGCACCGTATGCTGCATACCACTCCTCATTCCGTTTCGAGCATCGCATGACGATCTCCAGGTTCGCCTTGAGCGCGCTGGCCGCGCTTTCCGTGGCAGGCTGCGCCGCGCCGCCGCGTGACAACACGCAGGCCGAGCCGGCCCAGATGCGCCTGAGCGCCTTGCGGCATTGGGACCAGGTGGCCGCCAAGGTGGCTACGCAGGTCGCGGGCACCATCAATCGACAGTCCGGCCCTGCCCTGCCGGTCTATGTGACGGGTTCGCGTCCGACGCCGTTCGACGACGGCTTCCGTGAGCAGTTGAGCACGCGTCTGAACCAGCAGGGTGTGGCGCTGGCGACCACGCAGGTGGCGGGCGAGATGGAGCTGCGCTTCGACGCCCAGGTGGTCCGCCATGCGGATGGCCGGCACGAGGTGTTGATCAGCACGGCGTTGCTCAACGCCGATACGTATTTGCTGCGTACCGCCGACGCCTTCGATATCGATCCGGCCGAGACGCCGTTGTATCACCGGCCGGCGGTGGTGAAGGATCCGGGCACGCCGGTCAAGGAATGGCAGGTGATGCCATGAGCGAGCGTCGATCTGCCTTGTTGCCGGCCGGCGCCCTTCCTGGCGGGACACTGGAAGACCGTCCTGCCAGTCTGACGCGCCGTCAGCTTTGCCTGGGTGCAGGTGCGTTGACGACGCTGGCCTTGGCGGGCTGCGCGACCAGCAGTACGCCGGCCTATGTGTACGTCAATCTGATCGAGAGCAATTATCAGGCGATCGATGCGTTGCTGACGAATGTGCGGCTCGATCCCAAGCAGCCGATTCTGGTCGGGACGCTGGTGAATCTGGATGCGCTCAATGAGTCGTCACGGCTGGGGCGTTTGTTCTCGGAGCACTATGCGACGCGAATGACGATGCATGGGTATGGCATCGAAGAGCTGAAGATGCGCGAGAACCTGTATATCCGCGATGAGGGGGCGTTGCTGCTTTCGCGTGAGGTGTTCGAGCTGAGCAAGAGCCATCGTGCCCAGGCGGTGCTGGTGGGGACGTATGCGAATTCGCGCAATATGCTTTATGTGAATCTGCGGATCGTGGTGCCGACGGGGAATATCGTGGTGGCGGCGCATGACTATGCGTTGCCTATCGATGGGAATATGCGGGATATGTTGATTACTCGGATGCCTTGGGCTGGGGATAAGATCGTCCGCTGAAGGATCTACCGGTTTTTGCAGGATGACGGCGTTTCCAGGATTGGGAGCGCCGTTTTTTTTGGTTCTTGGCTTGCTGGAGAGTTGGTTTCTTCTGGCGGTTCGGCCGCTGGGTGGGGCAAAGGCTCCAGCGAAGACGGTTCCGGCTTTGCCGGAACTTCCCGCGTGACGGACAGGAAACGGGGAACGGGCGCGAACTCGCGATTTGGACAGTCCCCCGGACTGTCCAAATCACTCAAACATGCGCGCCCTCTTCGCCCCCGTTTCCTGTCCGTCACGCGGCGCCTTCGAGTCGCCTTTACCCCACCCAGCGGCCGAACCTTGACGGGTGACACTTCGTGGCGGGCTAGCTCGGTTTGTCGTTGTCCAGGTCGGCGTGTTCCCTGGCGCGTAGGGCCAGGGCGTCGGCCAGTTGGGGGCGGCCGAAGTGGTAGCCCTGGAATTCGCGGCAGCCGATGCTGGCCAAGAGGGCGTGCTGGGTTTCGTTTTCGATGCCTTCGGCGATGGCGGACATGCCGAGGACTTCGGAGATTTCGATGATTTTGGCCAGGAGTTGGCGGCCGGATTCGTTTTCGGCGGCGTCGGCGACGAATTGGCGGTCGATCTTGATTTTCTGGACCGGCAGCGATCGCAGCAGGGACAGGGAGGAGAAGCCGGAACCGAAGTCGTCCAGCGCCCAGCGGACGCCGTCGCGGCGCAGGGCCCACATGTTCGCGCGGGCCAGGTCGAGGTCCATGGTCAGCGCGGATTCGGTGAGTTCCAGTTCGAGGTGCGCGGGGTCGGCGCCGGTGGCTTTCAGGACGCTTCGGACGGTGGACGGGAAGTCGGGGTCCAGGAGTTGGACGGGGCTGACGTTGACCGAGATGATGACGTGACCCAGGACGGGGTCTTTGTCCCAGGTGCGCAGCAGTTCACAGGCCTGGCGCAGGACGTCGAGACCGAGGTCGCGGATCAGCAGGCTTTCTTCCGCCAGGGGGATGAAGTGGTTGGGCGTGAGCAGGCCGCGTTCGGGGTGTTGCCAGCGCACCAGTGCCTCGGCGCCGATGAGGCGTCCGGTGGCGTCGACCTGGGGTTGGTACAGCGCCAGCATTTCGCCGCGGGCGATGGCACGCGCCAGGTCACGGGCCTGCGATATCCTGGCGTTCACGTCCTCGCGGTGGATGAACAGCACGCCCATCAGCAGCAGCGTGGACATGACGTGGTTGGCGACGCTGGACCCGAACCGCCAGTCGATCGGCGGGGCATAGGTCGCCATGTCGAATTCGATGAGCCGTGCGCCGAACAGGACGAAGGCGAGCACGCACAGGCCGGGAAACACCAGCGACATGTAGCGGCTTTCGGTCCGGAAGACGAAGAAGGCCGCGGCCCCGAGGGGCAGGAAATACAAATGAATGGAGCGCGGAATGCCGTCCAGCGGTACGTCGATCATCGATTTGATGGTCACCAGCAACAGCATGCTGTGGGCGATACCGATCAGCGCGATGGGCATCGATCGGCGTGTGCACGCCAGCGAGCCGATCCCGACCAGGATCAGCATCGCGTAAAGGAAGGCCAGTTCGATGCGATCGAGGTAGACGTAGCAGATCGCCCAGAACGTCCCGATGAGCGTGCAGGAGACGCCTGCCAGCAGCAATGTGCAGCGGACCTTGCGTACCCGTTCGTTGCCCGGGAACTTGCGGTCGATCCAGCTATTGCTGAGCACGCCCGTGCGGCGGGGGTCGTACGTGTTCGGCAAGGCCGTTGCTCCCGTTGGGCTTCTGCAGGCGTCAGCCTGCGTGCAATCTATTCGGGCTTCGCCCGTGCCACGACAGGATCGGGAACAAAAGGCAGGCCTTCGCGCACGGCGTCGCGAATGACCGCACGCGCAGCGCGCGCGGCAGCCTGGCGGTCGATGGCCTCCAGCGGCACTTTTTCCAGCTCGGGCAGGAATACGACGTCGACCGACACGCCGCCCGCGCCGAATACCCGCCAGACGTTGGCCACCAGGGATTCGTCGCCAGCGTAGGCGGCGAACCCGCTGCGCTCGCCATGATGGCGGTAGCGCAGGGCCACCGGCTGGATGGCTGCGCCGCTGCGCAAGGCGGCTTCGAACAGCCCGCCGTGGAAATGCAGCACGTCCAGGCCATCGGAGGTGGTGCCTTCGGGGAACAGGCCCAGGCGCTGCCCGCGTTCGAAGCGGCGGTTCATCTTCTGGCTGACTGCGCCGACGGCGCGACGGTTGCCGCGCTCGATGAACATCGTGCCCACGCCGGCCACCAGCCAGCCCAGCACCGGCCAGGCGCGGATTTCCTGCTTGGCGATGAACGAGGTGGCCCGCACGCTGTTGAGCAGGAAGATGTCGATCCACGAGACGTGGTTGGCCACCCACAGGCCGCCGTGGTCGGTCATGGGCTGGCCCTGCACCGTGACCTGGATGCCCGAGAAACGCAGCAGCCAGCGCGACCAGCCGCGGATCAGCCGTTCGCGCTGGCGGTCGTTCATCAGGCGGTACAGGCTGACCAGCAACAGCAGGCCGATCAGCACCCAGGCCAGCACGAACATCGTGCGGACCAGGAAACGCAGCGCGTGCATCAGCGTGCGGCTTCGTGCACGACCTGACCGGCCACCATGGTCAGCACGACCCGGGCAGGCAGTTCCATGCCCAGGAAGGGCGTGTGCTTGCCCTGGCTGACCAGGGTCTGCTCGCTGACCTGCCAGTGCGTGTCGAGGTCGACCACGCAGAGGTCGGCCAGCGCGCCCTTGCCCAGTTGGCCGCAGGTGGGCAGCACGCGGTTGCCCAGCACGCGGGCCGGATCGCGGGTCACGCGCGCGACGGCATCGCTGATGCCGTGGCCGTTGTCCTGCGCCCACTTCACCGCCAGCGACAACAGCAGTTCCAGGCCGGTGGCACCGGCTTCGGCTTCCGCGAACGGCAGCAGCTTGTTGTCGTCGTCCACCGGCGTGTGGTCGGAGCAGATCGCGTCCACGGTGCCATCGGCCAGGCCGCCACGGATGGCGTCGCGGTCACGCTGGCCGCGCAGCGGCGGGATCAGGCGGCAATGCGAATCGAAGTAGCCGATGTCGACGTCGGTCAGGTGCACGTGGTGCGCGCCCACGTCGCAGGTGACCGGCAGGCCTTCGGCCTTGGCCTGGCGCACCAGTTCCAGCCCAGCCGCGCTGGACAGGCGGCAGAGGTGGATGCGCGCGCCGGTGACGCGCTGCAGTTCGAAGATGGTGTGCAGTGCGATGGTCTCGGCCTGCACCGGGATGCCCGGCAGCCCCAGGCGCGAGGCCATGGCGCCGCTGGCGGCAACGCCGTCGCGGGTCAGCCAGCGGTCTTGCGGACGCAGCCACAGCGCATAGTCGAAGGTGCGCGCGTACTGCATGGCGCGCAGCAGCACATTGGTGTCGGTGATCGGCACTTCGGCCTGCGAGAAGGCGACGCAACCGGCCTCGGCAAGCTGGGCCATCTCGGTGATGACTTCGCCCTTCAGGCCGACAGTCATCGCGCCCAGCGGGTACAGATGCGCCTGGTTCAGCAGGCGGGCGCGATGCTTGAGCATCTCGATCAGGCCGGGTTCGTCCAGCGTGGGATCAGTGTCGGGCGGCAGCACCAGGCTGGTGACGCCACCGGCCAACGCCGCGCGCATCTCCGATTCCAGCGTGGCACGGTACTCGAAGCCCGGTTCGCGCAGGCGCGCCGACAGGTCGACCAGGCCCGGCAGCACGGCCAGGCCCTTGGCGTCGATGACGCGGGCCGCCTCGAAGTCGGCAGGCGCTTCGCCCACCGACACCACGCGGCCCGCGGCGATGTAGATGTCTTGAACGGCGTCGACGCCGTTGGCCGGATCGATCAGGCGGCCGCCCTGGATATGCAGCTTCATGCCTTACGCTCCCGCCACGATGCTCATCACCGCCATGCGCACGGCGATGCCGAAGGTGACCTGGTTCAGGATCACCGCCTGTTTGCCGTCGGCCACGGCCGACTCGATTTCCACGCCGCGATTCATCGGGCCCGGGTGCATGACGATGGCGTCAGGCGCGGCCAGCGCGAGCTTTTCCTGCGTCAGGCCGTAATGCTTGTAGTACTCCTGCGAGGACGGCAGCAGCGCGCCGCGCATGCGTTCGTTCTGCAGGCGCAGCATGATGATGACGTCGACGCCGCGCAGCCCTTCGTTCATGTCGGTGAACACGCGCACGCCCATCTGTTCCAGCCCCGAGGGCAGCAGCGTCAGCGGGCCGATGGCGCGGATTTCCGGCACGCCCAGGGTCGACAGCGCATGGATGTCGGAACGCGCCACGCGCGAGTGCAGGATGTCGCCGACGATGGCCACGCGAAGGTTGGTGAAATCCTTCTTGTAGTGGCGGATCGTGTACATGTCGAGCAGCCCCTGCGTGGGGTGCGCGTGACGTCCGTCGCCCGCGTTGATGACGTGCAGGTGGGGGGCCACGTGCTGCGCGATCAGGTGGGGGGCGCCGCTGGTGGCGTGCCGCACCACGAACATGTCGGCCTGCATGGCCGACAGGTTGTTGATGGTGTCGAGCAGCGACTCGCCCTTGCTGGTGGACGAGGCGTTGATGTTCAGGTTGTAGACGTCGGCCGACAGGCGCTTGGCGGCGATCTCGAAGGTGGTGCGGGTGCGCGTGGAGTTCTCGAAGAACAGGTTGAACACGCTCTTGCCACGCAGCAGCGGCAGCTTCTTGACGTCGCGTTCGGCCAGCGGCACGAACGATTCGGCGGTGTCGAGGATCTGCGTGACGATGCTTCGCGGCAGTCCTTCGATGGTGAGCAGATGGGTCAGCTCACCGTTCTTGTTCAGTTGCGGATTACGCATCGTCACGCTCCGGCAGGGGTTCGATGGCGAGCACGAAGCGCTCGTCTTGCTGTGACAGCACGACCTGATGGCCAGCGTCGGGTTCCAGGTGGGCGCCCACCAGCGCGGCCTCGACCGGCAGTTCGCGGCCCGGGCGCTCGACCAGCACGGCCAGGCGCACCGAGGCGGGACGACCGTAGTCGAACAGTTCGTTCATGGCGGCGCGGATGGTGCGGCCGGTGTAGAGCACGTCGTCGATCACGATGAGGTGCTTGCCCTCGACCGGGAACGAGATGTCGGACGGACGGACCTGCGAGTGCAGGCCGATACGGTCGAAATCGTCCCGGTAGAAGCTGATGTCGAGCGTGCCGACCTGGCCCGGCAGGCCCAGGTCGCGGTGCAGGCGCTCGGCCAGCCACGCACCGCCCGAATGCAGCCCCACCAGGTGCACGCTGCCTTCGGGCAGCGCATCGATCCAGGCCCGCACGCCATCGCGCAGGCGGGCGTACAGGACTTCGGCATCAGGCGGTGTGAGGGCGGGGGTGGGCGGCGTGGTTGGGCTCATCGGGCACTCGGGTTGAGGTAATCGGAAGGGGCGTCGAGATAACGCTGCAGGATGACGGCGGCGGCCTGCGCATCGTCGGATTCCCCCCGGCGAAGCGGGCGCTGCGACTGCGCGATCATCGAGGAATAGCGCTCGTCGACCAGGACGACGGGCAGGCCGAAGCGGCCATTGATCTGGTTGGCGAAACGGCGGCACTGCACCGTCATGGGTTGCTCGCCGCCGTCGGGGGCCAGCGACAGGCCGACCACCACCCGGTGCGGCTGCCATTCCTGCAGCAGCGCACCGATGCGGGCAAAGCGCGCGTCACGCGTGCCGGCCGGAATGATCTCCAGGGCCCGCGCGTAACAGGTCAGGGTATTGCCGATCGCCACGCCAATGCGTTTGACGCCGACGTCGAAGGCCAGCAGCGTTTCTTCAGGCATGTCCGGCGTGGTCGGCCAGCATGATGGGATCGACGCCGAGCAGGCGCAGCGCCGCGGCGAAGCGGTCGGCCGGCGGCACGTCGAAGATGACGGCCGGGTCGGCCATGACGGTCAGCCAGGCGTTGTCGGCCAGTTCGGCCTCGAGCTGGCCGGCTTCCCAGCCGGCGTAGCCCAGGGTGACGAACATGCGGGCCGGGCCATTGCCGTGCGCGACGGCCTGCAGCACGTCACGCGAGGTGGTCAGCGCCAGGCCGCCACCGACTTCGAGGCTGGCGGCGTACTGCCCGATCGGGTCGTGCAGCACCAGACCGCGGTCGGTATGCACCGGTCCGCCGAAGAACACGGGGGATTCGCGCAGGGCCACGGTGTCCAGCGCCAGATCGATACGCTCGAACAGGGCACCGAGGTTCAGATCGGTGGGCCGGTTGATGACCAGGCCCAGGGCGCCGTCCGGCGTGTGTTCGCAGACGTAGACGACCGCCCCGGCAAAGTTCGGGTCGGCCATGGCGGGCATGGCGATCAGAAACTGATTGGAAAGGTCGATGGGGGTCGCGTCGCTCATGCAGGCATTGTAATGCGTGGGCCGCGCGGCGGCGGATTACGGGATGGTCAGATCTCGACCATTTCGAAGTCTTCCTTGCGGGCATTGCATTCCGGACAGACCCAGTTCGGCGGGACGTCTTCCCAGCGCGTGCCGGGGGGAATGTCGTCTTCGGGCCAGCCCGTCGCCTCGTCGTAGATCCATCCGCAAATCAGGCACATCCAGGTTCGCATAGGGTTCTTCGGTGAGCATCCATTAGAATGCCCCATCTTACCGAATCACCGTGGCGCGCGTGTCGCCCAGCCGCCTCGCGCGTGCGCCCGTTCCTGGCTATTGCACAGAGCTTGCCTGCACTGACTCCCCCCCCTCCCCTGATGCTCAGCATGTCCCCCTCCGACCCCACGGGCGGCGGCGGCGTGCAATCCGACCTGCTCACCGGCGCCAGCATGGGCTGCCACGTGCTGGGTGTGATCACGGGCCTGACCGTGCAGGATTCGGCAGGCGTGGAAGACACCAAGCCGGTCAACCCCGACTGGATCGACGACCAGGCGCGCTGTCTGCTCGAAGACATGAACGTGCGCGCGCTGAAGGTCGGCGGCCTGTTCACCACCGAAGCCGTCAGCACGGTGGCCGAGATCGCCGCCGACTACAGCGCGCTGCCGCTGGTGATCCACCTGGGTGCCGATCCGCCGGAAACGCCGGACGCCGAAACCGAGGACCACGCCGAAGACGTGATCGCCGCGACCATCGAATTGCTGGTGCCGCAGGCGGCGCTGGTGGTGGTCGACCGGCAGCGGCTGGGCCAGTGGCTGCGCGACGGCGTGCTGGTGTCCGAAAGCGAGGAAGTCGAAGGCAGCGCCGACGACGCCGTGCAGTTGCTGCTATCGCTGGGCGCCGCGCGCGTGCTGGTCACCGGTCTGCACGAACCGGGTGAAAAGGTCGTCAACCACCTGTTCGGCACCGACGAAGCCACCGTGGCCTACCCGTGGCCGCGCCTGCCGGGCAATTTTCGTGGCGCGGGCAGCACGCTGGCCGCAGCCTGCGCGGGCCTGCTGGCGCAGGGTCTGCCGGTCGGCGAAGCCGTGGCCGAAGCGCAGGACTACACCTGGCAGGCCCTGTCGGCGGGTTTCCGGCCCGGCATGGGCCGCATGATGCCCGACCGCTTCTTCTGGGCACGCGGCCAGGATGCGCAGGCACCCGGCCTGGCCGGCAAGCCCGCGTCCGAGGACCCCGCGTGAGCGGACGCCGACGCACGCGGCATCGCCCTGCCTTTCTGTCCACCTGCCAGCCGGGCCATCGACCATGAACGCACCCGTCATCGCCGGCCTGTACGGCATCACCCCTGAGTGGGACGACACCGACCGCCTGCTGGCGGCGGTGCAGGCTGCGGCGCGCGGCGGCATGCGCATGCTGCAACTGCGCCGCAAGCTCGCCACGCCCGCACAGCGGCGCGCGCAGGCGGTGGCGCTGCGCGCCCTGACGCGTGAACTCGGCCTGACCTTCATCATCAACGACGACTGGCGCCTGGCGCTGGACGTCGGCGCCTGCGGCGTCCATCTGGGCCGCGACGACGGCGACATCGCCGCTGCCCGCGCCGCCAGTTCGACGCTGCGCATCGGTGCCAGTTGCTACAACGAACTCGACCGCGTGCGCGCGGCGCTGGCGGCGGGGGCCGATCACATCGCCTTTGGCGCCGTCTTCGATTCCCCCACCAAACCCGCAGCCGCCCGCGCACCGTTGACCCTGTTCGCGCAGGCGCGCGCCCTGCCCGGCGCCGACCAGGTGCCGCGCGTGGCCATCGGCGGCATCACGCCCGCCAACGCGCGCCAGGTGACGGCAGCCGGTGCCGACTCGCTGGCCGTCATCAGCGCCCTGTTCGACAGCGCCGACATCGAAGCCACCGCCCGCAGCCTGTCCGCGGCCTTTGACACCCCCTTATCCACGGAACCCGACCATGAGCCGAAACCTTGAGCTGTTCGAACGCGCCTGCCGCACCATTCCTGGTGGGGTGAACTCGCCCGTGCGGGCCTTCCGCTCGGTGGGCGGCACGCCGCGATTCCTCAAGCGCGCCAGCGGTCCCTACGTGTGGGATGCCGACGACAAGCGCTACATCGACTACGTCGGCTCGTGGGGGCCGGCCATCCTGGGCCATGCCCATCCGCGCGTGATCGAAGCCGTGCGCGAAGCCGCCATCGACGGCCTGTCCTTCGGCGCGCCGACCGAGGCCGAGATCGTCATCGCGGAAATGCTGGTCGAGCGCCTGCCCTCGATGGAACAGGTGCGTCTGGTCAGCTCGGGCACCGAAGCCACCATGAGCGCGATCCGGCTGGCACGCGGGTTCACCGGCCGCCACAAGATCGTCAAGTTCGAAGGCTGCTATCACGGTCACGCCGACAGCCTGCTGGTCAAGGCCGGCTCGGGCCTGCTGACCCTGGGCAACCCGACCTCGTCGGGCGTGCCGCCGGAATTCGCGGCGCACACCCTGGTGCTGGACTACAACGACCTGTCGTCGGTGGAAGCGGCCTTCGCCAAGTACGCCGACGAGATCGCCTGCATCATCGTCGAGCCGGTCGCCGGCAACATGAACCTCATCAAGCCGGCAGACGGCTTCCTGCAGGGCCTGCGCAACATCTGCACGCGCCATGGCGCGGTGCTGATCTTCGACGAGGTGATGACCGGTTTCCGCGTCGGTCCGCAAGGCGTGCAGGGCCTGTACGGCATCACGCCCGACCTGACCACGCTGGGCAAGGTGATCGGCGGCGGCATGCCGGTGGGCGCCTTCGGTGGCCGCCGCGACATCATGGCCTGCATCGCGCCGCTCGGTGGCGTCTACCAGGCCGGCACGCTGTCGGGCAATCCGGTGGCCATGGCCGCAGGCATCGAAACCTTGAAGCTGATCGCCGAACCCGATTTCTACCCGCGCCTGGCCACGCAGACCCGTCGCCTGACCGATGGCCTGAACGCCGCGGCCCGCGAGGCCGGCGTGACCTTCGTCGCCGATGCGGTGGGCGGCATGTTCGGCCTGTATTTCAGCGCCGACGTGCCCTCGCGCTTCTCGGAAGTCACGGCATCCGACCGCGACCGCTTCAATCGCTTCTTCCATGCGGCGCTGGACGCGGGCGTGTATTTCGCGCCGTCGGCCTACGAGGCGGGCTTCGTCTCCATCACCCATGACGACGCCGTCATCGACGAGACGCTGAAGATCGCCCGCGAGGCCTTCGAAACGGTTCGTTGAAATAGCCCCGTCGCGGTCCGCCCGGAATATCGAACCGGCGGACCGCTTGCTGGTCCGACCTCTATTGCCTGTGCCCCTGACGCCGGGCGGCGTCGGGCAAAATGACTCTTCATAACGGCGCGTGACGCGCCGCTTTTCTTCCAGGATCGACATGGCCGTCAATCTGCACATTCCTGCTCCCGAAACCATCCTTCCCGTTGCCGGGATCGAGATCGGCGTGACCGAAGCCGGTGTCCGCAAGGCAAACCGCCGCGACCTGACGGTCTTCCGTCTGGCCGAAGGCACGTCCGTCGCGGGCGTGTTCACCACGAACCGCTTCCGCGCCGCCCCGGTGCAGGTGTGCGAAGCCCACCTGGCACAGCCGGGCAACGCCATCCGGGCGCTAGTCATCAACACGGGCAACGCCAACGCCGGTACCGGCGAACCGGGCCTGGCCGCCGCGCAGCGTACCTGCGACGAGCTGGCGCGCCTGCTGAACATCGCCCCCTCGCAAGTGCTGCCGTTCTCGACCGGCGTGATCCTGGAACCGCTGCCGGTCGACCGCATTGCCGCCGGCCTGCCCAAGGCCGTGGCCGCGCTGGGCGACAACGAGTGGTTCAACGCCGCCCACGGCATCATGACCACCGACACGCTGCCCAAGGTGTCGTCGCGCCGTGTCGAGCTGGGTGGCAAGACCGTCACCTTCACCGGCATCAGCAAGGGCGCCGGCATGATCCGCCCGAACATGGCGACCATGCTGGGCTTCCTGGGCACCGATGCGGGCATCGCGCCGGCGCTGCTGCAGACCCTGGTGCGCGAACTGGCCGACCACTCGTTCAACCGCATCACCATCGACGGCGACACGTCCACCAACGACTCGTTCATCGTCGCGGCCACCGGCAAGAGCGGCCTGCAGATCGATGACGCCTCGCACCCGGCCTACGCCGACCTGCGCCAGGCACTGATCGAGATTTCCGCCGACCTGGCACAGAAGATCGTGCGCGACGCCGAAGGCGCGACCAAGTTCATGACCGTCAAGGTCGAAGGCGCGGGCAGCACCGACGAGGCCCTGAAGGTGGCCTACGCCGTGTCGCACTCGCCGCTGGTCAAGACCGCGTTCTACGCCTCGGACCCAAACCTGGGCCGCATCCTCGCGGCCATCGGCTATGCCGGTATCGCCGACCTGGACGTGTCGCGCGTCAACCTGTGGCTCGACGACGTGTGGGTGGCCCGCGATGGCGGCCGCAATCCCGACTATCAAGAAGAAGACGGCCAACGCGTGATGAAGCAGGCCGAGATCGTCGTGCGCATCGACCTGGGTCGCGGACAGGTGGCCGATACCGTCTACACCTGCGACTTCTCGCACGAGTACGTCAGCATCAACGCCGACTACCGTTCCTGAAACTGCGCCCAGGCGCTGCGCCAGCGGCCGGCCGCCCGTGAGGGGCACCGCGCAGGTCGGCGCAG
>JAAIGF010005712.1_pt1 | contig 12429 bp, 7 predicted proteins | sample 6487441 | NCBI WGS metagenome assembly JAAIGF01 (sample SAMN13974129, study PRJNA590717) | phyllosphere metagenome | biome: pepper field; feature: multiple bacterial spot infested pepper fields; material: pepper leaves; isolation source: leaves from pepper fields | host: Capsicum annuum ...
CCTTGTTCCCACTGCAGGCCCAGTCCGCTGCGGGCCAGCCGTTGTTCGCCGGAATCCAGATCGGCCCGGGTCCAGACCTGGCGCGCGTAGATACGCCACTGGTCGTCCATCAGGCCGGAGGTCAGGCGCGCGTCCAGGTTCCATTCGCGGTTCGCCAGGGCACCGCCTTCGCGGGCCGCCCCGGCTTCGACGTCCAGGCGCGGCGCTTCGATGGCCTCGCGCATGCGTTGCGCATTGCGGGTCACCAGCGATTCCGGTGCATCGATCGACAGTTGCTGGATCATTTCGCGGGCTTCGCGATACCTGCCGTTGTCATACAGCGCCGCGGCATGGCCGGCACGCACCGTCGGATCGTCGGGATGGTCGGTACGCAATGCCTGATACGCAGCCAGGGCGGCTTCCGGATGCTGGCGCACGCGCGCCGTCTGTGCTTCGCCTTCACGAAAACCTGCGTTCATCGGGGCGAGCGACGACAAGGAAGCGAAGCCTCGTTCGGCCTGGTCCACGCGGTCGGTGTACAGATCGTGCAAGGCGCGCAGATGGCGCACTTCGCTGTATTCGGGATTGGCGCGGCCTTGTTCGGGCGTCAGGCGCAACAGCGGCGGGGTCTCGGCTTCGATATGGCTCAGCAGGGCATCGGCCTTGTCGAACTCGGCGGTGTCCAGATACGCGTAGACCAGTCCGACATGGGTGTCGCTGGGAATCGGCAACGCCTCGCCCGCGTCGGCAATGGCCTGCTCATACAGCGGCACGGCAAGATCGGAACGGCGATGCTGTTGCCAGCTTCCGGCCACGGCCGACAGCACGTAGTACGGGCGCGTCACGCCGCGGGCGGTCAGGGCGCGGTCGGCCGCCAGCACCTGGTCGAAACGTCCACGCGCGAACCAGCCGACGATCTGGTCGAAACGCAGTTGGTTGGCCAGTCGCTGCCAGTCCTCTGACGTGACGCCGCCATCGGCAGGCGCGGCGATACCGGCTGCATCCGCCGCTGCGATCTGTTCTTCGAACCGGGCCAGGGCGCGATCCAGGGCCTCGAACCGCCGTGCGCCATTGGCGACGTTCTGGTCACGCTCGCCGATGGCCCACAGTACGTCGCGTCCCAGTGCCTGCTGACGAATGGTGGCGAGTTCGAAGTCGGAAAAAAGGCCGGGCTGTTGTGCCTCGGCCGCTTCGGCTGCGCGCAGAGCGGTGTCGGGTGCATTGGTTCTGCCGAGCTGGAACGACACGGCGCGGCGCGCGTAACGGTGGTCGGGGGCCAGGTTCAGAACGGCCTGGTAGGCCGCCAGGGCGCGCAGCGGTCGGTCCTGCGCTTCGGCCAACGCGCCGCGCGCTTCCCAGACGTCCACCGCCTGGGCGGTGTCGGCCATATTGGCCGGCGTCGCCAGGGCGTCGAGCTCGACCTGCGCGGTGTCCAGCGCTTGCCGGTCGATCTGCCAGCGTACGCGCGCTACCCGTGCCGGCCAGGCATTGGGCGTCCTGGCCAGCCAGGCGGTGATCGCATCGCCTTGCAATGTAGTGTCGCCCTCGCGCCGGGCCGCGCCCACCAGCGATGGCATGGCCCAGTCGGGGAGGGCGTCCAGCGGCACCGAGCGTGCGACGGCTACCGCCCGGGGCGTGTCGCCCGCGCGCACGGCCATGACGATGAGGTCGGACACCACGCGGGTCCGGTCAGTCTCGGAGATCCCTGGCGAATCCAGCCATGACTTGAGCTGTTCCGCCGCTTGCGCGGGCTCGATCGACCCGCTGCGCACATCAGTGATCAGTGCGTCATGATTCGCGGCCGAATAGGCGGACATGCCAGAGGAGGATGAGCCCGCAACGTCAGCCGCCACCACCGGAACCGGGGCGGACGGCGCGCCCCAGGCAGGCGCGAGGGCCAGGGCTGCCGTCAGACTTGCCAGAGGGAGCAGCAATGCGCGCAAAGGGGGGCAGCACGTCGAACGCGCACCGACAGAACAGGCCAACGGCAAGATTCATCCTCGATATTGATGAGTTGCCAACTATATGAATAGCCTTTCTGCTCATGCGTTACCGGGCCAGCGCGGCCGTAACGGCTGATTTCACGACGATTGTTGCATCAGGCGTACAGGCTGTAGCACCACTGCGGTGCGGGCCAGCTCCCGACGGCTAGGGCAAGTACGCAAAGAATTACCCTTTTGTTTGCGCCGGATCAATTCGGTGAGGCCTGCGCGCATCGATCCGGGGCAGCAGCGCCGTTAAGATTTGTGAGTACCGGCTCGGTTCGAACCCGTCAGCCGATGCGCGACGGCACCTTGCCGTGCGCCATTTTCACGAGGTGTTTCCATGTTGAAGAAAGTTATCGTGACTGCGGCTCTGCTGGCTGCCTCCGGCCCCCTGATGGCTGCCCAGTGCTCGGTCGACCTCGAAGGCAACGACGCCATGCAGTTCAACAAGAAGGTCATCGAAGTCAGCAAGAGCTGCAAGGACTTCACGATCAATCTGAAGCACGTGGGCAAGCTGCCCAAGGCCGCCATGGGCCACAACGTCGTCATCAGCAAGACCGCCGACATCAACGCGGTCGGCACCGACGGCGTGGCTGCCGGCGCGGCCAACGATAACGTGAAGAAGGGCGACGCCCGCGTGATCGCGCACTCCAAGCTGATCGGTGGCGGTGAGACCACCTCGGCGACCTTCCCGGTCGCCAGCCTGAAGGCCGGCGATGCCTACTCGTACTTCTGCTCGTTCCCCGGCCACTGGGGCGTGATGAAGGGCGAGCTGAAGCTCGTCAACTGATCGATCTTCATCCCGTCTTGCCGAAACGCGCCCAGCCCGGGCGCGTTTTGTCGTCTGGCGCACGCGTTTGGCGGCTGCGCGTGCGATAGTTGCACCTCGTCGCTTCGCCGTCCCGTCCCCCATGCGTTTGCTCGCCCTGCCTGATTCCCTGCGCCGCCTGTGGGCGCTGGACACGTTCGTCTACAGCCTCAGGGTCTTCATCGCGCTGGGATCGGTCATGATCGTGTGCTGGGCGCTCGATCGCGTCGCGCTGGCGCAGCCCATCTACCTGGGCACCATCGCCTGCGCCATCGCCGAAACCGACGACAACTGGCGCGGCCGGCTGCGGGCGTTGCTGGTCACCTTGCTGTGCTTCACGGTCGCCGCCTTCGCCGTCGAAGCCTTGTTCCCCTACCCGTGGCTGTTCGGCATCGGCCTGGCCGTGTCCGCATTCGGGCTCACCATGCTGGGCGCGGTGGGCGAGCGTTACCGGGCGATCGCCTACGGCACCCTGATCCTGGCGATCTACACCACCATCGGCATGGACCAGCATGCGCGCGGCGCCGATGCATTCTGGCGAGAGCCGTTGTTGTTGCTTGGCGGTGCGGCCTGGTACGGCGTGCTGTCGGTGATCTGGCACGCCCTGTTCACGCACCAGCCTGTACAGCAGAACCTGGCCCGCCTGTACGACGTGCTGGGCGATTACCTTCGTTTGAAGGCGTCCCTGTTCGAACCCGTGCGCGATAACGATATTGCTGCCAAGCAGATGGCGTTGGCGCAGAAGAACGGGCAGGTGGTCAAAGCCTTGAACACCGCCAAGGAAAGCATCCTGAGCCGCATGGGCACGCGGCCATCGCCCAAGATCAAACGCTACCTGAAGCTGTATTTCATCGCGCAGGACGTTCACGAACGCGCCAGCAGCTCGCACTATCCCTACAACGAGCTGGCCGACGTCTTCTTCCATAGCGACGTCATGTTCCGCTGCCAGCGTCTGTTGTTGCTGCAGGGCAGGGCCTGCGGCCGTCTGGCGCGCACCATCCAGTTGCGTCACCCCTTCGAGCGCAGCCCGGATTCCCTGCAGGCCATGGACGATCTGCGTGCGTCGCTGGAATTCCTGCGCGCCCAGGGCCGTCCGCAGTGGCACCGGCTGTTGCGCTCGCTGGGGGCCCTGGCCGGCAACCTGACCCGGCTGGACAACCGCCTGGCCAGTGCGGGCGATGCAGAAACAGACAACGCCGCGACGGACAGCAGCCTGTTCGACCGTTCTCCACGCAGCCTGCGCGATGCGTTCGGCCGCATCATGCTGCAGCTCACGCCCTCGTCGGCGGTGTTCCGCCACGCCTTGCGACTGATGGTAGCGCTTACCGCAGGCTATGCCGTGCTGCAGGTCATCCCATTGCGCCAGGGCTACTGGATCGTATTGACCACGTTGTTCGTGTGCCAGCCCAACTTCGGCGCCACGCTCACGCGCGTGGGCCAGCGCATGGTCGGCACCTTCATCGGCCTGATCCTGGGATGGGCGCTGCTGCGCCTGTTCCCCGATCCCCTGGTGCAGTCCGTGCTCGTCGTCAGCGCCGGGGTGGTGTTCTTCGCCACCCGGGCCACGCGTTACGTCATTGCCACGTCTGCCATCACCTTGCTGGTGCTGCTGAGCTTCGAGCAGATCGGCAACGGCCACGACCTGATCGTCCCGCGCATGGTCGACACCGTCATCGGCGCCCTGATCGCGGGCATCGCCGTGATCGCCATCCTGCCCGACTGGCAGGGCCGCAAGCTGGGCACCGTGGCCGCCAACGCCATCGCCAGCCACCGCAAGTACCTGCAGCAGATCATGGCGCAGTACGACACCGGCGTGGCCGAAGACCTGGCGTACCGCATCGCGCGTCGCGACGCCCACAACGCCGACGCGGCCCTGTCGACGGTGGTATCGAACATATTGAAGGAGCCCGGCCACGTCCGGCGCGACCTAGACCCCGCCATGCGGTTTCTGGCCGGATCGCACACCTTGCTGGGATACTTGTCGGCCCTGGGCGCACACCGCGATGCCTTGTCCGCCCACGAATCCCAGGACGAACTAATCACCCGCACCGCCATGCACGTGGCCGAAGTCTTCGACCGCGTGACCCGCAGCCTGCGCTACGGCGAACCTTTGGTGGCCGCCGATCCGGCCGATCAGGTATTGATCGACGAACTCGAGCGGGTGCCGGACGATGCCGATGACGCGCATCGCCTGGTGCTGTCGCAATTGGCGCTGATCTGTCGGCAACTGGCACCGCTGCGCATGGCGGCGCTGCGGTTGATGAATGAATCCACCGACGCACCTGCCGCAGAAGTTCCGGCGGCGGGGCAGAGCAGCGGCTGATTCTCCCGCCTGGGCGGACTTTCCAAAGACGCACCGCAGCCGTACTAAAATCCCTCCTCGTTCTCACCCTTGGCATTTGTCCCATGCTTGATATCGCTCTCCTGCGCAAAGACCTGCAAACCGTCGCCGACCGCCTGAAGGCGCGTGGCTTCGACTTCGACGCGGAGGCTTTCCAGTCGCTGGAGTCGCGTCGCAAGGCCGTGCAGACCGAAACCGAAACCCTGCAGGCGCAGCGCAACGCGTTGGCCAAACAGATCGGCGCACTGAAGTCCAAGGGCGAGGACGCCTCGGCGGTCATGGCGCAATCGCAGGCCATTCCGGCCAGGCTCAAGGCGCTGGAAGAAGAACTCGGCAGCATTCAAGCTGGCCTGCAGGACATCCTGCTGCAAGTACCCAACCTGCCGCACGCCAGCGTGCCCGCCGGTGAATCGGAAGCCGACAACGTCGAAGTGCGCCGCTGGAGCCCCACGGGCGCCGACCCGGTGCCGCTGGCCTTCGAGGCCCGCGACCACGTCGCGCTGGGCGAGCCCCTGGGCCTGGAGTTCGACACTGCCGTCAAGCTGACCGGCTCGCGCTTCACGCTGATGCGCGGCCAGATCGCCCGCCTGCACCGTGCGCTCGCCCAGTTCATGCTGAACATGCAGACCGGCGACCACGGCTACACCGAGTGCTACACGCCCTACATCGTCAATACCGCCAGCCTGCTGGGCACCGGCCAGTTGCCCAAGTTCAAGGACGACATGTTCTGGGTCACCAAGGGCGGCCCGTCGGAAGACGAGCATGGCAACGCCGTGCCCCAGGAAGACCTGTACCTGATCTCCACCTCGGAGATCACGCTGACCAACACCGTGCGCGGCGAAATCGTTGCCGAAGCCGACCTGCCCATCAAGCTGACCGCCCATACCCCGTGCTTTCGCTCCGAAGCCGGTAGCGGCGGCCGCGACACGCGCGGCATGATCCGCCAGCACCAGTTCGACAAGGTCGAAATGGTGCAGATCGTCCACCCCGAGCGCTCGTACGACGCACTGGAAGAAATGGCCGTCCACGCCGAGAACGTGCTCAAGGCCCTGGGCCTGCCGTATCGCATCATGGCGCTGTGCACCGGCGACATGGGCTTCGCCGCCGCCAAGACCTACGACCTGGAAGTCTGGCTGCCCGCGCAGAACGCGTATCGCGAGATCTCGTCGGTGTCCAACTGCGAAGCCTTCCAGGCCCGCCGCCTGCAGGCTCGCTACCGCAATGCCCAGGGCAAGCCGGAACTGTTGCACACCCTGAATGGCTCGGGCCTGGCCGTTGGCCGCGCCCTGGTCGCCGTGCTGGAGAACTACCAACAAGCCGACGGCAGCATCGTCGTGCCGGAAGTGCTGCGCCCGTACATGGGCGGCGTGGATGTCCTGCGCGCCGCGTGATCGCGGCCGGAAGTCGGATGCTGCGAAAAAAGTTGCGTCCGACTCCCCACAAAGAAAAAGTTCTGATATAGTTTCGTTCTTCGCTGCTCTGCCTTACGACCACGGCAGGGCGAACAAGGCGAAAAACCAGCGCAGTGTGCTGGCGTAGTACCCCGGAGAGGTGGCAGAGTGGTCGAATGTACCTGACTCGAAATCAGGCGTACGTGCAAACGTACCGTGGGTTCGAATCCCACCCTCTCCGCCAAGCATTCTAAAAAGGCCCTGACTAGTCAGGGCCTTTTTTATTGGTTCTTCTGCATTACCAAACCCCCCATCGTTGCCAAATAAAATCCTTGCTGCCTACCGCTTTGATGGCAGAGAAAGGGCATTCGCTTGGCAGCCAATGATGTTCCCTACGCCGGGTCCACAGGAACTTGATTACGAAAAAAGTTCGGGGCGCGTAGAGGCGTACCGCCTGACCGTCCCTCGCGCTGCAAGGTAGACTCCAGCATCTGCACGACTAAGGGCCAGCCCGAAGCGGCCTACGCGACAACGAGAACGTATCCTTCGATGAATCGGTATACGACTACTTCCAGCGTGAAGTTCTCCCCCCAGGTGCCAGATGCCTGGATCGACGAGACCAAAACCGACGCGCAGGACGGAGAGGTCGGTATCGTCGGCTTCGAGATTCCCTTCAATCGCCATTTCTATGTGTTTCAGCCGCCGCGCCCGCTGGCTGAGATTGATCGCGACCTTGAAGCCTGCACCGATTGCATCAAACAGATGATTGAAGGACTGTCAGCATGAACAACCCGATCCCGCTGAGCCTTCCAGCAGACGAACGCTTCGACGAAGTGCTCGCGCTGATTCGCAGCGCTCGCCAGCGCGCTGTGCAGGCGGTAAACACCCAGCTGGTCGAGCTGTACTGGCAGCTTGGTGCCTATATCAGCCGTAAGCTGGAGCAGGCCGAATGGGGCGATGCGGTAGTTGACCAGTTGGCCAAGTACCTGGCCCAAACCCAGCCCGGCCTGAGCGGATTCACTCGTAGCAACCTGTTCCGTATGCGCCAGTTCTTCGAGACGTACCGGCATGACGAGAAAGTCGCGGCACTGCCGCGACAATTGTCTTGGACGCACAACTTGATCATTCTCGGCCAGGGCAAGCGCCCGGAAGAACGTGAGTTCTACCTGCGCATGGCGATTCAGGAAAAATGGTCGAGCCGCGAGCTGGAGCGTCAGTTCAAGGCCGCTTTGTTCGAGCGCAGTATTACCCAGCCGGCAAAAGCCTCAGCCGTGCTGCGTAAAACGCATCCGGCTGCGCTGGAGGTGTTCCGCGATGCCTATATGGTCGAATTTCTAGGCCTCCCGGGCGGGCACGCCGAGATGGACTTGCACCAGGGCCTGCTGGTGCGACTCAAAGAGTTTTTGATCGAACTGGGCCGCGACTTCTGCTTTGTCGGTTCGGAATACCCGCTGCAAGTCGGCGGGCGTGACTTCGCCTTGGACCTGCTGTTCTTCCATCGCGGCCTGAACTGCTTGGTGGCGATTGAATTGAAGGTCGGCCGCTTTGAGCCGGAATACCTCGGCAAGCTCAGCTTCTATTTGGAAGCGCTGGACCGCGACGCCCGCAAGCCCCACGAGAATCCCGCCATCGGCGTGCTGCTCTGCGCCAGCAAAGACGACGAAGTGGTCGAATACGCCCTCAGCCGCAGCCTGTCCCCGGCACTGGTTGCCGAATATCAGACCCAGCTGCCGGACAAGCAGTTGTTGCAAGCCAAGCTGCATGAGTTTTATGCGTTGAATACCGCACAGGGAGAGGAACAATGAACGGGTTCAAGCCGTATCCTGCGTATAAAAATTCTGGGGTGAAGTTATTGGGGGAAGTGCCTAACTGAACATCAGCGAGTTGCCGCCGGCACCCACTTCAGCAAATCATCCAACTCCGGACCGCCCCCTCGGTTGCCACTGCCTGCCGAGATATGAACCACGCTGTCCAGCACCGTGGCCTGGGTGCCATGTCGCCCGACGGGCAGCGCATTCAGGTTCTCCCACTTTCCCGTGGCAGGGTCATAGGCCTGCACTTCGTCGTGGGCACGTTCCTGGGCCATGCTCTCACCACCCATGACGATCAGTTTTCCATCCACTGCCACGGACGCTGTCCCCGCGCGGGGCGTCGGCAGGGGCGCATCGGCGGTTGTCCATCTGCCTGCTGCAATGTCGTAGATATCCAGTTCCGGAACAGTGAAAGTCATGGCATGACCTTTGTCATGCGCGGATCGGCGACCGCCGGCTGCGTAGATGCGATCTTCGATGACGACGGCGTGGAAGTGGTCGCGAGCGTGCGGGGCATCTGCCAGTTCGGTCCATTTGCCTGTCGCCGGGTCGAAAGCGTCCAGCCACAGGACGAATCCGCTCATGTGGCCACGGGTATTACCACCGACGATGTAGATGCGGTCGTCGTGCACGACGACACCGCTGCCGCCGCGACGGCGGTGTGCCGGGATCTCTGGTCCTTCGATCCAGCGGTCCGCCGCCGGGTCGTAGATCAACACGTTTGCAACGGGCGTTTCTTCCGGGAAGCCTCCGGTCAGTGCGCCCAGCACATAAAGTTTGCCGTCGTGGGCGACGGCCTGCATGTGGTGGATTTCGAAAGGCGGCTTGGCGCCTTGTGTCCACTTCCCGGCCGCCGGATCGAAAATGTCCAACGGTCGGTCGCCCCGTCCACCGACAAGGTAGAGGCGCTTTCCTACCGCCACGAAGCCATTCTCATGGCGCGCCGTGGGCTTGCTGGTCGACACGGTGTTTTGCCATTGAAGCTGGCCGGGCGCTGTCTGGGCGCCATCGATGGGCTGGGCACCTGCCATGGCAGCGCCGAGCGAAAGCAGCATGGCGGCGGCGATTTTGGAAAAACGAGGCGAGGCGTTGGGCTGGGGCATGTCGTCTTGCGTCCTGTCGGGATTCCGACTGTCCTTCATACCGCAATCCTTGACGGATTCCTGCGACGAGAATCCATAATCTCGTGAGGAAACACTACGATGCCGGCGCCTGATGTGACCCGAGGCCACGCTGCATCACCCTTCGCTCCGCTGACGCAATCAGCCCCTCCGCACGTTTATGCCGACCATGCTCCAAGCCGATAGACCGCTTCATCATTCCATCCGTCCGATGACCATCGACGACTACGACGACATCATCGGACTCATGACGAACACGCCGGGCATTTCGCTGCGCGGCGCCGATTCCCGCGAGTCGACCAAGAGATACCTGCTGCGCAATCCGTCGCTGAGCTTTGTCGCCGAGTGCGAGGGCAAGGTGGTTGGATGCGTGATGTCAGGGCACGACGGACGGCGTGGATACATGCAGCATCTGGTCGTTTTACCTGCTTACCGCAACTACGGCATCGGTGTGGGATTGGTGGAGCGCTGTCTGCAAGCGCTGGAAGATGTTGGAATCCTGAAAACTCACATCGAGGTGTTGAGGACCAACGATGAAGGCATGAAGTTCTGGGAGCGGCGAGGCTGGCAGCAGCGGGTGGATATCCATCGGTACTCGCTGGTGCGCGGCAGCGATCAGAACGTCTGAACCGGCGCGCGGCGCATTTCTCAAGCCCTGAACTTCCATCGTCATTCTCTGGAAGCAGACGCTTGCATCCAGTACTGGCAACGCGCCTGGCCGGTTTCACGGCGTGAGCCTGGGATAGTCCACGACAGCATGCTGATGCTGACGAACCAGATCAGCATCAGCAGGCAGCCCGCCGCCCCCATCCGGCGATGGACGAGGAAGGTCAGGCGTTTCAGGCGCGTTGCCCAGGATATGACGCGTCCCGGCTCAGAAGCGGTGGTTCAAGGTCAGCTCGAAGCGCCTCCCCGGGCCGTAGAACCACTGGGTCTCCGTGTAGTAGGCCGTGGTGAAGTACGCCTTGTCGAACACGTTGTAGCCGCGTGCGGTGAGCGTGGTGTTCCTATCCACGTCCCATCGCAGTGCCAGGTCGGTCGTTACGTACGAGGGCAGGATCAGGGTGTTGGCGTTGTCGGCGTAGCGCTTGCCGACGTAGCGCAGGCCGCTCATGGCGGTCCAGCCGGGCTGGAAGTTCCAGCTCACCCAGACGTTCGCCAGGCGTTCCGCGACGTTGGTCGGCACGTTGCCGGCACGAGAAACGGGCGCGCCGCCGCTGGCTTCCACGAAGTCGTCGTACTGCGCCTTCAGGATCGTCGCGTTGGCTTCGATCTTCCAGTTCTTCGCCACGCTCAGATCCAGCGAGGCCTCCAATCCGCGCGATGACTGTTCGCCGACCTGAACGCGGCGGCTGCCTTCGGCCGGGTCACGCGCCAACAGATCGGATTTGCGGATGTGATACGCCGCCAGCGTCCACTCGCCCTGTCCCTGCCAGAAATCCTGCTTCATGCCGACTTCGATCTGCTTGCCGCGCGACAGGTCGAAGGCTGCGTTGGTGGGGCTGATCATCAGCAGTCCGCTGACCGGATCCGATGCCTCGGTGTACTGGCCGTACAGGGTCAGGCTGGGCGTGAGGTCGTAGACCGTGCCCAGGCGCCAGCCCACGTCCGAATAGCTTTTGTCGAAAGCCTGCTGCCCGACCACCAAGTCTTCGCGGTCGATGCGCGCATGGTCGTAGCGCAGCCCGCCGATGACCGACCACTTGTCGGTGAAGGCAATGCGATCTTCCATGAACAACGAATACTGCTCGGCTTCGTTGCGGTAGCGGGGAATGGTCGGAACGTCGCTTTGGAAGAAACCCGGGTCGAATTCGTACGGATCGACCGGGCCCGAGCTGCCGACGTAGGTGTTGTTGGTGTGCTGGAATCGGCTGCGGCTGAGGTCGAAGCCGACTGACAGGGTGTTGTCCAGACCGGCCATCGATCCCTTGACGCTCGCGGTGGTGGTCAGGCCGACCTGCTTCTGGTCGTGTGCGATCTCGGTGTTGTCCGAGCGGTCGATCAGGCCTGTTGCCTCGTCGTAGATGTAGCGCTCGGCGTTGCGCCAGTCGCGCTTGCTGGCCGTGTGGTACAGGCGGCTGCGCACCGTGGTGGCGGCGTTGGGCGTCCATTCGGCATCCAGTTGCGTCCACAGGTCGCGAAAGCGCATGGCGCTGTCGCCGACGTTGTAATTCTTCTCCCGCAAGGCGGCGAGCTGGCCGCCGTTGACCAGCGGCGTGCCGAAGTAACGCATGGGCCGTTGATGGCCGTGGGCGTGGCTCAGCGTCAGGCTCAGGTCCTTGGTCGCTTCCCATTGCAGGGCGCCCGATACCGTGGCGTCGCTGTTGTGGCCGCGGTCTACCCAGCCCTCGTTGTAGCCGCCGCTCAGGTCCACGCGGTATGACAGGGTGTCGCTGATCGCGCCGCCGCTGCCCAGCCCCAGCCGGGCCGTGTTGTCGGTGCCCAGGGTCGCCTGGACCTCGTTCGAAATGGCGCCGCGCGACGGTTTCCTGGGCACGACGTTGACCACGCCGCCGATGGCGCCGTCCCCGTAGATGACCGAGGAGGGGCCACGCAGCACTTCGATGCGGTCGATCGACCAGGTATCGAAGGGGAAGGTCACGCCCACGCCGCCGTATTGCCGCAGACCGTCGTAAAGGCGCATGACCGAGGTGGTGTCGCTGAAGCCGCGTGCCGACAGCGAGCCGAAGCCGTTGCCGGGGTGGCCCATGTCCGTGATGCCGCCGGCGCGGGTGATGGCGTCACGCACGCTGGTGTCGCCGCGTTCTTCAAGCTGCTGACGGGTGATGACCTCGACGCTCGCGGGCGTCTGCTTGAGGGTCAGGCCCAGGTTCGAACCCGTGCCGGCAGGCGCGCGCAGCGGGCTGGAAGGTTCCGCCGTGACGGTGATGGGCGCGAAGGTGGCAGGACCAGACGACTGCGCGAAGGCAGGGGCGCAGAATGCGCCCAGGCTCAGGGCGATGGTGGTGAGGCCATGGTGCGGCCGGAACGGC
>JAAIGF010187148.1_pt1 | contig 12417 bp, 14 predicted proteins | sample 6487441 | NCBI WGS metagenome assembly JAAIGF01 (sample SAMN13974129, study PRJNA590717) | phyllosphere metagenome | biome: pepper field; feature: multiple bacterial spot infested pepper fields; material: pepper leaves; isolation source: leaves from pepper fields | host: Capsicum annuum ...
ATGAGCCAGATCAAGGAGGAGTCGGTCGGCTTCCTCTACAACCTCGAGGTCGAGGTGCGCTCCGCCGAGAGCGGCGAGGTCGACGCCAAGGGGCTCACCCCGACGCCCGTCGAGACGCAGAAGCTCGAATACTCCGCCCCGAGCGACACCGGATCGGGCGAGGTCGAGGTACGCAACGACCGCGGTCAGGTGCAGAAGAGCGCCACGGCGAAGGCCCGTCAGCACGCCGCGGAGCAGGAGGCGCCCGCCGACGCACCGCGCGGCGCGTTCGGCCAGAAGACAGGCACGGCCGAGGACGCCGGCGACGCGGGCAACCGCGCCGCACGACGCGCCGCAGGCAAGAAGAAGTGATCCGGCGAGCGGGCCACGCATCGTCGATCGGCCCGCTCGAGCCCCGGATATCCTGATCGGATGAACCGCCGAATCCTCGATCAGTCATCGAAGCTCAAGGACGTCCTGTACGAGATTCGCGGCAGCGCCCTGGCCGAGGCCGACCGACTGGAGGCCGACGGCCACAGGGTGCTCAAGCTCAACACCGGTAACCCCGCCATCTTCGGGTTCGAGGCCCCCTTCCAGATCGTCCGCGACATGATCGAGTCGGTGCCCAACGCGCACGGCTACAGCGACAGCCGCGGCATCCTCTCTGCGCGACGCGCCGTCGTCTCGAGGTACGAGGAGGTTCCCGGGTTCCCGCACGTCGATCCCGACGATGTCTACCTCGGGAACGGTGTCTCCGAGCTCATCACGATGACGATGCAGGCTCTCCTCGACGAGGGCGACGAGGTGCTGATCCCAGCGCCCGACTATCCGCTGTGGACCGCCATGACGAGCCTCGGCGGCGGCAAGCCCGTGCACTACCTGTGCGATGCGGCTCAGGGCTGGGAGCCCGACCTCGACGACATCCGCTCGAAGGTGACCCCGCAGACGAAGGCGATCGTCGTCATCAACCCGAACAACCCCACGGGTGCGGTCTACAGCCGCGAGGTACTCGAAGGCATCGTGCAGATCGCCCGTGAGAACTCGCTCCTTCTGCTCTCGGACGAGATCTACGACCGGATCCTCTACGACGAGGCGACCCACATCCCGCTGGCGACGCTCGCTCCCGATCTCCTCTGCCTGACCTTCAACGGCCTCTCCAAGACGTACCGCGTCGCCGGATATCGGTCGGGCTGGCTCGTCATCACCGGGCCCAAGGCGCACGCGAAGGGCTTCCTCGAGGGCATCCAGCTGCTCGCATCCACGCGGCTGTGCCCGAACGTGCCGGCGCAGTTCGCGGTGCAGGCGGCGCTGTCGGGCGTGCAGTCGATCGAGGCGCTCATCGCCCCGTCGGGGCGGTTGCACGAGCAGCGGGATGCCGCATGGCAGGGTCTCGAGAGCATCCCCGGCGTGACCTGTCACAAGCCCGAGGGCGCGCTGTACGCCTTCCCGCGCCTCGACCCCGAGGTCTACGACATCCATGACGACGGCAAGCTCGTCTACGACTTCCTCGTCGCGGAACACGTGCTGCTGGTGCAGGGAACCGGCTTCAACTGGCCCGATCCGGATCACCTGCGCATCGTCACGCTGCCCGAGGCGCGCGTGCTGACCGAGGCGATCGAGCGGCTGGGCAACTTCCTCTCGTCGTACAAGCAGTAGCCCGTCACAGCAGGGCGAGCGACGTCGCGCGCCACCGCCCGTCGAGGCCTTCGAGCCGGAGCGCGACGGCCCGCGTCCGATGCGGAGTGGTGACGACCACCGTGCCCTCGACGACGCCGTCCGCCGGCTCGCACGTGCGGACCGAGACGATCGAGTGGACGGGCCGCGCCGGCGTCACCTGTCGGGCACTGCGTGCACGCGCCGCGAGATTCGCGCGCGTGACGAGAACGCGGAAAGCATCCTCGCTCAGCCATCGAGCGAGCTGCTCGACCTCGCGCACTCCCGCCAGCACCTCGAGGACCCCGCGGGTCAGGTTGCGGATCAGCGGCTCGGGATCGGGCAGATCTGCCGTCGACGTCGGCTGCGCTGCGAAGTACTCGGCGACGTCGAGCGAGGACCCGATGCGGGGGTACCGGCGGGGTTGGTTCGCGCTCATCGACGTCATCGCACGCTCCTCCTTCCATCGGCTGTGTCAACGCCGACGAGTACAGCACACCGCCGAATCTGGCCGGATGAGAATCCTCCAACCTGTGGAAAGCGCCCTCGGGGTGCGCCGCGTCACCGCTAGCCTCACGGGGTGCGATGGCGGCGGTTCTTCGAGGATCTCGAACACCAGCTCGACTCCGAGTGGGAGGCCGAGCGAGCGGCGCTCGACACCGAGGCCGAGCGGTTGCGACTCTCGCGGCTGACTCTGCGCGAGCGGCTTCAGGAATCGATCGGCGCAGAGGTGACCGTCGATGTGGCCGCCGGTGATCCGATCCGCGGCCGCCTGACGGGGGTGGGAGCCGACTGGGTGGGCCTGGACCGCGCGGACGGCCCCGGTGCCGCCGTCGTGCCCTTCGCCGCTGCGTCGTCGGTCGTCCTCGCGGAACCTGATCTGCTCCGCAGCGCGCGTCCCGCGGGACGCGGCTCGGCGCTGTCGGAACGGATGACGCTCGGGTTCGTGCTGCGTGACCTGGCGCGCCGTCGCGTCCCCGTGCACATCGTGGTCGCGGGCGGAAAGACCTGGGCGGGGACGATCGATCGCGCAGGCGCCGACCACCTCGATCTCGCGCTGCACGACGCAGCTGAGCCGCGGCGACCGAGCGCTGTCACGGGGCACCGGATGATCGCCTATTCGGCTCTGCGGGTCCTGCACCTGCAGAGCGGCCACGGCTGAGAAGTCAGTCGCTGCGGTTCCGCCGCCCCCACAGCTCGGGGAAGCTGGCGACCTGTGACTGCTGCCACAGGGCGGCGCGGCGGGCGTCCTCGACTTGCGCGTCGAGGTAATCCTCGACGCTGGACGACTCGATCCGCCAGCGGGGCGGTGTTCCGACCTTCGCTCCGACGAGACGCCCCTCGACGGCGAGCGCGACCACTTCGTCGACCTCGATCTGCAGCATCTCCGCGACCTGGGAAGGCGTCAGGAAGCGCGCGCTGTCGGGCGTGGCGGGCATGGTCCCATTATCCGCGGGCGAATGTTCGCCCGCTCGGCTCTTGACAGCCCTGTGGACAACCAGCACGGCCGTGGCACCGCCTCGCCCACGATGGTGGCATGGTCGCACGAACCTCGTTCCGTAACCGCATCCGTCGCGCCGACGCACGCGTCATCATCGGCGTCGTCCTCGTGTCGATCTCCGTCGCGGGGGTCTGGGCCGCGGTGTCAGCGGCGCGGCAGACGTCGGCGGTCCTGACCGCGGCGCGGACCATCGTCGTCGGCGAGACCGTCGAGGCTGCCGATCTGCGCGTCGTGGAGGTGGCGCTCGGATCGGCTGACGACATCTATGCCGCACCGGGTGCGCTCGAGCCGGGCGGTGTCGCGACGCGGACGATCCCCGCCGGCGAGTTCGTGCCGCGCGCCGCAGTCGCATCACCGGACAACGTCGAGGTGACGACCGTCGTCGTGCAGACAGCCGGTGCCGTGCCCGGCTCCGTGTCGCCGGGGACCCGCGTCGAGGTGTGGAGTGCGCCGCAGCGCGAGCGAGGGGTCTTCGGCGAGCCGCGCATCCTCGTCCGAGAAGCCACGGTGCGCGCCGTGCAGGCCGGCGACGGGCTCATGGCACAGCAACGATCCGCCGCTGTCGAGCTGGTGGTGGCGCGCACGGACGTCTCGGCCGCGCTCGCCGCTGTCGCGGCCGGTGACGCGGTGTCGGTGATCCCGGCCGCGGGCGGGACGCGCTGATGCGTATCGTCGTGGCGATTCCCGATGCCGCGCCGTTCACCGAGCGACTGCGCGCCGGAGGTTTCACCGAGGTAACCGCGCTCGCGCCCGAGGATGTGGCCGCGGCAGCGCACGACGCGACCTTTGCATGGTCCGCTCCACAGGCGCGCGAGCTATCCGGTACCGCTGCCGTGATCGCAGGCGCGGACGTGCTCCTTCTCGCAGCATCCCGTTCGTGGCTCACGCGCGACGTCGTCGAGTTGTGCGACCGCACCGCGACCAGGATCGTCGCGTGGAGCCGGGGCGCGGCCGAGCATCGAGCGGCCGAGATCCTCGGGGTCGCGGTCGTCGATTCGACCACTGATGCCTTGGACGCCGTCACCGCCGTTCCCGCATCGACCCCGCCCGTTCGGTCGCGCGGGAGGGTGATCGTCGTGTGGGGCGCCTCGGGCGCGCCCGGTCGCACGACGATGTCGATCGAGATCGCTCGCGAGACGGCGCGCGATGGGCGCAGCGTCGCGCTCGCGGACGCGGACGCACACGCGCCCGCCGTCGCCGTCGCGCTGGGCGTTCCCGACGAGGGGCCGGGCCTGGCCGGCGCGTGCCGACGTGCGTCGCGCGGCGAACTGACACCGGCGGAACTGGCTCGCATCGCGGAGCCTGCGGGCGCCGTCGATGTCCTCGTCGGCATCAACCGGCCGGCGCGCTGGCCGGAACTCGGGTTCGAGCGTGTCACGCGCGTCCTCGAGACCTGTCGTGACTGGGTCGACGATGTCGTCGTCGACGTCTCGGCATCGCTCGAACGGGATGAGGCGATCGTCAGCGATCTCGACGGGCCCCGGCGCAATGCCGCGACCCTCGCCGCGCTCGAGTCGGCCGACCTGGTCGTCGCGGTCGCTGCCGCCGACCCCGTGGGGCTCTCGCGGTTCCTGCGGGCTTACCCCGAGCTGCGCGCGACCGTCGGGGCCGTGCCCGTCCACGTCGTCGTCAACAAGCTCCGGGGCGGCCCGCTCGGGATCGATCCACGAGGCCAGATCCGCCGCAGCTTCGAGCGGTACGCCGGGATCGAGCGATGCTGGTTCGTCCCGTGGGACCCGCGCGCCACCGATGCGGCTCTGTTGGGGGCCCGGCCCGTCGGCGAAGGAAACGGTCGGGGCCCCATCCCGGCAGCCGTCCGCCGACTCGTCGGCGAAGCGATCTCGCCCCCGATGCGCGCGGTCGCGGCGTCGCGCCGCCATCGTGTGACGGCGCACGCCGCGTCGGCGGGATCGGCCCCCTAGTCTGGGATGGTGTCGACCCTCAGCGATCTCGTCCATGCTCAAGGACTGTCCACCGACGCCGACGTCGAGTGGCTCCACCGCCTCGCCGGTGACGGTCAGCTGCTGGCCGATCTCGCCTTCGCCGACATCGTCATCTGGGTGCCTACCGCGGACGACTCGTTCATCGCCGTCGCGCACACCCGGCCCGGGGGAGCCGCGACCCTCTTCTATCGCGACATCGTCGGCGATCGGGTGCGCCCGCAGTGGCGCACGCAGGTGAAGGATGCCTTCACCCAGGCGCGCATCGTCGACTCGGCCTCGCCCGACTGGTTCGAGGAGACGCCCACCCGCGTGCGCGCGGTGCCGATCGTCCGGGAACGGGCGACCGAGGGGCGCGCCGCGCACGTGGTCGGTGTCCTCACACGACACACGAACCTCGGCGAGGCACGGACTCCCTCGCGTCAGCAGATCACGTTCAACGACTGCGCCGACGACCTGTTCGGGATGGTCGCCTCGTCCGACTTCCCCGATCTGAACGCCCCGACGGCTCCGCGTCGCGGCGCTCCGCGCGCATCCGACGGGCTCATCCGGCTCGATGTCGACGGCATGACCACCTTCGCCAGCCCGAACGCTCTCTCGGCCTTCAACCGGTTGGGCTTCGAGGACGAGCTCGAGGGCGAGCCTCTGATCGAGGTGGCAACGGCGATCCTTCCCAGCAAGCGCGAGTTCGACGAGTCGCTGCCGATCGTGATGGCCGGCCGTGCACCCTGGCGCGCCGACATCGAGGCCCGCGGCGTCACGGTGTCGCTGCGCACCATCCCGCTGCGCGACCACGGCACCCGCATCGGCGCGATCGTCCTATGCCGCGACGTGAGTGAGATCCGCCACCAGGAGCAGGAGCTCATCACGAAGGACGCGACGATCCGAGAGATCCACCATCGCGTGAAGAACAACCTGCAGACCGTCGCCTCGCTGCTGCGTATCCAGGCCCGCCGGACGCACTCCGAGGAGGCGCGTGACGCTCTCACCCAGGCGATGCGCCGGGTGTCGGCGATCGCGGTGGTGCACGACACCCTGTCGGAGGGGCTGGCACAGAACGTCGACTTCGACGAGGTGTTCGCGCGCGTCCTCAAGCTCGTCGCCGAGGTGGCGGCCGCGCCGAACACCCGCGCTCGCACGCGGTCGTCGGGGCGCTTCGGCACCCTGCCGAGCGAGTACGCGACGCCCCTCGCGCTCGCGCTCACCGAACTCGTCACGAATGCCGTCGAGCACGGGCTGGCGGGCACGGAGGGCGATGTCGAGATCGTCGCCGAGCGTTCCGCGGAGCGCCTCGAGGTGAAGGTGCGCGATTCCGGCAGCGGCCTGCCGGAGGGCCAGGTCGGCCGCGGCCTCGGCACGCAGATCGTCCGCACTCTGATCCAGGGCGAGCTCAGCGGCACGATCGACTGGCACACGCTCGTCGGCAGCGGAACCGAGGTGACCATCGAGATCCCGCTGCGCTACATCGAGCGCGACGCGGGCTGAGCGCGTCGCGGGGTCCCCGTCAACGCGCGGACCCCGCGCCGACGTGTCGGCAGCGGGGTCGGGGAGTGGGTCAGGACGCGCGGCGAGCGCGTGCAGCGCGGCGCTTCAGTGCGCGACGCTCGTCCTCGGACAGGCCGCCCCAGACGCCCGAGTCCTGGCCGGTCTCGAGGGCGTACTGCAGGCAGATCTCCGTCACGGTGCAGCGGGCGCAGACGGCCTTCGCCTTCTCGATCTGGTCGACGGCGGGGCCCGTGTTGCCCACGGGGAAGAAGAGTTCGGGGTCGACGGTCAGGCAGGCAGACTTGTCGCGCCAATCCATGTGGTGCTCCTTGGGGTGGTGATTCTGTCGGGCCGGACTCGGGTAGTCCGGTACCCTGGTTAAGTGTGCGAGCGGATGCTCGCCCCACTTCGCTGTGGGAGCACACGGCTTGATCTATCGTCCCATAGCCCGGACAGATGAATCAAGGGTGAACTGCGGATTTGCTCGCCGCCGGGCCGTGAATACCGGTATCGCGCGGCTCTGATCGAAGGTCGGATGCCATGGCCCCCACTGCTGTCGAACGTCTCGCGGGAGCCGTGCTCGCCGCAGAAGCCATCGCGTTGCTCGCGGTCGTCGGCTGGGAGATCGTGGCGCTGGTCGGCGGCGACACCATCGACGTTCCCAGCTCCGTCGCCCTCATCGTGTTGACCGCCATCGGTGCCGTGGCCCTCGCAGCATTCGCCGTGTCGGTCTGGCGCCGGGTGTCGTGGGGCCGTTCGGGCGGCATCGTCGCGCAGCTTCTGATCCTGGCGGTCGCCCTCGGCGCTGCCACGGGTCAGTACGCCGACGCCGGCACCGCTGTGCTCATCGCGGTGCCGGGCGTGGTCGGCTTCGTGCTGCTGGTGGCCGCGACCCGGCGTGCAGCACGCGGCCGCGGCGACGCCTGAGTCGTCGAGGCTCTCAGTCGAGACCGAGCAGCGCGCGGACTCGCGCGACGTGACCCGTCGCCTTGACGTTGTAGAGCGCGTGCTCGATCCGGCCGTCGGCGTCTATGACGAAGGTGGATCGGATGACGCCTTCGACGGTCTTGCCGTAGTTCATCTTCTCGCCCCATGCGCCGTACGCCTCGTGCACGGCGTGGTCGGGATCGCTGAGAAGCGGATAGGTGAGTTGCTCCTGCTCGCGGAAACGGCGCAGCTTCGCCTCGTCATCGCGCGAGATTCCGATGACCTCGATGCCCGCTGCGCGCAGCGACTCGACGCTGTCGCGGAAATCGCAGGCTTCCCGCGTGCAGCCGGGAGTCATGGCCGCCGGGTAGAAGAACACGACCGTGCGCCGTCCGCGCAGGTCCGACAGCGAGAGCGTCGAGCCGTCCTGGTCGTCGAGGGAGAATTCGGGGGCGAGGTCGCCCGGTTGCAGACGCGTCATGATTCCAGCCTAGAGCGGCGAACCGCCGGGTCGACCCCGGCCGAGAAGGTACCGAGCAGGCGCTGAAGCGAGTCGAGTCGCGCCGGGCCACGTTCTCCCAGCCGGCCCTGCGCGACGGCCTCGACGATCGCGCAGTCGGGCGCATCGGGAAGATGCGTGCAGCCCCGCGGGCACTCCTCGGCGACAGCGGCGAGGTCGGTGAACGCGGCGAGGATGTTGGCGGGGTCGACGTGCCCGAGGCCGAACGAGCGGACCCCGGGCGTGTCGATGACCCAACCGCGCCCCTCGGGGCCGAGATAACGAAGCGATACCGTCGAGCTCGACGTGTGGCGACCTCGACCGGTGACTTCGTTGACGTGTCCGGTCGCCCGTGCGGCTGTCGGCACCAGGGCGTTCACGAGGGTGGACTTGCCGACGCCGGAGTGACCGACGAACACCGTGGCGTGGCCCACGAGCTTCGCGCCGAGCTCGTCGACCGGCATCCGTCCCCGCCCGCTCGTGAGCACTTCGAGGTCGTCCACCCCCTCGAAATGCGCGAGGAACGCGGCCGGGTCGGCGAGATCGGTCTTGGTCACCACGAGCAGGGGATGGATGCCGGCGTCGAGCGCCGCGATGAGGTAGCGGTCGACCAGGCGCGGGCGGGGCTCAGGGTCGGCTGCGGCCACGACGATGACCATCTGATCGGCGTTGGCCACGACGATCCGCTCCACCTGATCGGTGTCGTCCGCGCTGCGGCGAAGCAGCGTCGTGCGTGGTTCGATGCCGACGATGCGTCCGAGAGTGCCTTCGTCTCCCGACACGTCGCCGACCACGCGTGCCCGGTCGCCGCTGACGATGGGCTGCTTCCGCAGCTCGCGAGCGCGCACCGCGAGCGTGGTGTGCTCGTCGTCGCCGTCCTCGTCGATGAGCACGGTGTAGCGGCCGCGGTCGACACCCACCACGCGCGCCACCTGGGCGTCGCTGTGGGCGGGTCGCCGCTTGGTGCGCGGCCGATTCGCCTTCGGGTTCGGACGCATCCGGATGTCGGACTCGTCGTACTCCTCGTCCAGGTCGTCGTCGCCGCCGAGCCAGCTCACCCGGCGACCTGCGCGTCGGATCCGAGCATCTCTGCCCACAACTGGGGGAACTCGGGCATCGTCTTCGCGGTCGTGCCGATGTCGTCGACCTCGACGCCCGGGACGCGCAGGCCGATGATCGCCCCCGCCGTGGCCATCCGGTGGTCGTGGTGCGCCCGCCAGAGCCCGCCGCGCAGCGGCGTGGGCGTGATGCGGATGCCGTCCTCGAGCTCTTCGGCCGAGCCGCCGAGCGCTCGGAGGTTGCCCACGAGAGCGGCGATGCGGTCGGTCTCATGGCCGCGGATGTGGCCGATGCCGTGCAGTGTGCTCGGCGAGTCGGCGAACGCCGCGAGCGCGAAGAGCGACGGGGTCAGCTCGCTCGCCGCCGACAGGTCGAGGTCGACGCCGCGCAGCTCGCCGGTGCCGGAGACCGCGAGAACACCGCTGCGTCGCGTCACGCGGGCGCCCATCTCGGTCAGGATGTCGACGAGCAGCGCACCCGGCTGGGTCGAGTGCACGGGCCAGTGCGGGATGGTCACCCGTCCGCCGGTCAGCGCGGCCGCGGCCAGGAAGGGGGCCGCGTTGGACAGGTCGGGCTCGATCGTGAGCTCTTTGCCGCGGAGCGGACCGGCGGGGACGAGCCACTCGCGGTCGCTCGGACGCTCGACGTTCACGCCACGGTGGCCGAGGGCCTCGACCGTCATGTCGATGTGCGGCAGGCTCGGCAGGCGGTGACCGTCGTGCACGAGGCGGAGCCCGACATCGAACCGGGGCGCCGCCAGCAGGAGCCCCGACACGAACTGGCTCGAGGCGCTCGCGTCGATCGTGACCTCGCCGCCGCGAACGTGGCCGTGCCCGTGCACGAGGAACGGCAGCGTCCACCGGCCGCCGTCGTCGATGTCGACGCCGAGCTCGCGGAGGCTCCGGATCATCTCCGCCATGGGTCGGTGCAGGGCGCTCTCGTGGGCCGTGACGGTGACCTCGCCGCGCGCGAGTCCGGCGAGGGGAGTGACGAAGCGCATGACGGTGCCGGCTTGCCCGCAGTCGACCACGGCATCGGCCGGTTCCGCCCCGAGCGGCGTCACGACGAGGTCGGGGCCGAAACGGCCCTCGCCGGGCACGGCTTCGATCTGGGCGCCGAGAGCTCGCAGCGCGTCGATCATGCGCGCGGAATCGTCGGAATGCAGCGGCGCGATCAGGCGGGAGGGGGTCTCGGCGAGGGCCGAGAGCACCAGCTCGCGATTGGTGAGCGACTTCGAGCCGGGGACGGCGACCTCGGCTCGAACGGGGGCATCGGCGACGGGCGCGCGCCACGGCGCGCCGACGTCGGCGGGACGGGGGGAATACGCGGCTGTGCTCATGGGTTTCCACAGTATCGAACGCCCTCGTGCTGTCGAGGTCGTTGGTCCTATCGAGTGAGAGGAGCCCATGGTCGCACTCGCCGATCCTGCGGTCGCGCCGTGGGACGCCCACGTAGACTGGCCGCTGATGGAAGAGCAAGCGGTCACCGATCCGAGCGCCCAGTTCGAGGAGCAGGCGCTCCCGTTCATGGACCAGCTTTACGCCGCCGCCATGCGGATGACCCGCAATCCCGCTGACGCAGCGGACCTCGTGCAGGAGACGTTCGTCAAGGCGTTCGCCTCGTGGTCGTCCTTCACGCAGGGGACCAACCTCAAGGCGTGGCTGTACCGGATCCTGACCAACACCTACATCAACACCTACCGAAAGAAGCAGCGGGAGCCCTACCAGGGCACCATCGACGACCTCGAGGACTGGCAGCTGGGAGGAGCGGAATCCACCACCGCATCCCGGAGTCGCTCTGCCGAGGCTGAAGCGATCGACCACATGCCGGCGTCCGCGGTCAAGGACGCGCTGCAGTCGATCCCCGAAGATTTCCGGTTGGCGGTGTACCTCGCGGACGTCGAGGGCTTCGCCTACCAGGAAATCGCCGACATCATGAAAACCCCGATCGGCACGGTCATGAGCCGTCTGCACCGTGGCAGACGCCTGTTGCGTGACCTGCTGGCCGACTATGCGAAGGAGCGGGGCATCGAGATGCCCCCCACGAGGAGCAAGAAATGAGTGACTGCGGCTGCGAGAAGGCGCGACGCGATCTGGAAGAGTACCTGCGCAACGAGGTCTGCAAGACCGAGCACGCCGACATCCGGGAGCACCTCGAGTCATGCCCGGCCTGTCGCGACGAGGCCCTGGTGTCGCGCACACTCACCGAGGTCGTCGCCCGAGCGTGCCGGGAATCGGCACCCGAGGAGCTGCGCGACCAGGTTCTGGCGCGTCTGCGGGAGGCCCAGGAGGCCGCTCACGCGTGAGCGCGCTCCGCGCCCGAGCCCGATGACGGCCTGAGCTCGACCGTGAGAGCAGAAAGGGGCGGACGTTCGCACGTCCGCCCCTTTCGCTACCGCTGGCTCAAAGCGTGAGCGCCTGCTCGATGAGCTTCGCCTGCTCCACGGCGTGCACCTTCGGCGAACCGGTCGCCGTCGACGCCGCCGCAGGCCGGGTGATGCCGCGCACCGAGCGGCCATCGAGCTTGGCGGCGGCTTCGAGGGCGATGAACGGCCAAGCGCCCTGGTTCTCGGGCTCGTCCTGGACCCACACGACCTCGGCGTTCGGGTAGCCCGCGAGGACCGCCTTCAGCTCGTCGATCGGTGCCGGATAGAACTGCTCGAGACGCACGAGCGCGATGGCCGGGTTCGGCTTCTTGTCGAGCTCGGACTTCAGGTCCCAGTGGATCTTGCCCGAGTGCAGCAGCACCCGCTTCACCGCGCTCTTGTCGGAGATCGCGGTGTCGTCGATCACGGGCTCGAACTTGCCCTTCTGGAAGTCCTCGACGGGGCTCGTGGCGCCGCGCAGGCGCAGCATCGCCTTCGGGGTGAACACCACGAGCGGGCGACGCGGACGCGCGTACGCCTGGCGGCGCAAGAGGTGGAAGTACGACGCCGGCGTCGAGGGGCGAGCGACGGTCATGTTGTCCTGCGCGCACATCTGCAGGTAGCGCTCGATGCGAGCGGACGAGTGGTCCGGTCCCTGGCCCTCGTAGCCGTGGGGGAGCAGCAGGACGACGCCCGACTGCTGCGCCCACTTCTGCTCGGCCGAGGAGATGAACTCGTCGATGACCGACTGGGCGCCGTTGGCGAAGTCGCCGAACTGCGCCTCCCACAGCACCAGCGAATCCGCCCGCTCCACCGAGTAGCCGTACTCGAACGCCATGGCCGCGTACTCGCTCAGCAGGGAGTCGTAGACGTAGAAGCGGCCCTGGTTCTCGGACAGGTTCGCGAGCGGGAGCCACTCCTGGCCGTTCGCACGGTCGTGCAGGACGGCGTGGCGCTGCACGAACGTGCCGCGACGCGCATCCTGCCCGGCGAGGCGGACGTTGGTGCC
>JAAIGF010204750.1_pt1 | contig 12415 bp, 13 predicted proteins | sample 6487441 | NCBI WGS metagenome assembly JAAIGF01 (sample SAMN13974129, study PRJNA590717) | phyllosphere metagenome | biome: pepper field; feature: multiple bacterial spot infested pepper fields; material: pepper leaves; isolation source: leaves from pepper fields | host: Capsicum annuum ...
AAAACCGATTGCTTATCGACCACACGGACATTCCGCGTGATGATCGCGTGTTGCGTAGCCGCTTCATAATGCAATCGATCGCCATAAATTACTGTTCCGGATGGTTGCGTAATCACCACGTTTCCATAAGCTTCGAAAAACTCGCGTCCAATATCGTCACGCCAGAAATCACCACTATCCGCCATCAGCGTATTGCTCTTGTGTTCGTACACCGGATTGTAGTGGCGCATCACACGCTGCTCAATAATCACACCGCGCGTGGACGACACCAAACGCATAGCATCCGCCGGCGCCGATTGTTGCGCCTGCAATATAGCTATAGAGAGCAGGTAGAAAATAACGATGAATAATGGTTTCACAAGCGCAAAAATAGACATTTAAACAGCAAAAAAGTGTTAAAAACTTGGCGAAGGATTTTCCGTAGAATAAATGCGCGAAAATTAGCCCATTGCTGATTACCTTTGAACATGGATATCCTGCAACGTTTAGCGGAATACATCGCGACAGAGAAGCTTTTCAATCGCGAAGATCATCTACTTTTGGCTGTCAGTGGCGGAAAAGATTCGATGTTGATGGCGGAATTGCTTTGGCAGCTCGGCTATGATATCAGCATTGCACATTGTAATTTTCAATTACGCGGAGCAGAATCCGATCTTGACGAGCAATTGGTGGTCGACTTTGCTGCTAAACGAAAAATCCCTTGCTATCATCAAAAGATGGAAACGGAAGCGTACGCCAAAAAACACGGTGTGTCCATTCAGATGAGTGCGCGCGCGTTGCGCTATGATTGGTTCGAAACCCTGCGTAAAGAGCATGAATTGGATTGCATCGCTATAGCCCACCATCAGCAAGATCATATTGAAACGGTTTTCGTCAATCTGGTACGCGGAACGGGATTGAGCGGACTGAAAGGAATCTCCGCGAAGCGCGATTACATCGTTCGTCCATTATTGTGGATGACAACGGAAGAAATCACAAAAGCAGTGAAAGATTTCAAAGTTGTTTATCGTGATGACCAAAGCAACTTTTCTACTAAATACTTCCGCAACAAGATTCGGCTTGATATTCTACCGCAATTCCGCGAAATCCGGTCGGACTTCGACAAGGTTATGCTGGAAAATATCGAACGATTTGATGAAACTCAATCTTTGTTGACGCGCTTAACCGATCAAATTCGGAGATCGACCTTCAAGGAAAACGGCAATCAAATAGAAATTTCCAAGATAGATTTATCGGATTACCTGACCGACCTTCCCCTGCTCTATGAATTGTTTAAGCCATTTGGTTTTGAAAAAAATGTTTTAGAAGATTTAGTACGATCGCAGTTATCAAATATCGGCTCACACTTTGAATCCGAAACGCATCAGCTCACTATCGATCGCCAAGTTCTTATTCTGCGCGAGAAAAATAATGCTGCTTTAGCGGAGCAATTCATGAATGAAACCGACAAACAAATCGATATTCATGGTAAAACTTTTAAGTTGACGCTACATGCAGTTCTTGAAAATATGCTATTTGTTAACGCACCGAATTCCGCAGCCATCGATCAGGAAAAACTAATCTTTCCGCTGCGTATACGAAGTTGGGAAGAAGGCGATCGTTTTATTCCTTTAGGTATGAATGGTTCAAAGAAAATCAGCGATTTTTTTATTCAGCAGAAAATTCCGTTGACAGAAAAAAAACACATTCCGTTGCTCGTTAATGGAAACGGGGAAATTATTTGGATTGTGGGATATCGGTTAGATAATCGATACAAGATAACAGAAAATACGAAGAAAGTAGCTACATTCGTGTATAGCTAAATGGAGTATGGAAGAGCAATTTGCATTTGAAGAAAAGCAATATTTAGGCCGGGACATGACTTGGGTAAGCGTCCGTCTGATCTTGGCATTATTCTGTTTTATAGCCTATTACCTTAATTTGCATCACCTAGTTTCGAGGCAGCTATTTTTCATTGCAGGTGTTGGCATTTTGTTCGTTTCGATCATCATGCTATATATGATCAATTATCGAATCGTTGTCAAAGACAGCAAATTAATTATCAGCGGTTTGTGGACAACTAGTTTGGTAAAAATCGACTTGCAATCGATCGCCTATGTTGAGGTAAAGCCCTATAGTACATTCATTTTCAACAATCCAGTCTATAATCTGCACAAAAACGGTAAGATTCGTTTTTACTCGGGTGGGAAATATGCTGTTTGGTTAACAGATCCAGATGGATTAATTTATGTGATCGGTACCCAAAGGCCAAATGAATTAGCGAAGGCAATCGAAGTTGCAAAAGCATAAATTTTGTTAAGTGATGTTGCCCTGACACTTCCACATCAACCATTTCGCGCAAAATTTGTTAATTTTGAACAAAGCGATTTATTATGGAGTTTTTGAAAGTTCTCGTCATCATTATAGCAAGTTATTACGTATTAAAATTTGGGCTACGCCTTCTGTTTCCATTCTTAATGAAGAAATTGGCGCAAAAGATGATGCGAAACGCACAACAAGGCGGTTTCAGTACTGGAGACAGATCATTTCAATATCAAAACTTTGGTCAACAAGAACGTCATCAACCAAAAACTGACGGAAAAGTGAAAGTAGCATACGTACCTCCGAAAGAAGATCACAAGAATGGAGCTTCTACTGCTGGCGAGTTTGTGGATTTTGAGGAAGTTAAATAAGCCGATTGGCGCTACCTTCCTATGTGGCTAAAACAGCTTTCATTACTACATTTTAAAAATTACACGGAATCCAATTTGGCATTTTCGCCAGAAACTAATGCGTTTACTGGATTTAATGGTGCAGGAAAAACTAACCTGCTCGATGCCGTACATTATCTTTCCCTTTGTAAATCTTATTTCAATCCAATCGATTCGCAACATATCAAAAAGGGCGAAGATTGGTTTATTGTGCAAGGTGTTTTCGAACGTGATCAGGAGATCAGCGACACCATATCTTGTTCGCTTAAAAAGAATCAAAAGAAACAATTTCGAAAAAATAAAAAGGATTATCCACGTTTGGCCGACCACATTGGTCAGTTTCCTTTAGTAATGATTACACCGAATGACGTGGGCATTATTTTGGAAGGTAGCGAAGAGCGTCGAAAATTTATGGATAATGCCATTTCGCAAACCGACAATCGCTATTTAGATACGCTGATTCAGTACAATCGCATTATGCAACAGCGCAACCAGATGTTGAAAACAGCTGCCAGCACACGGCAACTCGATTTGGGCTTGCTGGAAGTGCTAAACATGCAATTGATAGAAGTGGGAGAACAAATATTCGTAAAACGAAAAGCCTTCATGGATGCATTTCGTCCGTACTTCGATACGCATTACGCGTACATTTCCGATCATGCGGAACAAGTAGAACTACACTACGAATCGCCTTTGCTACATAGCACGTTCGCCAGTCTTCTCGATGCCAATCTGGAAAAAGATCGCATTTTGGAACGAACCACGCAAGGCATTCACAAAGATGATTTGCTTTTTCACATTCATGATGGAATGCCGCTGAAAAAATTCGGTTCGCAAGGGCAGCAAAAATCATTTTTAATTGCACTGAAGCTTGCGCAGTATTCTTTCTTGCAAGCGAAAAAAGGATTTGCACCATTACTTCTGTTGGATGATATCTTCGATAAATTGGATGAAAACCGCACTAAGAAGATTATGCAGATGGTGTCGGATGATGCGTTCGGACAAATTTTTATCACGCACACAGATTCCCGTCGAATTCGCGATATTTTTCAGGAAATCGGCAAGCCGATTCGTATCTTTGATGTGAACGAAGGCGTAGCAAATGAAGAAATATAGAGGTGAAGATTTTCGGAGAAGTGACGACATTTCCATTAAGCAAGCGGTGGAGAAAATGTTGGAGGTTTACCGATTGCGCCAAAAATTCGATGAAACTTCTATTGTGAGCGCGTGGCCCAACATTATCGGTAATGCTATCGCTAACCGCACCGAACGCATATACATTCGCGACAAGAAATTGTACGTTTACGTGGAATCTGCTGTCATAAAAAACGAATTGGCGATGATGCGAAGACAGATTCTTGGTCGCGTCAACGAACATATCGGCTATGCTATGGTCGAGGAATTCATCATTCTTTAATATAACGTTTCTACTTTTTGAGGTGAACATAAAATACTACGCATCGGCTCTTTCCAGCTTCGTTATTTGGGGGCTTTTCAGTTTAGTTTTGAGACCGTTGCAAGAATATGCCGCGTTGGAAATTTTACTCTATCGCGTGTTGTTTGCCACCGCCAGCATTTGGTTAGCCAACTTGCTATTCCGTCGCAAAGAAACCCAAAGGTCTTTCCAGCAGATTTCCAACATGAATTCTTCTGAAAAAAGAAAGATTGTGGGTAATTATGTAATAAGTGCGCTAATGCTTTCGCTAAACTGGTTTTTGTTCATTTTTGTGATGAATACCATTAGCGTTAACGCCACCTCGCTCGCCTATCTGCTATGTCCAATTCTTACGACTGCCTTAGCGACCATTTTTCTTGGCGAACGTTTGCGTATGGGACAATGGGCAGCGGTTTTCGTCAGTGTGTTGAGCTGCATCATGTTATCCATTGGACATTTCGTCGATCTGTTTTACAGCTTAATGATAGCACTTACATACGCGATATATTTAGTACTTCAAAAAGCAAATACGGCGACAGACAAACTGTTTTCTTTATCTATTCACATCACGCTAAGTACGATTATTTTGCTACCATTGTTTGGAATAGTCGGCTTAGGAGCAAATAAATCAGCAATTTTCTATGAGCTCGTTTGGGTGATTGCAGTCGTTTTCACAATTGTACCACTATTCTTGAATGCTTACGCGCTGAAAGGTTTGAGCTCATCGCTCGTCGGAATACTGTTATATGTCAATCCGCTATTGAGTTTCACGTTGGCGATCACGTATTTCAACGAACCCATTACCCCAATTCAGATAATTGCTTACGGAATGATTATCGTTTCGGTTATTTGGTTCAACTTATTGTATTTCAAAAAGCAGAAAGCTGTAGACAGTGCGCCCGAACAGCCGATTATTCCGCATTAATCAAGAAGAACACATCGCTTTAATTACAAAAAAGCGCTTAGATCGCCTTTTCCTTCGCGGATAATCTCAAATTCTTTGTTAGTTAAATCAATTACCGTAGATGCGACGTTGTCGCCATATCCGCCATCAATTACTAAATCTACTTTCTCACCGTATTTTTCGTAAATCAATTCCGGGTCAGTCGAATATTCCACAATTTCATCATCATCGTGAATCGAAGTTGTCACAATTGGATTCCCTAATTCGCGAACAATTTCTCGAACAATATTATTGTCGGGAACGCGAATACCGACGGTTTTTTTCTTGGAACTCAATAATTTCGGCACCTGATTACTGGCGTTGAAAAGAAAAGTAAACGGTCCAGGAAGTGCCTTCTTCAATACACGAAACACGGACGTGTCAAATGGTTTTGTGTATTGAGAAATGTCCGTCAAATCATAGCAGATAAACGATAAGTTTGCTTTCTGAGGATTCAAACCTCGGATTTGGCAAACACGCTCAATCGCCTTCTGATTTGTAATGTCACATCCTATTCCGTACACCGTATCCGTCGGATAAATAATCACACCGCCACTTCGCAAAACCTCGACGGCTTGCTCAATCGCTTTCGGATTCGGATTTTCATTATATATTCGAACTAACATATCTTGGTAACAGTTGGAAAGGAATTAAGTTTACAAATCGCCTTTTTACGATGCTTCGGATTGGTTTAGGAATTGTAGGATTTCTTGCAATTCGCTGGGCTCAAACCAATGCGTGGAACCATATTTTTTGAACCACGTGATTTGTCGCTTGGCGTACCGCCGACTATTTTGTTTAATCTTATCGACCGCATCTTCCAAAGAAATTTTGCCATCGAAATGATCGAACAACTCCGCGTATCCGACCGTTTGCAAAGCCGGATGATGTCGAAATGCTTGCAATTCTTTTGCTTCGCCCAACAAACCATCGTGCATCATCTTATCTACGCGCTTATTAATTCGTTCGTACAAGAATGCGCGATCTGTATTCAATCCAATCGTAACGACGTCGAAATCACGCGCGGATTGCTTTCCTTTTTGATAAAAAGCAATGGAATTTCCAGTGGTTTCGAAAACTTCCAACGCACGAACCACGCGCTGCGGATTTTGAAAATCCATCACCGCATAATGTTCTGGATCGATTGCTTTTAGGCGATCTTGAAGCTTTGCCAAACCGTCATCTGCCAATTGCTGATTCAAGCGGTCGCGGATTTCTTTCGGCGCTTGGGGTAAATCATCCAAACCTTCAGTCAGCGCACGAACAAACAGACCAGATCCACCGACCAAAATCACTTGATCGTGTGTTTGAAAAAGTTCTTGTAATAATTGAAGTGCGTCGCGTTCGAAATCCCCAGCGGAATACACGCTTTCTACGCTATGAGAATCAATAAAATAATGCGGAACAGCATTTAATTCTGAAGAATCAGGTTTTGCTGTTCCGATATTCATTTCCCGATAAAATTGTCGGGAATCCGCCGATAGAACGACGGTTTTATAGTGTTGCGCCAGCTGTATAGCTAAAGCTGTCTTGCCAACGGCGGTTGGACCTACCACGGCGATGAGTTTTTTTCTCATGGTTTCTATAAGTCCAAAACCAGCGGACTAATAATCGTCGCCGAAAGATTTACTTCCACCTTCGGAATCTCCGCCTTTTTCATCCTCATCGTCATCGAAGTTGTCGAAATCCTCTTCCTCGTCAACGCCATATTCTTCTGCGTTTTCCGGCACGAAATCTTCTTCCTCATCGTCCGAATCGTCTGCAACCGGAAAGTTCGCCGCGGCAATATTTTTGGGTGCTTGACCAATATTTTTGAATACCGATGGATATTCTTTGCCATCCTCTTCCTTCAAAATCTTCACCAACTCCACATGAAAATCGTACGGACGATCGAAGTTGTACACGTAATAGAACTTTTGATGTGGATCATCGATAAATTTACTCAAACGCACATCAGCCATTTCCAAAACCTGACTCGCTTTCTTGCGATCAGAAGGTTGGTGCGCGATCTCTGTGCCTTTCTTCCATTGATCGTTACTAACGTAGAACGATGAAGAACGATCTATTTCGTAAGCCGTTGTGCTGTGAATAACCTCATGTAAATCGAGGAAAGTACTTTTGGATTGCATATCAATTTCGCGGTATACATCTTCATAATCTTCAAAAGTGACTTTAAATCTATAGATTGCCATGGTGCAATATGCTTTTTATCTTTATAAAATTATTTTAATCTTCTCTTTTCGATGGTTGAATGGGTAAACCCAACGCTTCGCCTTGTGATTTCATAAAATCAATTGCCGCTTCTCGTGAATTAGCAATATCGCCTTCCAAAATCGCTTCGCGAATCGCATTCTTAATCTTCCCTACCATTCTGCCCGGCTCCACGCCAAACATCTGCATAATATCTTCGCCCGTTACCGGGGGTTGCCAGTTGCGAATGTGGTCGCGTTCTTCCACATCTTTCAGCTTTTGTTTTACCAATTCGAAATTTTCGCGGTAGCGCTTTTTCTTATATGCATTTTTTGTGGTAACGTCGGCGTGGCACAAAAGCATCAGCGCATCGATATCATCACCCGCTTCAAAGAGCAATCTTCGTACCGCAGAATCTGTAACGATGTCTTTCACCAAAACAATCGGTCTCAGATGCAACTGAACAAGCTTTTGAACGAATTTCATTTTTTCATTTTGCGGAAGTTTTAGCTCCGCAAATAGCTTTGGCACCATCCGCGCGCCGCGATCTTCATGTCCATGAAATGTCCAACCAATTTTCGGGTCAAAACGCTTCGTAGCTGGCTTGGCAATGTCGTGCATAATCGCTGCCCAACGCAACCAAAGATCTTCCGACAACTCCGCCACATTATCCAACACTTCCAACGTATGGTAGAAGTTGTCTTTATGTCCTTTTCCGTCGATATAATCTACACCGTAAAGCTGACACATCATCGGAAAAATTTCTTTCAATAAACCGGAATCAAACAGATAGTTGAAACCAATCGACGGCTTTTTCGCCAGCACAATTTTGTTCAATTCGTCGATAATTCGCTCTTTGGAAATGATTCGGATACGTTCCACATTACGTATAATGGCTTCGAGAGAAGCTGGATCAATCTGGAAACCCAATTGTGTAGCGAAACGAATCGCTCGCATCATGCGCAAAGGATCGTCTGAAAAAGTAATATCCGGATCCAGCGGCGTACGAACAACTTGTTTTTCAATATCACCCATTCCATCGAATGGATCAAGCAATTCGCCGAAGCTATCCGCATTCAACGAAAAAGCCATCGCATTGATCGTAAAATCTCTTCGATTTTGATCGTCGACCAACGTACCATCTTCGACGATAGGTTTTCGGGAATCTCCGCGATATGATTCCTTACGTGCACCAACAAATTCCACTTGCAAATCGTCGTACATCAGCATGGCTGTGCCAAACGATTTGAAAACGGAAACTTTCACGCCCAGTTGTTTCCCAACCGCCGTTGCGAAATCTATGCCGCTTCCCAACACCAAAATATCGACATCATTTTTGAAAGGTCGCCCCATAATACGATCGCGCACGTACCCACCAATCACATAACATGCGATCTTCTCACGATCAGCCAACCCACCAATTAATTGAAAAATAGGGTGTTGTAAATTATCATCCATAGTTGCAAGGCGCAAAAATACGATTTTTTCTCCAAGTACCATTTGATCGAGCAAAGATCAATCTGTATCCTTTTGCTAATCTCGTAGTTAATCTCGATCTCTGGACAATCGACGGAATGTTAAAGGATTTGCGGTCAATTCCTTCTGCTCGCGACGTCGCTCAATGATGTGCACAGCCGAGAATAGCGCTTCCATAAAAGAATCGGCGGAAGCTACATTTTTGCCGGCAATATCATATCCCGTTCCGTGATCCGGCGAGGTGCGAACGAATGGCAATCCGGCCGTAAAATTAACGCCCGAACGCGATGCAATATGTTTAAACGGAATCAAACCTTGATCGTGATACATCGCCAAAACCGCATCAAATTTCGTGTATTGATCGCTAGCGAAGAAACCATCACTTGGATAAGGTCCAAAACAAAGCATACCTTCCGCGCGCGCTTTTTCTATCGCCGGAATAATGATTTCTCCATCTTCCTCACCGATAAGGCCATTATCCCCAGCATGTGGATTTAATCCCAAGACAGCAATTTTAGGTTTTTGAATCCAAAAATCGGCTTTCAAACTGCTATGCATCATGCGCAATTTATGCAAAATAGCATCTTCGCTTAGCGACGAAGCCACATCTTTTACCGGAATATGTCCGGTAACAACGCCCACTTTCAACGCATCGCTGACCATAAACATCAACACATCCTTGGCATCGGATTTCGCTTGCAAATATTCGGTATGTCCGGGAAATGAAAAACCTTCCTGCTGGATGTTGTGCTTATTGATTGGTGCAGTCACCAAACCATCGATCCTGCCCGCCAATAAATCTTCCGTAGCTTTCTCCAAAGAAAGAAAAGCATACTTCCCTCCGATTTCGTTTTGCTCACCTAAAGTAATCCGAACATCCTCTTCCCAACAGTTGATGATGTTTGCTTTGTTTTCTTGGGCTTGATCCGCGGAAGCAATCACGTTAAAGTTGAAATCATTGACATTTATCGCCTTGCGATGGAAAGAAGCCACTTTGGTATGTCCGTAAACGATTGGCGTAAAGAACGACAGAATACGACTATCGCAAAGCGATTTAATAATCACTTCCAAACCAATACCATTTATATCTCCAACGGTAATACCAATTTTTAGCTTATCTCTCATCCTGTGTTGCTTATTGCTCAAAAGTAAAAAGTAAATGGGGGAATGGCAACTATTAAAAAGCCCCTTCTCGGACTTTTTTGCGTACTTTTGAAGCATTAATACAGCAATATGAGTACAGTACGCGCGAAAAAACATCTTGGTCAACATTTTCTAAACGACAAAACTGCCGCGTTGCGCATCGTCGATGGCTTGCAACCGGAATTAGGTTTCCAGCAAGTTTTGGAAGTGGGTCCGGGCATGGGCGTATTGTCGGATATTCTATTGCCGCGAGGCGATCAATACCAAACGTGGTTAATCGATGTGGATGATGAATCCATTGATTATTTAGGCAGACAATATCCGGATTTGGGCGATCGTTTGATTCATGGTGATTTCTTAGCCCTAGATTTTAAGACCTATTTCCCGGGAAAGTTGGCGATCATCGGCAATTTCCCGTACAATATTTCTTCGCAGATTCTATTCAAAATCTTGGACGAACGCGATAAGGTGGTGCAGATGGTGGGTATGTTTCAAAAAGAAGTGGCCGAACGTTGCGTAGCAAAACCGGGCAGCAAAGAATATGGTATACTGAGTGTATTTCTGCAAGCCTATTACGATGTGGAGTATTTGTTTACCGTGAAAGCCGGAGCATTTACGCCACCGCCGAAAGTGCTTTCGGGCGTCATGCGCATGACGCGAAATAATCGCGCAACCTTGGATTGTGATGAAAAACTATTTTGGCGCGTAGTAAAAGCCGCATTCAATCAACGTCGCAAAACGCTCCGAAATGCGTTATCAGCGGTAGTCCCTAAAGATCGTATGAGCGACAATGCGCTTTACGAATTGCGCGCAGAGCGATTAACTGTTGCTGATTTTGAAAACTTAACCAACGAGATTAGCGGCGTACTATGACGAATATCGACTGTGAATACGCAATAATTGGAGGCGGAGTCGCAGGATTGAGCATGGGCATCGGCCTGAAATCGCTCGGTAAAGATTTTCTGATTTTCGAACAAGCGGAAGTTTTATTGGGAATTGGAGCAGGATTTGGATTAGCTGCCAACGCCATGCAAGCTTTTGACTATTTAGGCTTGCGGCAAGAAGTAGAAAAAATCGGGTTCTACACACGCGATTTCAATATCTTAAACAATAAAGGAGCTGTGCTCATGGCTCCAGATACCGAAAGCTTGGGCGCGAAATACAACCAAAAGAATTTCACAGTTCATCGCGCAGATTTACATCAGTTCTTACTTTCCAAATCAGATGCTTCTCAAATTTTGCTCGGAAAACGTTTATTAAGATTTGAGCAGAAATCGGACGGCATTTCTTTGTTTTTTTCTGATGAAACTACCTTCCGTTGCAAATATCTATTGGTGGCTGACGGGGTGAAATCGCCCGCTCGTCAGCAATTGCTTCCAAAATCTTCACCGCGTTATGCCGGATATACCTGTTGGCGTGCAACAATTGACAATTCGGATATTCAGGTTACCCGCGGAACGGAAACTTGGGGCGCAAAAGGGCGTTTCGGATTGACGCCGCTGGTAGATAACCGTTTATATTGGTATGCGTGTATAAACGCACCTGCTCGTAGCGAAAAATATAAAAACTTCGGAGTAAGCGATCTGCTGGATCATTTTAAAGATTACCACCAACCGATTCCACAAATTATCCAACGCACCGCGAATGAAGATTTGATTTGGAATGATATTATTGATATCAAACCCATCCGACAATTTGCTTTTGGTTCGGTACTTCTATTGGGCGATGCTGCGCACGCAACCACGCCGAATTTGGGACAAGGTGCTTGTCAGGCGCTAGAAGATGTGGCTGTTTTGACGGACGAGCTGAAAAAGAACATTGCGCCAGAACAAGCTTTTCTACATTTCCAACGTCGGCGAATCGACAGAACGCATTATATCACCAACACTTCTTGGCGAATCGGCAAGATTTCGCAATGGTCGAATCCGGCGATGATCGCCATTCGAAATACGTTGATGCGCATTATGCCTGCATCATGGAGCGAATCGCCGCTCGACAAACTTTTAAAACAACATTTTCTCACGATAAATGCTAAACCATGACCCGAATCCTTATTGTTGATGACCTACATCCCATCTTATTGGAAAAACTTCAAGCAGCACATGTAGTTGTTGATTACCAACCTGATGCTACGCGCGCGGAAGCGGAAATATTAATTAAGGATTTTGATGGATTGATTATTCGATCCAAGTTCTTCGTGGACGCTGCATTTTTGGCGTTTGCTCCAAAACTTAGTTTTATCGGTCGGTCGGGAGCCGGAATGGACAATATTGATGAGGTCGCTGCCACGAAACAAAACATCACACTAATTGCTGCAAACGAAGGGAATCGTGATGCCGTTGGCGAACACATGATCGGTATGTTATTGAGCTTGATGAATAACTTGCGTCGATCGCATACGCAAGTTACTGAGCAACAATGGCTACGAGAGGAGAATCGGGGTTACGAACTGAAAGGTTCTACCGTCGCACTAATTGGTTACGGGCATAATGGACAGGCGATGGCGAAAAAATTATCTGGGTTCGATGTAAACGTCAT
>JAAIGF010150804.1_pt1 | contig 12403 bp, 11 predicted proteins | sample 6487441 | NCBI WGS metagenome assembly JAAIGF01 (sample SAMN13974129, study PRJNA590717) | phyllosphere metagenome | biome: pepper field; feature: multiple bacterial spot infested pepper fields; material: pepper leaves; isolation source: leaves from pepper fields | host: Capsicum annuum ...
AGGTAATGCATCGCGATTTCTTCGGCTTCCTTCTTGGGTGTCTTGCGAACCCAGATCGGCGCCAGCGTGCAGTTTTCAAGAATGGTCAGATGCGGGAAGAGGTTGAAGTGCTGGAACACCATGCCGACTTCGCGGCGCACTTCATCGATCTTCTTCAGGTCGTTCGTCAGTTCGATGCCATCGACTTCGATCCTGCCGGACTGGTGCTCTTCCAGACGGTTGATGCAGCGGATCATCGTGGATTTGCCCGAACCCGAAGGACCGGCGATAACGATGCGCTCGCCCTTCATGACCTTCAGATTGATGTCGCGCAGCACGTGGAAATCGCCGTACCACTTGTTCATGCCGGTGATTTCGATTGCAACGTCGGTCGTGGAAACGGCCAGTTTCTTTGCTTGGGTTTCTGCCATGAGTTTTTCCCTTATTTTTTATGTCCGGTGTCGAGGTGCCGTTCCATGAACAGCGAGTAACGCGACATACCGAAGCAGAAGATCCAGAATACGAAGCCGGCGAAGATGTAGCCGGTGACGGGCGTCACGGGGGTGGCCCAGTTCGCATCAGACTGGTTGAGGTTGACGATGCCCAAGAGGTCGAACATGCCGATAATCGACACGAGCGATGTATCCTTGAACAGACCGATAAAGGTGTTGACGATGCCGGGGATGACGAGCTTCAGCGCCTGCGGAAGAACGATCAGCCGCGTCTTCTGCCAGTAGTTCAGGCCGAGCGAATCCGCACCTTCATACTGTCCCTTCGGAATGGCCTGCAAGCCGCCGCGAATGACTTCCGCCATATAGGCAGATGCAAACAGCGACACACCCACAAGCGCGCGCAGGAACTTGTCGAAGGTCCAGCCATCGGGCAGGAACAGCGGCAGCATGATGCTGGCGAAGAACAGCACCGTAATAAGCGGAATGCCGCGGATGACTTCGATGAAGGTCACGCAAAGCGTCTTGATGACCGGCATGGTCGAACGACGACCGAGCGCCAGGAGAATGCCGAGAGGCAGAGACACGGTAATCCCGAAAAACGACAGGATCAGCGTTACCATCAAGCCGCCCCAGAGCTGCGTTTCCACCTGTGGCAGGCCGAAATAGCCGCCGACCAGCAGGAAGAACGAGACGAAGGGCAGAACGATGAACAGAAGGATGCCGTTCAGCGACTTGTGCGGCGCCTTGGGGATCAGCATCGGAATGAGCAGAACGACGAAGGCTGCAAGAACCAGCAGCGGACGCCAGCGCTCTTCGAGCGGGTAACGGCCGAACATGAACTGTTCGAACTTGGCATTGACGAAGGCCCAGCACGCCCCGGACTGGCCGTCCGGCAAGGCTCCGCCCTGCGCAACCGTCAGGCAGGCAGTACGGTCCGTGCCGGTCCATGTGGCATGAAGAAACAGCCACTGGATCATGGGCGGGATGATGTAGACCAGAAACGCAATCGCCAGCAACGTGAAGATCACGTCCTTGGGCGTCGCGAACAGCTTCGTACGCAGCCAGTGCACGACGCCGACCTGACTGGACGGAGCGGGCTCTGGCTGAACCATGGTCGGGCGAACATAGGAGATTTGATTGGTTGTCATTGCTTATCTCTCCACCAGCGCCATCTTCGCGTTGAACCAGTTCATGATCAGCGCAGTCGTAAGCGACAATGAAAGGTAGACCAGCAACCATATGGCCACGACCTCGACGGCCTGCCCAGTCTGGTTGAGGATGGTACCACCAACCGCCACCAGATCCGAAAAGCCGACGGCAACCGCGAGCGACGAGTTCTTGGTCAGGTTGAGATACTGGCTGGTCAGCGGCGGAATGATGATACGCATGGCCTGGGGCACGATGATCAGGCGCGTCGTGGTGTTGCCGCGCAGACCAAGCGCATTGGCAGCCTCTGTCTGTCCCTTTGGCACAGCCTTGATGCCACCGCGCACGATTTCGGCGATGAAGGAAGCCGTGTAGAAGGAAAGAGCGAGGTAGAGCGACAGGAATTCAGGTGCGACAACCGCACCGCCCGTCAGGTTGAAACGGCCAGCGACGGGATAGTCGAAGGTCAACGGTGCGCCGAGCGCCAGAAATGTCAGCACCGGCAGGCCGATGATGATCGCCGTTCCGACCAGTCCGGTGCGAAATGGCTGGCCTGTCCGCATCTGCCGCGCCTTTGCCCAGCGATAGACGAAATAGGTGATGACGATGCCGACAAGAAACGCCACCGGAATGAGCCACGCGCCTTCGCCCCACACGGACTTCGGGTAAAACAGGCCGCGATTGTTGACGAATGTTCCAAGCGGCATGGCCACCGAGTCCCGCGCCTGAGGCAGGATGGTGATGACGCCCTTGTACCAGAAGAAGATGACAAGCAGCGGCGGCAGGTTACGGAAGATTTCGACATAGGCCTGCGCCAGTTTCGAGATCAGCCAGTTGTGAGACAGTCTGGCGATACCAACGATGAAACCGATAATCGATGCCGTTATGATACCGAGAATAGCGACCTGCAACGTGTTCAGCAGGCCAACGAGAAAGGCCCGGCCAAAGGTGTTGTCATTGTTGTAGTCAATCAACGACTGACCGATATCGAAGCCCGCTCTGCCGTTTAGAAAGCCGAAGCCCGAAGAAATATTGGACCGCTGAAGATTATGAATGGTGTTGCTCGTGATTATCCAGACGAAGAAAGCCAGAATAGCCAGGGTAACAACTTGATAGAATATCCCGCGCATACGCGGATCATTGATAATGGATGTCGCGCTTTTTGAGCTGGACTCCGGGTGGAGCGCTTTGCCTGCCATCGGCACCTTTCCCTCTGTGTGCTCTTTGCGAGCTTCTTTTAACTTTTTTGCATTGCGGGTCGAGCGGTACGGAAACAGCTCTCGACCATCATGCCAATGCTATTCGGGAGGCAAGACATTCGTCCCGCCTCCCGCATAAAGCTGCCGTGAAGCGGCTATTAGCGGATTGGCGGAGCGTACTGCAGGCCGCCCTTCGTCCACAGAGCGTTCTGGCCGCGTTCGATCTTCAGCGGCGAACCGGCGCCAACGTTGCGATCGAAGACTTCGCCGTAGTTACCAACCTTCTTGATGATGTTGTAAGCCCACTCGTTGGTCAGGCCGAGATCGGTACCGATCTTGGTGCCTTCTTCCGTGCCGAGCAGACGCTTCAGGTCGGGGTTGTTGGCGCTCTTCTGTTCGTCAACGTTCTTGGATGTTACGCCAAGTTCTTCAGCGTTGATCATCGCGTAGTGAACCCAGCTGACGATGTCGAACCACTGCTCATCACCCTGGCGAACGGCTGGTCCAAGCGGCTCCTTGGAGATGACTTCAGGCAGAACGACGTTCTCGTCCGGAGCCTTCATCTTCAGACGGATGGCATAGAGGCCCGACTGGTCGGTGGTGTAAACGTCGCAACGGCCGCTGTCATAAGCGGAAGTGGCGTCGGATTCCTTTTCGAACACGACCGGGTTGTACTGGAGGTTGTTGGTCTTGAAGTAGTCGGCAAGGTTGAGCTCGGTCGTCGTGCCCTGCTGAACGCAGACGGCAGCGCCGGACAGTTCAAGCGCAGACTTCACGTTCAGGCTCTTCTTTACGATGAAGCCCTGGCCGTCATAGTAGTTGACGGTGCGGAAGTTGAAGCCGAGCGACGTATCGCGGCTGATCGTCCAGGTGGTGTTACGTGTGAGAACGTCGACTTCACCGGACTGAAGCGCAGGGAAACGGTCCTTGGAAGACAGGGCGACGAATTTCGCCTTGGATGGGTCACCGAAGACGGCGGAAGCGATACCGCGGCAGTAATCAACATCGATACCGGACCATTCACCCTTGTCGTCAGGGTTCGAGAAGCCTGGAATACCAGAGCTCACGCCGCATGTGACGAAACCCTTTGCCTTGACGTCTGCGAGCGTGGCGGCAGATGCAGCCGATGCAGCCGCGAAAACCGCTGCGCCAATGGCGGCTGTCAGAAGTGCCTTTTTCATTTTTTCCCAACCTTTGTTTCTTATTCGTAATAGAAGATGCCGCATATCTTGTCGCATACGACCGGCTCCCCGCTTCACCTCCCGGTGCGCGTTTCTATCACAATCGCAATTGCCGTCACGGTCAAGTCTCGCCCACAAGAATTGTGTCCAAAAAACGGATTTTTTCAAAAAACGACCTTTTTATGGGCAAATGTCCAATATTTACGCTTAAAAGGGCTAAAATCTGCTCAGGCTGTCAGGCAGGTAGACTGAAATATCCTCTCCCGACTCCTCCTGAAGTAGCAAACGGCAGTAAAATTTGGAGCCGGTGCAATGTTGAGTATCAATTCCGGCTTCTGTGTGCACATCAAACGCTCGAAATAACGAAGTCTTGACCGCAGGCGGTTTTGAAGACCATCTTCCGTTGCATCGATGAGTGAAAGATGAAGTGAGCATGACACATAAAGACGCGATCCTGAACGCCGCCGGCACCAATACCCGCCTGGCTCATCTTGGCAACGATCCGGCCAGCTACCACGGCTTTGTAAACCCGCCCATCGCGCGCGGTTCCACCGTGTTGTTTCCCGATGCCCGAACCCTGGTTGCGGAGGATCAGGCCTATACCTATGGCACGCATGGCACGCCGACAACGGATGCGCTGTGCGACATGGTCAACAGTCTGGAAGGTTCAGCCGGCACCATTCTTCTGCCATCCGGGCTCGCTGCCGTCACCGTGCCGTTCCTTGCCTATCTGTCGGCGGGCGACCACGCATTGATCGTTGATTCCGTCTATTTTCCCACACGCCGCTTCTGCAACACCATGCTGAAACGGCTCGGTGTCGAGGTGGAATATTACGATCCTGCCATCGGTGCGGACATCGAAACCCTGATCCGGCCGAACACGCGTCTGATCCATCTGGAAGCACCCGGCTCCAACACATTCGAGATGCAGGATGTGTCGCTCATGACCTCCATCGCCCACGCCCATGATTGCGTGGTGACCATGGACAATACCTGGGCGACACCGCTCTATTTCAAACCTCTGGATCACGGTGTCGATGTATCCATCCACGCAGCCACGAAATATCCGGCTGGCCATTCGGATGTCCTCATGGGCTTCGTCTCATCCAATGAAAAGCACTGGCAAAAGCTTCACGATGCCAACCGCGACCTCGGCCTGTGCGTGACGTCCGACGATGCCTACCAGGTGCTGCGCGGAATGCGCACCATGGGTGTGCGGCTGGAACACCACCGCAAGAGCGCGCTCGATATTGCGCAATGGCTGGAAGGGCGCGATGACGTGGCGCAGGTTCTGCACCCTGCGCTGGAAAGCTTTGCCAGCCACGATCTCTGGAAGCGCGATTTCAAGGGTTCGAGCGGCGTATTCTCCTTCGTGCTGAAGGCACCCGAAGGTCGCTTCAGGGAAAAATCGTACGCCTTTCTCGACGCTCTGTCGATCTTCGGACTTGGGTTTTCCTGGGGCGGTTACGAATCGCTTGCGGTGCCGGTCTCATTGCGCGACCGCACAGTTGCGAAAGGACCGACGGACGGTCCGCTTATCCGCCTGCAAATCGGCCTTGAAGATGTCGCAGACATCAAGCGCGATCTGGAGGCGGGTTTTGCCGCTGCAGCGCTGGCCTGAAGGAAGCGCTCTTTAAAGCCCTTCCGCGCGATACCCGTAAAGCCAGTCGAGGTCCGCCAGAAACGCTTCTGGCGGTCTTATCGACAGCAGAATATCGCGGCCCAGACGCAATGGGCCGCTGGCATGATAGGCAAATTTGTTGAGTTCCGCCCGTTTGCGCGCTTTTTCGATGCGTGGCAGGCGGTGCGCCTCGAAGCGTTGCAGCGCTTCACCAAGCGAGGCGTGGCGATGGACAAAAGCCGCAAGCTCGAAGGCATCTTCCATGGCCATGGCAGCACCCTGCGCGGCAAAGGGCATCATCGCGTGGGCGGCATCGCCGATGATCACCGTATCGCTACCATTATGCCACCTGCCCTGCCCCGCGTGAAACAGCGGCCAGAAGGTGGGCCTTGAAATGGTCTTCAGCATTTCGGCAAAAGCCGGGTTCCAGCGCCGGAACTGGTTGAGAAGAAGCGTATGCTGCTTGCCCTGCGCTTCGGCCTTCCAGGTATCTCCCGGATTGGTCCCTGCGGCGATTGCCACAATATTGAAGCCGCTCTTTTCCGCCAGTGGATAAGCCACCAGATGCGCGGAGGGCCCAAGGAAACCCTTGACCGATTGACTTAACAGAAAGTCAGGCACATCGCTCTGGGCAACCGTGAAGCGCCACGCGATGTTGCCAGAGAAAGTGGCCACCGGACTTGCGGGCACGGCAAAACGTGCGCAGGACCAGACCCCGTCTGCTCCGACAATCAGGTCGTGCTCCTGAAAGGTGATGGCGGCAACGATCGATTTATTGACGGCATCCAGGCGCTTGCCCAGATGCAGGGTGCACAGTGGATTGCCTTGCACGGCGCGAAGAAGTGCCGCCTGCAGCGTTGCCCTGTGCAGCACGCCGTAGGGCGCGCCCCACCGGCTTCGTGCAACTTCCCGCATCGGCAAGGATACAAGGCGCTTCAGCGAACGTCCGGATTGCAGATCGACCGTTTCCGGCTCGAGCCACTGGGCTTCGAGCGTGGGCAGCACGTTCAGCGCAGAAAGGATGCGCGCTGCGTTGGGAGAGACCTGCAGGCCCGCCCCAACCTCTTCCAGGCTTTCCGCCTGCTCTATAATATCGCAGCGCACGCCATAGCGGGCAAAAGAAAGAGCGGCGGTCAATCCGGCAACGCCGGCACCGATGATCGCAACCGATTTCACGGGCATGGAAAGCCCCAAGTCTTGAATGTGAGTTAAGCTGCCTTAACGTGGAAGACGCAGCCGGGCGGGTTTGTCTGCGTTGCCTTCAGCGACGGATTGTAGCGGTACAATGTCGAGCAGTAGGAACAGACCTTTTCGTTGTCATCGCCCATATCGATGAAGATATGCGGATGATCGAAAGGAACGGACGCGCCCGTGCACATGAATTCCTTGACCCCGATTTCGATCGCGCTGTGTCCGCCATCGTTCTGGAAGTGGGGAATGGTATGACCGGCCATGTTCGTCTCCAAATGCAAAATCGTGATTGAGCCATGCTCTGCTTTTGCGGATATGTAGCGCCAAATGCGCGCCACCTCCACAGAAAACATTGCAGAATCTGTTCAACCTTGCGATTTCCTGACATATGCTGCGCCAAAAAGGATGTCCTTGATGAATCTCAATGTTCCGCACTATTCTCACTTCCTTCGCGATGGCGTTCAGCTTTCCTATTTCGATGAGGGCGACCCTTCCGGTGCACCGGTGCTGCTGATTCACGGCTTTGCCTCCAGCGCCGCCGTCAACTGGGTGCATCCCGGCTGGGTAAAGACTTTGGGGGAAGCCGGTTACCGGGTCATCGGCATCGATAATCGCGGACATGGCAACAGCGACAAGCCGCATGATCCAGGCGCTTATTACCCCGCCATCATGGCGGATGATGCGGTTGGCCTGTTGAACCATCTCGGCATTCCTCAGGCGCATGTCATGGGTTACTCCATGGGCGCGCGCATATCCGCCTTCGTCGCCATGGCGCATCCCGAGCGCGTTCAGTCGCTGGTCTTCGGTGGTCTTGGCATCGGCATGGTGGATGGCGTGGGCGATTGGGACCCGATTGCCGAGGCCCTGCGCGCGCCCTCGCTCGATGTCGTCACCCATGAACGTGGCCGCATGTTCCGCGCCTTTGCCGACCAGACCAGGAGCGACCGTATTGCGCTTGCCGCCTGCATCGAAACGTCCCGCGTGCTCGTCACCCGCGAAGAGGCCGCAAAAATCGATGCCCCGACATTGATTGCCGTTGGCACCAAGGATGATATTGCCGGTTCCGGCCAGGAGCTTGCCGATCTGATGCCACATGCCAGGGCCATCGATATTCCCGGCCGCGACCATATGCTGGCCGTGGGTGATCGTGTGTTCAAGGCTGCGGTTCTGGAGTTTTACCGGGGTATTGCTGAATAATTGCCTGGCAGGCGAATCATTTTCCAAAAAGCTTTCAGAAAAACTGATGCTTTCGCGTCTTTAACCGCGTTGTTAAATCACCATTTCAAGGTGACGCATTTTTCTGTATAAAAGAACGGCACCAATCAAGGGAGACCAGTCATGGTCGCACGCACAGAGGCACGCCAGCAGGATCAGCTTTCCGTTGTCGATCCCATCTGGGGAAGTTTGCAGAATGAGGCAAGGGCAGCGGCAGCGCAGGATCCCCTCCTCTCCGCTTTCTTCTACTCGACCATTCTGAACCATCATTCCCTGGAAGAATGCGTCATCTACCGTATCTGCGAGCTTCTTGACCATCCCGACATGCAGTCGGTCCTGTTGCGACAGACTTTCGAGGAGATGCTCGAAGACTGGCCGGAATGGGGCGCTATCCTTCGCGTCGATATTCAGGCTGTCTACGACCGCGACCCCGCCTGCACCCGCTTTATCGAGCCGGTCCTCTACTTCAAGGGTTTCCACGCCATCCAGACACACCGTCTGGCCCACTGGCTGTGGAACAAGGGGCGACGCGATTTTGCGCTTTACCTGCAAAGCCGGTCCTCAAGCGTTTTCCAGACCGACATCAATCCGGCTGCGCAACTTGGCAAGGGCATGTTCCTTGATCACGCCACCGGTCTGGTGGTCGGCGAAACGGCGGTCATCGGCGACAACGTCTCCATCCTCCATGGTGTCACGCTGGGCGGAACCGGCAAGGAGGGCTCGGATCGCCATCCGAAAATCCGCAGCGGCGTTCTCATCGGCGCCGGTGCCAAAATTCTCGGCAACATCGAGATCGGCCATTGCTCGCGCATCGCCGCAGGCTCCGTCGTGCTCAAGCCCGTACCGCCCAATGCCACGGTTGCAGGCGTACCGGCCAAGGTGGTTGGTGAGGCTGGCTGCAGGGAGCCTTCGCGCATCATGGACCAGATCGTCGGCGCAGACATCTAGGCCTGCGGACAATCGCTTCGCGTCGGTGTGGATCACAGCGACGTTTTTTCGCCTAGACTTTACTTTCGCCTTTAAGCCATGCCAAAAGCGGCGCAACGTGAACCGCACAGGAGAACAGTGGTGAAAGCCGAAGAAATCAAAAAGCTCGACGCCTATTTCAAGCGCACCTTCAGCGACAAAATGGTTGTGAAGGCTCGTCCACGCAAGGACGATTCGGCAGAAGTGTATATCGGCGAAGAATTCCTCGGCGTCGTATATCTCGATGACGAAGACGGCGACCGCTCCTACAATTTCTCCATGGCGATCCTCGACGTCGACCTCTAGGCACCATTCGGTGACATCAGGATTTGAAAGCCGCTCGCCAGCAATATTGGCGGGCGGCTTTTTTGTTTGGAATGCTGAAAGCCTGCTCCGAAATTTTCCTGCAAACGCTCTGGAACAATTTCTGCGTTGTCCCGTTATTCGCTCGTCCCCCGACGAAGCGTGGGATTTAAGAGCACTGGGACACCCCCCTGATTCCCGTCTTAAATCCCACGCTTTCCCCCTTCCCCCGATTTTTCTCGTCAGACAAACGCCCGGCTTTCCACAGCCAGCGGCTCCGTTTTTAAAAAAATGTCATCGAAATGCAAAAAAGTCGAAATAGGCGCTTGCGGAGAATCCGGTGCCTGACTATAAGGGCGCCACACAGCGTACGCGCCCTTCGTCTATCGGTTAGGACGTCAGATTTTCATTCTGAAAAGAGGGGTTCGACTCCCCTAGGGCGTACCACTCTCCCAATAAAATCATTGCAATACATACGTTTCTTAAAGTGAAACGCAAACGTTGACGCGTCATGAGTTGGCGCGGCTAAGCGTTACAGTTTACGACGCGATAGCGGCATCGAGGATGCGCAGTTGAACCCGGCGTTGCCCCTGCCATTGTTCCGCACCCAGCGTTCCCGCAACATGGATCTGGCGACCGCGCGATGACATCAGCATCTGTCCGAGCGGCGCATCGGCTGCACGGAAGGCGATCCCATCAAGCCGGGAGCCATCCAGAGCTTCAAGAGTAATCTTCACATGCGACGTGCCGACAATGCGGACATCACGCAGACGGTGGGCAGGAACGGCGAAAATAGGCTGGGAGTGGCCGGAGCCGTAGGGACCCGCCTGCTCCATCTGCTCGACAAGCGCAAGCGTCGCACCTGAGGCACCGATGGCTCCGTCGATTTTCAGAACACTGTTCTCAACCAGCTGAGAGACCGTCTTCTGGGCGGCCTCCTCAAAAAATGTACGCAGGCGCCCAAGATTGGCGCGTTCTACCGTCAGTCCCGCCGCCATGGCGTGCCCGCCACCCTTGACCAGCAGCCCGGCATCGACAGCGTTACGCACCATGCGACCCATGTCGAACCCGTTTATGGAGCGCCCTGACCCCGTGCCCTTGCCCTGCGAATCCAGTGCTATTGCGAATGCCGGACGGCGGAAGCGATCCTTGAGACGCGACGCCAGCAAACCCACGATGCCCGGATGCCAGTTCTCCCGCGCCGTGACGATGACGCCAGCGCCGGAACCGTCTCCATATTCATAGAGGGCCTCTGCCTCCGCCTCCGCCAGCATGGCGGCTTCCATAGCCTGACGTTCGCGGTTCAGCTCATCCAGCTGCTCAGCGATAACCTCAGCCTGGGCTTCATCATCAAGCGTCAGCAGACGGCTACCGAGTGCGGCATCACCGATGCGGCCACCGGCGTTGATCCGCGGGCCGACAAGAAAGCCGAAATGGTACGGCGTGACCGGCCCGCCTAGACCCGCCTTCTTGAACAGAGCGGCAAGCCCCGCATTCTTCATGTGACGCGCAGCGATCAGACCCTTGACCACATAGGCGCGATTGAGGCCCTTGAGCGGCACCACATCGCACACCGTCGCCAGCGCAACAATATCCAGATAGGACAGGAGATCGAGCATATAGGCGCGGCTGTCCCGCTGGTCTTTCAACAGGCGCAGCGTGGCAACGAGAACGAGAAACACGACGCCAGCGGCGCATAGGTGCCCCTGCCCGGACAGATCGTCCTCACGGTTGGGATTGACCAGCGCCACCGCAGGCGGCAACTCTGTCCCCACCTGGTGATGATCGATCACCACAACATCCGTTCCGGCATCGCGCGCAGCGATGAGCGACTCGTGACTGGTGGAGCCGCAGTCCACGGTTACGATGAGCGTTGCCCCATTGGCTGCAAGCTGCTGCATGGCGGCGGGGTTGGGGCCATAACCTTCGAAGATGCGATCCGGAATGTAGATCGTCGGCTCCAGACCGAAATGGTGCAGAAACCGGTACATCAGCGCCGAAGACGATGCGCCATCGACGTCGTAATCCCCGAAGATCGCGACCTTCTCCTGACGCTGGATGGCGGCTGCAATACGCGCCGCGGCCTTTTCGCAATCCGTCAGAGAATGCGGATCGGGCATCAGCGAACGGATCGTGGGATCAAGAAAAGCAAGTGCATCATCGACGCCGACACTGCGCCCGGCAAGAACGCGCGCGACGAGTTCCGGTATGCCGTGAACCTGTGACATGGCCAGAGCGCGGTTTTGCCCGGCCTGATCAAGCCGTGACATCCACTTCTGCTCCGTCGCCGACCGCTCCACACCAAGAAAAGCTCTCGGCACGGCATCGACCGCTTCAATCATCACCATGCTTCAGCTTATCCATTCAGCCCGCTTGTCCCCATACGGGCTAAAGGCCGAAACCGGCTTTTTCAAGTGTTAATCTCAGCCTGGACTGACTTACCACAGGGGTGCGAAGATGATGACGGCAAATCCGCAAACGACAGAGGCGACAAGACACAATGCGCGCCAGTCTCTCTCCTGCGCCTCGATCTCGAATTCCAGACTGCGCAGATTGTCGTTTGCACCGACACGGCGCGGTTTTCGGCTGGTTTCGGGACGCACCAAATGGTCGTCCTTGAACATGATCGTTGATTTCACGGTCGCGCCTCCCTTCGCTTGGTGAACTGTTTCGAATATACCATCAACGCCTGGGTTTTTCAAAAGTTTCGATGTCAAAAATCGCGCCACAATGCGCACACAACAACGCATTCACGCGGCAGAAAACCACCCGTGTTCAAGCTGTTGATCTGAGAGCACACGCGGATGGCGGTTGGTCTCTTGGTGTTTTTGGTCTGTAGCTGCGCATCCGCGTGGCTTCAGTTCCGTCATTCCCCCGCAGCCCCACCAAACCAGCCTTCGCGTGCCTGTTGGGGTGACGAGCCTGCCGCGTCGTGAATGATCGCGGCTTGCCCGTCCCTTTCGTTCATCACAGCGCCTTCGCCTGCATCCGAGCCGTGAATGGTCTCGCATACCGGTGTCCGCACTCCTGCCTTGACGCGTCCTGTCTCCGGCCGAAAACCGAACCCGTCTGCTTCCTGTCCGCAAGCGGCTCGCGATCCGCTGCTTCAAGAAAGCCGGTGAATTTTAAGCCGGCCCGGCGGGGTGTGAA
>JAAIGF010219750.1_pt1 | contig 12397 bp, 19 predicted proteins | sample 6487441 | NCBI WGS metagenome assembly JAAIGF01 (sample SAMN13974129, study PRJNA590717) | phyllosphere metagenome | biome: pepper field; feature: multiple bacterial spot infested pepper fields; material: pepper leaves; isolation source: leaves from pepper fields | host: Capsicum annuum ...
AAGTCGGAGATATCGATCTCCGATGCCTGGCCATCGGGGAAGCCGACCGAGCGCAGGCGGGTAACCTTGATGACCTCGGCCGCCGCGATGGCGATGAACAGCTGGGAGTGCTTGGACTTCAAAACGCCCATTGCGTTTTACCTCTTTGGTTGAGCCCGACAGCCGGGCATAAAAAAACCGGCTCGCGCCGGCGGATAGGAGACCCCTAGCGCCCTAGCGGATGTGCAGCAGGCGAACGTCGAAGGAGATCCCGAAAGCACCGGTGTCGTCGTCGTCCGGCGGCGGGTTGTAGGACTCGATGCTGCCCACCTCCTCAACAGCATCGCGGATGGCCATGGCCGCCTCGTTCGCCTGCCCGGTGTCTTTGCCCCAAACGGTGATGCGCACGCGCCAGCCGTCCGATGGCGGCCGATCAGACAGGGACTCTGTCGGCGCGCCTCCAGCGATTGTCCAAGTGGCGTAGGGCAGCGCGGTGTCCTGCGGCGCAGTATTGGGGTGGACGCGGATGGGATCGCCGAGAACCCGGCGCACTTCGGGATCTCCCTGCAGCAATGGTTGGATCAGAGGAACCATCAGCGCCACCCCCTTGCCCGCATCACCTTGTCGATGACTTCCCGGGTCTGATCGATGATCACCTGAGCCGCCTCCGGCCCCTTGGCTTCTGCGGCCGGCGTGAGAAACGGCTTCGCCGCCATCTTCTTCGTGCCGAACTCTAGGTATCGCCAGTAATAGGCCCACCCGGCCTGCACGTATGCCTTGCCGACTCGGCGCTGGCGCCGATTGCGCTTGGTGTTCGCGTACTTCGCCCGCTTGCCGGTCTTCACGCCAACGGTGAAGTACTCCCCACCAGGGCCAACGCCGGACCTGTTTCGGTTCTTCGCGTTTGCTCGCCGCACCACAATCTGTTTCGCCAGGAAGCCACTGGCTCGGCGTACACGGCCACGGGCCGCATCGCGGATCACGTTGCCGCCGCGGCGCATAGCCGTTTGCAGTGGCTTCCCCTGCAGCTCGGCCGGCAATGCCTTCAGCGATGCCAGTAGCCCTTCCAGCCCGTTGATATGCAGGTGCTCAGCCATCGGAAAGTCCTGCATCCACCATGAGGGTCAGATGGCGACGCGCGGTAGGGTCAGGCAACACCGCGCGAATCGCGTAGATCTGTCCGTCGAAAAGCACCCGCATCGTGTTGACCACTCCGGGAAGGAAAGGAACCTCCATCCGAGCAGTGACCTGGCCATGCTCGGCGGTGGCGGCAGTAAACTCCCGGCCGGACAATGGAACTACTTCAGCCGGAACGGCGGCCCTCCAGTCCCTCCACGAAATTCTGTCGCCGCCGAGAGGCAGGCGCACCCGTTCCTCCACCTGCAGGGTGATCCGGTGCCTGTACTTGCCAGCCATCACACCCCCCAGGAGACGCGGTAGGGATTGAGCAGCCGGCGCACGGCCAGGTCGCTCTCGTCCTTCTTGAAATAGTAGTCCCCGACCAGCAGATGGGCTGCCTGCTTGAGGGCGGCGGGGATAGGAGCCGGCGCGGGTGGCGCCGACTCATCCAGCCACGGCACCGCCCGACCGATGTACTGCTCGATGTAGTCCTGCGCCGCCTCGATGTGCACCGTAATGAGCGCGTCGTCGGCGTCGTGGATCACCGGCAGGCTTTGCTTTGCCTCAGCCAGTTCGATGAGCATGGCTCACTCCTGCGACGCGGGCGCCGCCGCCAGCGCGGCATCGATGGCCGCGATGACCGCCTCGCGCGCCTTGGCGCCCTTGGCATGCTCAGCGGCGCGAGCTGCTTCCAGCGTGACACGGTCGGTCACCGTGGCCACCGCAGCAATGGCCTTGTCGGCCTTCTGACGAACAAGAGCGAGTCCAGGTTCGGCCGCGACCGGCGCAGCCTTGTTGTCGGCCGGTGGTGCCATCTTGTTCAACGGATCCGCAGCGGCCTTCCCTCCGGCCTCAGCCGGACCGATCAAGCCCAGCAGCTGCAGTTCCTTCGCGCGCGCGTCGGGGCCAGTCCAGGTCTTGCCGCGCTTCTGGTATCCGCCCTCGGCGTTGGGGTCGTTGAACCCCTTCAATGCGATGAATCCCATTTTGCTCCTCCAGCGGCGGGCCACAGGCCCGCCGCTCCAGTACATCGGTGAACGCCCTTACGGGCCCTCGAACGAGCCGTGCACGAACGACTCCGGGCGGTACACGGCCAGGCCCACACGCTCTTCGGCGCGGATGGTCACCATGTTCTTGCGGAAGTTGTCGCCGTCCTCGGTGGAGACTTCAACGGCCGCATCCTCGCGGTCAAACACCTGGGCCGCGATATCGAACGCACCGACCAGGAATTCGCCCTCCGGCACCGCGGTGGAATCCACCACCGGAAGCTTCCACATGCGCGGCTGGCCGCCTTCCACCACGTTCACCCAGATGTAGCGCCCCTGCTCGTCCTTCTGCAGCTCGATATCGGCCCAGTCCACCGGATTCAGGGCGATGCCGCTGGCGCGATACTCGGCGACGCGAACCTGCAGAATCGCGCGACGCAGGGTGTCGATCTTGGTGTCGCCGGCCTTGCGCAGGGTTTCATTGAACGCCGTTGCCTGCGGGATCAGGCCGAGCAGGTTCTGTCCGGTGCCGTCGCCTGCCAGAAGCTGGGCTTCTTCCACGTACTTCAGACCGTAGATCGCGCGGCCGTTGATGTAGCTCTGCAGCAGCGGCACGTCGGCCAGGACCTGCTTGGAGGCCAGGAACCAGTGGGCCAGGGTCTTGACCGTGGTGGTCTTCAGCTCGAACGACAGGTCCGACTGCGGCTTCAGCGCAGTTTCTGCCACCGGGCCCGCCATGTTCTGGAAGCCCGATTCCTGCACGAACTCAATTGCGTTGGAGCCCGTGCGGCCCGGCATGATGAGGTCGCGGATCGTGAAGGGACGGTCTGGGCCGGCGATGATGCCGGGAACCCGCGTCGGCTGGATGGCCGCGCCCACGCCACCGGTGCCAGTGGTTGCGCTGGTGATCGAGGTCACCGCCTTCAGGTTCATCCGCGCGATGCCGCGCCCCTTCGCCACCAGGTCCGTGAAGCCTTCGTGCTCGGTGAACTGCTCGCCGATGCTCTTGAGGTCAACGGGATCGTTCGCCGAGAAGCGGCGCGCCAGCTTCTGTTCCACTTCCAGCAGGCGGGCATTGATCTCGATGCCCCCCTTGGAGAGCAGCTCCAGCGCGCCCTTGGTGTCGTCCAGGACCTTGCCGTGCTCCTTGATCTCGTTGCTGGCCTTCTCGGCGAACAGCTTGATTTCGTTGTCACGTTCGTTCAGCTGGCTGATGAGGCCCTTCAGTTCCAGCGTATCGTCGAGGTGCTGGGCGTTCTTCATTTCGCGGCCAATCGAGCTGGCCAGTGCGTTGTAACGGGACATAGATGTTCCTCAGAAAGTCGGGAGGGTGAGCCGCCCCAGAACCGGGACAGCCGTGTTTTCTTCAATCGCCTTGCTCCCGGACTCGCTCCGGTCCAGCAGATGCTTCAACCCACGGTTGGCGATCACCGCAGATTGGCTTTTCGAGAACCCTGCCTCACGCAGGATCTGCTCGAATTCAGGCATGGTCGGCAGCGAGCCATGTGCCAGCTTTGACTTGATGGCATCGATGCGGGCGTCGTCGTTTGCCGGGAAGGTGACCAGGCTGATTTCCACCAGCTCAACCTTCTTGAGCGTGCGCACACGCTCCTTTTCATCCCAGCTGTCCTCGCGGACGTAGTAGCCGATGGACAGACCCGACACCGCGCCAGCCTTCATGAGCGCGTGCGCTTCCTTGGCGCGGGCCACCCCGTCGATGATGAGCTGGCCCTCGACCTTGAGGCCGTGCGCATCCTCCACAAGGCTGGTGTAAACGCCGATGGGCTCACCGCTGCGGTGCTGCCAGAGCACCGGCACGGGCCGGCCCTTGGATTTGATCTCTGCAAGGCTCTCGCTGAAGGCGCCAGGCGCAACCACCTCGCGGTAGGAATCAACCGTGCCGAACACCGAGCCGTAGCCAGAGAAAAGGCCGTCATCACTGACGGCCTTCACTGAGAGATCAAAGTCCCTGATCTTCAGGGTTGCATTTTTTCGATTCATGTCGCCTTCCCATCGTCGGATTGCAGCCAGGCCATCAGGGCCGATCTGGCCTGCTGATCACCGGTGTTGGAGCCCAGCATGTCGATGGGCAGAAGATTGGACTGAACGGTCAGCTCAGCGGCTTTTCCGCCCTTGCGCGGCAAGTTCTCCCGCTCGCGGCAGTCATCCCGGGAATAGATCCCGTTCTGGACCATCGTGCTGTAGAAGGAAGCCCGGGCTGCACTGTCGGCGCGCAAAAGGCCTTCCACGGCGAACTCGGCGAAATACTTGACGCGCTCAGACGGCGCCATCAGATCCTTCCGGATCGACTGCTCGATCCGCCTCAACCACGGCGCCAGCGAGAATGTCAGGAACCCAATCATCTGCTGCTCGATGCCCGTGCCCCAGCTGGTGGACTTCTCCGCGTGACCCACCATGAACGGTGGAACGCCGAACCACCTGCAAATTTCTTCAACGTTGAACGCCCTCGTCGCCAGCAGCTGAGCATCCTCCGGGTTCATGGGAACCTGCTGGTACTTCATGCCTGCCTCAAGCAGCATGGTCTTGCCGGCATTCATCGCTCCCGCAAACTCGGCCTGCATGTTCTCGCGGAAGGTCGCCCTGTTCTTCTCGCTCAGGATTTGGTCGGTGGTCAGAACGCCGCCCACGCTCATCCCGTTGGCGAACACCTTAGAAGATGCCTCGTCCGCGGCCATTGCCGCACCAAATACGTGGGCACCGGCCTGGATCGAGGAAATCCCCATGGATCCATCTGTGCTGAAGCCTCGGATGTGCCACATCCGCTCTTCCGGGATTACGCGTTGGCGACCATCGGTGCCTGAGTATCGATACTCAAGCTCTCCGGTGGCTATGCGTCGGACCGCCATGCGCTGCGGCTGCAAGAACTCCAGATTCACCAGCCGGCCCGCGCTTACGGTCTTCTCCGCGTAGGAGTTTCCCCAGAGCAGGAGGCTCACCATCACGACCTCCCAGAACTGCACGGCTGTCATGTCGGCATTTGGCTGGTTATGCAGGATCTCGTATAGAGGGTGCTTGTTGGCGGATGCCCTGGTGCCATCTGGCATTCGTTCAAAGAATCCCACCGGCAGGGTCGCTATGACCTGCGCCAGCAATCGCACACATGCCATGGCCGCCGACAGCTGCAGCACCGTACGCTGATTCACGCTCTTCCCAGCACTGGAGCCGCCTCCGGACCAGGCCGCCCAGAACGCCTCATCGGTGAGACCGATGGGCACGCCAAGCCAGCGTAGGACCGATGACTTGATCTTGCCTGGACCCTTCTGCTTTGCGTCCTTCGTCATCTTCACACCACGATTGGGTTGGAGAAGAACCCGTCCAGGTCGCCGCCGGCTTCTTCAGGGGTAATGGAGAGGCCAATCGCCATGAGCAGCGAAACCATGTCATCAATCTTGTCTGGAGACCGCTTTTTGTCGGGCTTCTGGTTCAGATTCCCGTCCTTCACAGCCATCAGGTTAGAAGCGCACCAGTTCAGCACAGGATCGCTTCCGTGCTGGATGCGCTTGCCGATATAAAGGCGCTCCAGTTCAACCATCGCGGGGTGATAGTTCTTGGTAGTCTGACCGAACTCAATCATGGGCAGGCCATCGGCCTGCAGACGCTGGCTAATCTCCGCAGCGTTCCATCGGTCATAGGCGATTCCCTGTGGATTGAACCGCTCAATGTCCTCCCGCATACGCTGCTCTACCACGGTGTAGTCGGTGACCTCGCCCTCAGTCACTTCGATCAGACCTGCTGCAACCCATCCGGCATATGGAACCACTCCTCGCTCGGTTCGCACGCGAACAGCGTCCGACGGAACGAAGCGGCGCCCCCAGGTGTAGTAGATGTCGTCAACTCGCCAAACGAGCCTCCAAGAGGTGATGTCGGTCGTACTTGCTAAGTCGAGTGCAGCCCAGCACGGCTTGCCCACGAGAAGGTCCAGATCAACCTTTCCACCGCACCGCTGCCACTTGGTCAGATCGACCCAACCCGTTGCAGATGACGCCGGCCTATTCAGGCGCTTGATCTTGAACTCGGCGAGCTTCGACGGCATCTGCCGCGCTTCCACCGACTCTTTTCGGATGGCCTTGAGCAGGTGCGGGTTGGCATCCATGAGTGGGTTGGCCTTGGGCCACGCCGACTCGTCGAACTCGTCGTCTTCGTCATCGACCGCGTAGAACAGGACCAGAAAATGGTCGGCCGAATCGCCCAGAATCCCCTGTAGCACCTGCTTTGCAAACTGCCGGATCTCACCCCAAGGCCCCGGATTGGTGTAGCCCTCGGTAGTGGTGTAAAGCCAGAGCGGGTTGCTTCTCGCACCAGCGGCTGAGGTCAGCACGTTGAGAAGGTCAGCAGACTTGTGGGCGTGGATCTCATCCAGCCCGACGTGCGATGGATTGAGACCGTCTTGCGTGCTCGCCTTTGCATTGATCGGCTTGAAGCTGGCACCCGTCTCGATGCGGCTGATTGAATTCGCCCAGCAGGTCAGCCCGAAGGCCTCCCTCAGATCGCTAGTCTTCTCGGCCATCCGCTTGGCGACGTTGAAGATGATTCGTGCCTGGCTGCCGGTCGTCGCCGCAGAGATGATCTGGGCGCCCTCTTCTTCCTCGCAGCACTGGCAGTACAGCAGGATGGCAGCTGCGAGCGTGGACTTTGCGTTCTTTCGCGCGACCGCGAACAGGGCAGACGTGAAGCGGCGGCTGCCGTCGAGATTTCGGAACCCGAACAGCTGCACGACGAAGAACACGTGCGAGCGGTGCAGCTCGATCTCCGGCCGGGCCCACTTGCCCTCAACGTGCGGCAGCTTCTCGATGAAGTCGCAGGGGTCGCACGCGTGCCACTCATCGAAGACAAAGGGCGGCCGCTTTCTCTTCGCCCGCTTCAGGTCTGCCAGGAACCGCTTCGCAGCCAAGCGGATCCATTTGCCGAACTTCTTCCCCTTCTTGTCGGCTATCTTGTCGGCTATCGCCTCTTCGGCATAGCTGGTGGCGATGCCGACGTAATCACGCACCGGGTTTCCGTTTAGCCCCGTTGTTTCCGAAGGCGTTGCCAGACTTCTCTGCGTCACCGCTCGGGCGCACCTTGCCCTGTGCCACCGGCGTAAGTCCGAAATCGTTCAGGAACCCACGCAGCTGCGAAACCATCGACGCCACTGGAGCCAGGCCGGCCGCGTACATCTGGACAGTGTTGCCGTGCAGCGCACATAGTTGGCCAAGGGCAGAAAGCCCAGCCTCGGTCAGCAACTTGTTGGCATGGAGAATCGGAGCAAGGCGCTCCCATTCCTTGGTGGCGTGCGCGTTCGGCAGCCAGTCCGGCGGCGAAGGCACAGCAGAAACCAGTGGGAGATCGACCGCCTGTTGCGGCTCACGATCTGGGCGGTCGGTTCCCGCCACCACTTTCAGCGATGTCGGTTTGCGAGGATTGCCCATGGATCGTTCTAGCAGCGCAACGGCCGCACCTCTGAAAAATGGTTTTTCCCAACTGACGGTGGGATTAAAAGGGGGGGCGCACGTATCGGAGCAAGAGGGGCATGAACTTCTGCCCCTCCCCTACTCCGATTCGTTATTATTTCGTTAATTTTCGTTCCGTTTTTGGAACGACGGGCTTTCGCCGCCGATTGCCGAATCCCCCGTCCTCGCGCGCCGTCTTGGCGTTGTGGCATTGCGCGCATAGGCCCTGGAGGTTGGTCAGCTCGTTGTTCCGGCTGTCACCATCGACGTGATCGACGTGGGTTGCCGGCTTGATTCGCCCCAGCGCCTGGCAGCGCACACACAGCGGCGATGCGGCCAGCACTATCGCTCGCAGTCGAAGCCAAGAGGTTGAGTTCGTTCGCAACGCGCGGTCAGCCTGCCGGTCCCTAGCAGGCGGTGCGTACGAGGATCCCGCTCTCCCGTGTGGTCGATGCTTCGGCGGTCGTACTGGCATCAGTAGGTATTCCCGTCCAGATCCACGCGCCGCTCCGGCTCCGCATCATCAGATACCGGTGTGCCGATTTCCTCCCCCAGCAGCATGGCCACTGACTGCGCCAGGAGCGCGATGCTCTCGGACTGCTGGCCAATCTGCTTGCCTTGCTCTTCGATGATGGCGTGCTGCCTCTCCGCTAACGCCAACAGGCGATCCAGACGGTTATCGGCCATCACTTCCACCCGGCACCGGACTGCCTTCGATCTGATCGATGGCGTCCAGCTGCGCTTCGTACTGCAAGAGGCAACGCTTCCGGCCATTGCTCACGTCGAACACTGCAGATGGAGCGGCGTCCCGTACCCACTTGCACCGCTTGCGCAACTGGGGATCGATGGGAACGTACTTTGCCACCGGGACAGCTATTACCGTCGCCGGCGGCGGGTTCGGCTTGGTAGGCGCCGCCTGGCACGCGGGCAGCAGCACTGCGATCAAGACGACGATGACGCGCATATCAGTACCCCTTCAGTGCCGGACAGGCGGAATCGAGCAGCTCCAGCGCTGCCTTGCACGTATCCGGCCGCGTTTCATAGCGACCGCGCCAGGTAGATGCCTCCTTCTCGGACGCCTCGATCTTGCCGGCCAACTCCTGAAGGGCTGCGGCGCTCTCTGCCTTGAGGGCTTCCAGCTTCTCGGCCTCCGCCCGGAGAGCAATGGCCACCTCGGCCAGTCGCTGATCGCGCGTGTCCACATCAGACTGCAGCCGGGCAGCATCCGCTTTCCAGTCGGCCTGTACCTTGATGACCTGGGCGCTCAGGTCCCGGATCTTCTGCTCTTTCTCCCATGCAGTCAGGCCGGACACCATGCAGCCGAAAGCCAACACCGCGCACACCAACTTAACCTTGCTACCAGGCTTTCTCAGCCAGCGCAGCGCGTCGGCAGCGGCGCCGACCACCAGCGCCCACAGTTCGTGCAGGAATCGGATCATCTCGCTCATGTCTTCTCGCCTCCGATGGCGCCGGTCGCCCTCTCCACCATGCGCACGTAGCCGGGCAACAACCGGCGGATCAGGACGCCGGACAATCCGGCCAACGGCAGCTGCGGGGCGCCAGCCAGTGAAGGCCAGATGGATGCGGCAACGGCTATGACCCATGCGGCCACGATGGCGTAGGCCACGACCGCCACGGCCAGGGCCGCCCAGCGCGCGGCGGTCTGCAGAAGGCGATGGCCGGCCCGGCGGGTGGCATCAGCTGCCACGCGCTCGGCGTCCTTCTCGGGCAGTAGAAGGACGCCAATCAGCGCCCCTGCCATAGCGACCAGCAGCACCGACTGCGGAACGCCAAGAATGATTCGCTCGGCCTCGCGCAGTGCGTCGGCCGTCGCTGGCGCCACCACTGCCGCGGTGAACGTTCCGACTATGGTTTTCAGGGTGCTCACAGGCTCAGTCACGGCGCCACCGTCCCGCCGGCCTTTCGGTAAACGGCCAACAGGTCGGAAAGCTTGTGTTCGTGCTGACCATAGCCAGCGCCTGGCAGGCTCGCCCAGATGTTGCTGACCGCCTTGATGGCCTCCGTGATCTTGCCGGCTTGGATCAGGGGCAGCGCGCGGCGTTCCCGGATCTGCTGGAGCGCGATCTTGTCCTGGCTCAGCGGGGAGAAGTCATTCAGGCCCAACGTCTTCCGGTACGCATCGTAGTACCTGCGCAGCAGCTGATAGCGGCCTGCGGCCGTGGACTGGATGTTGAGCTTGGGCAGGTCTACCAGCACTCGCGGGTGATCGGCGTAGCTCCTGAACAGCTGACCGCCGACGATCACGTCATAGCCGCGGTCCTTGGTCGGCCGCTTGCCGTTATCGGTCCCCTCGGACCACGCAAGCATGTCCAAGAAGGCGAGGACATTGATTCCACCCGCCTCTTTCGCGGTGATCGTGGCCATTGACGAATCCTGTAGGGTGCCCGCCCCTAGCGCCGGCTGGGCACGAGGGTTGGTCCGGCTGGGACGCGGGCCAAAGAAAAAGCCCCGGCTGGGCCGGGGCTTGCGTTTGGATGGTGGTCAATTTGCCCGCCAATCTGCGGACCCTGCAAGTCCTCACTACGCCGCGCGATTCAGCGCCCGGGAGAACTGCTCGGCAGCAACATGCTCCGCACTACGCATGCGCTGCAGCATCCATTCGTACACCGGACGCCAGAACCGCCGATACGCCGCGTCGTCGGCACCTATCGCCGCCCCACGCTTGCGGCCGCTGAGCTGCTCCAGACCCATGCCGCCGCACGCCTCGCATTCAATGACTCCGCTCCCCGTCGGCGCAGCCTGAACCCGCGTGCCTTGGCAGGTCTTGCAGCAGCCACAGCTGGCCATCTCCGCAATGACCGCGCCTGCCAGCACCCCAAGCTGCTCCATGGTGTTGTTCGGCCAGGCCGCAGCGCGCGCCTCATCCAGCGCCTGTTCGGTCCTCAGCAGTTCGCGACGCTGCGTGTCCGTCACCTGGTTGCCACCCCACCCCATGCACGCCTTGGCGATGCCGAACTCAGTCCGCACCGTGGCTAGGTGGTGCATCTGCCTGGTGAACTCGGGTGCAACCAACCCGATCACGGCTTGGCGCAGCGCGTCACGCCGCCTTATGCCGCTTTCGGGCCACCACAGAGCCTCAAGCAACTCCCGCCCGAGCCCGGCTGGCACATATGCCAAAGCAGCAGCAACGTCCTGGCTGGTCAGGGTGGGCTTGCCACCAGCGCCGCTGGATTCAAAATTGACCGTCTTCGCGCCTGTGCGGCTGGACAGCAACTCGCGTGCGTCTTTCATCCCTTCCCCCTTAATCGATCTCGTCGGTTGATTTCGCGGCGCAGCGCGCGTGATCGGCGCAGCGCCTGCTCGGCCTCCCCGCGCTGGTCCGGTGCCGTCCACGCCCGGTTCCATCGCATTTCGGCTATCTCCTGCTGCAGGCTGCTCAGCAGCCCCAGCGCCTTGTCGTCGTAGCGGGTCAGGTCCATTCACCCAGCATTGCGCGCGCCCGTCGCAACGGCCGCGACCACCCCCTACTGCGCAGTGCCAAACCGAGCGATCAGCGCCGCATCAGCCAGTGCCTGCCCCTCTGCCTTCTTCCCCAGCGCGTCCCATGCCGGCCACAGCTGCACAGCGCGCGACCTGGCCGCATCCTTGTCCGCGCCGATCAGGCCGGCCCGCTTCTTCCATGCCTGCGGCGTCACCAGCGTGGTCGGGATCATCAGCGCGGCCACTACGCCCTCAGCCACCCCTGCGGCATGCCCGAACCCGAAGGAAGACGCCACACCCTGGCGCGGCATGCTGTGCACCTGCTCGATGTAGGCGTGCTGCACGTCGTGGTGCCCGAGGAACCGGGCCAGCGCCGCAGAGTCGAGTCGGCTCGACTTCCCCAGCCGCACCAACGGGGCGCGCATCCACTCCACCGGCACCAGTTCACGGTCGCCGGCCAGCAGCACGATGGCGCCGCTGCAGCCCGGGTCAATTCCAACCACGCGCCTCATCGGGTCACCTCCGGGCCGGCCGGCTCGGCCGTATAGTGCGTGATCGCCGGGTTGGCCCCGCGCCAGCTGGCGAACACCGGACGCTTGCTCACCGAGTCCCAGAGCATCAGCCGCGTGCCGTCCTGCGGCGCGCCGACGATGGGAGCCCACGTGACTCCTTGGCCCTCGGCCTCGGCCCGGATTGTCCTCGCTCGATTTGTGGAGATTCGGCCGTCAGCGACACACGCAACGAGCAGATCGTGCAGCAACGGAAGCTTGTTCATGCTGCCTGCTCCCAGCTGGCCGTCAGGCGCTGCACCTGCCCGCCCCGCGCCTGGAACTGCTCCACCGTCTCGGTCGGCCGCTGCCCGCTCTTCTCCTTGCCCCACGGCTTGGCCGGGGCCAGGTCGGCGCGCAAGTCCACCCGCGCACGGTTGATCGTCATCTTGTCCGGCGCGCGTGGGGAGGTGCCGGCTCGCTTCGATGCGCGGTAGGCCGACTGCTTCATGGCCTTGTCTGCCCTGCACTGCTCCCGCTGCTCGTCGGTGACCACGAACTTACGGGGCATGCCTTTGCCCGTGGCACTGAACTCTGCCTTCTTGCCCCTACCTTCCTTGACCAGGTAACCGGCCAGAACCAGATCGCGGGCGGCGCTGCTGATCCGCTCGCGGTGCCGCACGGTGCTCGCGTTGGCCCTCTCGTACATTTCGCACAGCTGCAGCCGCGCCTGCGGCGCAGCCTCGAACAGCGCGCGCACCTGGCCCGCATAGCTGGTGCTTCGATCGATCATGCGGCTTTCCTCAGTTCGTTGATGTAGGTCTGCTGGGCGATCAGGTCGTCATCGGATCCGAACGCCTCATGGAACTTCTTGGACCAGTGCAGCGGCGGGCCCCATCGGTCCACCATCTGCTGCTGGGTCATCCATTCGCGG
>JAAIGF010141852.1_pt1 | contig 12392 bp, 9 predicted proteins | sample 6487441 | NCBI WGS metagenome assembly JAAIGF01 (sample SAMN13974129, study PRJNA590717) | phyllosphere metagenome | biome: pepper field; feature: multiple bacterial spot infested pepper fields; material: pepper leaves; isolation source: leaves from pepper fields | host: Capsicum annuum ...
CCTAGCGCCGCGGCGGCGTGCGGCTGACCGCGAAGGCCCGGGCCAGGATGGGCTTGGCCCAGGTCGGCACCGTGTGCAGCGGCGCATGGTCGACGATCCGGCCGTGCTGCATCTCCAGCATCAGGACGGGTTCGGGGCGCAGTCCCGCCTTCGGATCGGCAGGCGCGCTGTTGTCGTAGACGCGCAGGCTGGCCAGGTGCGGCAGCAGGCGGATGAGGTTGGCGCGGCTGCTGTCGAAGCGCCCGCGGATCTTGTGTTCGGGGATGTCGTGCCCGCCAGAGGCCACGCGCTCGCGCACGCGCTGCAGGTGCAGTTCGGGCGAACTCAGCCCGGCGAACCAGAGATGCACCTGGGCGCCATCGAGCGCGCCTGCGAGCAGCATGTCCGGCAAGGTGTTGGCGCCCAGCGTGGTCTCGAAGGCGAACACCTCGCCGTCGCGCAACGCGCGCGCCAGGCCGGCGCGCCCCAGTTCCCAGGCGGCCGCGTTGGCCGCCCCCTGGCTCAGGGACGGATCGGCCAGGCGCAGATCGCGCGCCGCCAGGTCGGGGTTGAAGTACGCCGTGCCCCGGGCCTGGATGGCCGCCCCGCCGATGCTGCTCTTGCCCGCGCCGTTGACGCCGGCCAGCACGAAGATCTGTGCGCTCACCGGGCCGCGCGAACGGCGGCCTCACCCAGCGCCTGCGGCGACATGGCAAAGGCGTCCGCCAGGCCCTGGGCAGCCGCAGGGGTCTGCAGGTGTTCGTACAGCGCATCGAAACTGCGGGTCAGCGCGTCCAGGTCGGGCTCGGCTGCCTGCTCCAGCGCCAGATAGCGCTCGACCGACATCAGCACCATGCTGGGTTCGTCGTGCTTGGTGACGACGATAGCGCCGTGGGTCAGCACATCGCGGCTGGCTTTCTGCATGCCGGCCACCAGGCGCGAGGCGGAAATGCTCGGCAGGCGGGCCAGGGTGTCCTGGCGAGGGGTGGCAGCAATCGTCATGGCCATCTCCAATAAGATCTGTGTTTTACCTATTTTAGGCAATTTACCCAGAACATGCACCTGGCGGGTTGCCAGGCAGCGCTATACTGGCCAGGCATCCAGTCCCGCCCATGACCACGCCCCTAGACACGTCAGCCTCGCCCCCTGCCTACACGATCGCCGTACGCGCGCTCTGCGAGTTCACGGCGCGCACGGGCGACATCGACGTGCGCTTTGCGATTTCGCCCTCGGCCCAGGAGGGCACGGCGGGGCATCAGGCCGTCACGGCCCGCCGCCCGGCGCACTATCAGCGCGAAGTGGCCTTGCAGGGCGAGCATGGCGGCCTGCGGGTGCGCGGGCGCGCGGATGGCTTCGACCCGCGCGCGGGAGTGCTGGAAGAGATCAAGACCTATCGCGGCGAGCTGTCGCGCCAGCCCGGGTCGCAGCGCGCGGTGCACTGGGCGCAGGCCCGCATCTACGGCTGGCTGCTGTGTGCTGCGCGCGAACTGCCCGGGCTGACCCTGCGGCTGGTGTACTACAACCTGGGCGATCAGCAGGAGACGACATTCGAGGAGCAGGCCCGCGCGCAGGATCTGCAGGCCTTTTTCGTCGCGCAGTGCGAACGCTTCGTGGCCTGGGCGACGCAGGAAGCCGCGCACCGCATGGCACGGGACGCCGGGCTGGCCGCCCTCGCCTTTCCCCATGCCGACTTCCGCCCCGGCCAGCGTCCGCTCGCAGCCGCCGTGTACCGCTGTGCGCGCGACGGCGGCACCGTCAGCATCGAGGCCCCCACCGGCATCGGCAAGACGCTCGGCACCCTGTTTCCGATGCTGCGCGCCATGCCGGTGCGCCCCCTCGACAAAGTTGTGTTCCTCGCCGCGCGCACACCGGGGCGCGGGTTGGCCCTGCAGGCCCTGCGCACGCTGCGCGCTGCCGACGCGCCACCCTTGCGTGTCCTGGAGCTGGTGGCGCGCGACAAGGCCTGCGAACACCCGGGCACGGCCTGCACCGGGGCGGCGTGTCCGCTGGCGCAGGGCTTCTACGACCGCCTGCCGCAGGCCCGCGAGCAGGCCGCCCAGGCTGCGTGGCTGGATCGCGCCGCGCTGCGCGACATCGCCGCGCAGCAATCGGTCTGCCCCTATTACCTGGGCCAGGAGATGCTGCGCTGGGCCGACGTCATCGTGGGCGACTACAACTACGTCTTCGATACCCGCGCGCCGGTCTTTACGCTGGCGCAGGCCAACGGCTGGTCACTGGGCCTGCTGGTGGACGAGGCCCACAACCTGGTCGAACGCGGCCGGGCGATGTATTCGGCCACGCTGTCGCGCAGCAGCATGGCCGATGCACGCGCCGAGGCGCCGCAGTTGAAGGCCGTCTGGCGCAAGCTGTCGACCACCTGGCGCACGCTGGCGAGCGACCACGCCGCGCCCTATGTGACGACGAGCAGCCTGGACGAGACCTTCGTGGCCGGCCTGCAGCAGATCGTGGCGCCCCTGGCCGAGCATCTGGCCACCCCCGCGGGGGCGACGGCCACGTCGGTGCAACGCCTGTACTTCGACGTGCTGCACTTTCTGCGCCTGGCCGAACGCTTCGGCAACCACTCGCTGTTCGAGGTGACGCAGCCGCCGGCGCCGCGCGCCGCGCCATTGACACAGGCGGGCATCCGAAACGTGGTGCCGGCGCCGCATCTTGCCTCGCGCTGGGCGGGCGTGGCCGCCTCGGCCCTGTTCTCGGGCACGCTGAGTCCGGCGGACTATTACCGGGACATGCTGGGCCTGCCGGCGCAAGGCGCCCGCATCGAAGTCGCCGCGCCCTTCACTGCCGAGCAGCTGGACGTGCGCATCGCCCGGCACGTATCCACCCGCTATGCGGACCGGGCACGCTCGCTCGCGCCCTTGACGGACATCCTGGCACGCCAATACGCGCAATGCCCGGGCAACTACCTGGCCTTTTTCGGCAGCTTTGCCTACCTGGACGCCGCGCTGGCAGCGCTGGCCACCGCACACCCCGACATTCCGCACTGGGCCCAGACGCCAGGCATGGACGAGGCGGCCCGAGATGGCTTCCTGGCGCGCTTCCAGCCGCAGGGCCGGGGTATCGGATTTGCCGTGCTGGGGGGTGCGTTCGCCGAGGGCGTGGACCTGCCGGGCGATCGCCTGATCGGTGCTTTCGTGGCCACCCTGGGCCTGCCCCAGGTCAACCCCACCAACGAAGCCATCAAACGCCAGTTGCAGACGCTGTTTGGCGAGGCGCGCGGCTATGACTATGCGTACCTGTATCCCGGGCTGCGCAAGGTGGTGCAGGCGGCGGGCCGGGTGATCCGCACGCCGACAGACCGCGGCGTGGTGCACCTGATCGACGACCGCTTCGCGCGCCCGGCCGTGGGCGCGCTGTTGCCACGGTGGTGGGATCAGAACGTCGTCCAGTCATCCTCATCGGTCACGGCAGCCAGTCGCCCGCCTCGAGACCCTACCTGAGCGGGGCGCGTCCACGCCCCGCCCGGGACCTGGCCGATGTCGTCCCCCAGCCCGCGATCGCTCGCCGAATGCCCCGCATGCACGGCGTGGCCGGCTGCGCCGGGCAGGCCGCCGGCCGCCATCGACCGGGCCGGCAGTCCGCGCGCAGGAATGCCAGGCCCGCCGGCTGCCGTGGATGCCCCGTGCGAGGCGCCTGCGGCGCTGGCCCGCCCGCTGGCGCGCCCCGGCGTCGGGGCGGTGCTGGCCGATGCAGCGCGGGCTGATGCGGCAGTGATTGATGCCGCGCCGCTTGACGCGGCGGGGACGCGTTCCCTGGACTCTGACCTTGACGCGGATACCGCCGGCTCCACGCGCGAAGCCGGCGCCGCCGCCAGCGCAGGCCGCGCTGCTGGCGTGGCCGCTGAGCCCGCAGACTGCCGCGCTCCGGCTGCGGGCACGACGGACGCCGCCCCGCGAACCGCAGTCCGGGCAGCCGCACCGCGCCCCGCCGCGGCACCGCCAGCCATCCCGAGCGCAGGTCGATCGCCAGGCGCTGTTGAAGCCCCCGGCAACGCGCGTGGCGATGGCGACGCCAGCGCGCGCTGGCCCCCGTGCGCCGCGCCCATGCCCGCCTCGAGCCGGTGCGCCTGTGGCAGGGCGTCGAAGGTGTCGTGCGCCCCGATGCGGAAGATCGCCACGGCATCGTTCAGATGGCGCGCCTGCGCTTCCAGCGAGGCCGACGCGGCAGCCGCTTCCTCGACCAGCGCGGCATTCTGCTGGGTCGTGCTGTCCATCTGGCCGATGGCCTGGTTCACCTGACCGATGCCATGCGCCTGCTCGTCGGAGGCCGCCGAGATCTCGCGCATGATGTGCGTGGCGCGTTCGACGGCGCTCACGATGGCCTGCATGTTGCGCGCGGCCTCCTGCACCTCGGCCGTGCCCCCGCCCACGCGTCCGACGGACTCGTCGATGAGCGACTTGATGTCCTTGGCCGCCGCCGCGCTGCGCTGGGCCAGGGCCCGCACTTCGCTCGCGACCACGGCAAAGCCCTTGCCCTGCTCGCCGGCGCGCGCGGCCTCCACCGCGGCATTCAGGGCCAGGATGTTGGTCTGGAAGGCAATGCTTTCGATCACGCCGATGATGTCGGCGATCTGCCGGGAGCTGGCGGCGATCCCGTCCATGGTGCCCACCAGGCGCTGGACGGTCTGGCCACCGGCGCTGGCCACGGCGGAGGCGTCACGCGCGAGCGTGCTTGCCTGATTGGCGTTGTCGGCATTGTTCTTCACCGTCGCGGCGAGCTCTTCCATGCTGGCCGCCGTCTCTTCCAGGGCGGCCGCCTGCTGCTCCGAGCGCGAGGACAGATCCGCATTGCCCTGGGCGATTTCGCGCGCGCCCGCATGGATCGCCTCGACCCCCTGCCGCACCGACGTCACGGTCGCCACCAGAAATCCCTGCATGGTCGTCATGGCCTGCTGCAACTGGCCGAACTCGTCGTGGCTGCGCGCATCGATCCGACCGGTCAGATCGCCCTGCGCGATGCGGTGGGCAACCGCCACCGCCTCGCCCAACGGCCGGGTGATGCGACGCGACAGGCCCCATGCCATCAGCAGGCTGGCCACCATCGCCAGCCCCAGCGCGCCGCCGATGACGGGCACGACCTGCTCGCGCACGGCCTGCAGCGCGGTGCGGCCCTCCACCACCAGCAGATCGGTCGACGCGATGAACTGGCTGGCGAGCAAGACCATCTGCTCGGTGGCCGCACGCTCGCTGGCGAGCGCTGCCACATACGCCTTGACGTCGGTACGCAGCCGGCTCAGGGCCGTGCGGATCGTGTCGGCGTATCCCCCCGCCTGCGCGCCCGACGGAATCGTCATGCTGCCCATCAGCCCCGCAAGATCGCGCAGCCGCGCTTCCAGGCGATCGGCTGCCGCCACGTCGCTGCGTGACAGCCCCACATCGGTCAGGAAATCCGCCACCCACAGCGCCATCACGCCCACCTGCCGCGCGGCCCAGGCCCGGTCGTCGTCCGTCGTCATGCCGCTCGGGTCGGGCGTGCCCAGTTCGTCCTGCCAGGCCAGCAGATCCGTGCGCAGCGCCGCCGCATCGGCGGCGATGGTGGCACTGGCACGCTGCTGTTGCTGGCGTTCGGCCACCATGACCTTGCGCTGGGCCTGGAAAGCGGGCACCTGCTGATGCACCCGCTCGACCTGCGCCCGGGCCTCGGGGGTCCAGTCCAGCGTGAGCGCCACCTGCGCGGCCTCGGCCAGGCGCGCGAGCGCCCCGCGGTTCAGATAGCTTTCGTCGCCGCTCGTGCGGTACAGCAGGTTGTAGCGCTGGGCATCGCTCGTGGCCTGGCGCATCGCGCCTGCCAGTTCGAGCTTGCGGCCTTCGCGCTCCACGGCCTGGGCGGCATACCAGCCGGCGCCGCCCGCCAGCAGCGTCATCAGCAGAAGAAAGGCAAACCCCAGGTACAGGCGCGTGGCGATGCGCATGCCCCGGCGTGCGGGGCGGGAAGTGAAGGCCATGGCGATCTCGGTCGGTTGGGCGACGGCCGGCGACGCGCCGGCACCACGTGCCCACGACCGCTCAAGGGGCCCTGGCGACGCAGCCTGCCGATGCTACGCGCCACCCCCGAGCGCAAGCCCGCGAACAACGGCGAGATTCGCGGTCTGATCCCGACTACAGCGCGCGCCAGACCTCGTCCGTTTCCGCCACCTTGCCCTCATGGGCAAGCTTGAGCAGATGGGCCAGCAACGAGCGCGCGGCCACCTTCTTCAAGGGCTCGACCACATGCGAATACACGCGCGGCAGCAGCACCTGCGCGGTGGCGGGTCCGTCCGCCTGCAGCGCCCGCAGGATCACTGCTTCGCGCCGCAGCCGGTGCGCCATCAGCTCGCGCACCACCGCCGGCGGGTCGGCCATCAGAAAGCCGTGCGCCGGCGCCACATGGCCCACGTCCTCGTCCAGCAGCCGCTCCAGCGATTGCAGGTACACCCGCATGTCGCCATCGGGCGGGCTGATCACGACGGTCGACCCCTGCATGATGTGGTCGCCCGAGAACAGCAGGCGCGAAGCCGCATGGACGTAGCACAGATGGTTGCTGGCATGGCCCGGCGTGTGCAGCACGCGCAAGGGTCCCACGCGGGTGTCGAGCACGTCCTCGTCGCGCGGCACATGATCGGGCGCGAAGGTCTGGTCCTGCATGCCGGCCGGGGCCGGCAGCCCGATCACCCGGGCTCCGGTGCGCTGCTTGAGCAGGGCCGCCGCGGGCGAATGGTCCGAATGCGTGTGGGTGACCAGGATCTGCGTGATCGGCCCCGGCGCATGCGCGAGGATGGCCTGGACGTGCGCCTCGTCCGCCGGGCCCGGGTCGATCACGGTCACGCCCTGGGCATCGCCCAGCAGGTAGGTGTTGGTGCCTGGCCCGGTCATGTAGCCCGGATTCGGGCAGGTCAGTCGCCAGACCCCGTCCGTCAGGCGCACCAGCACGCCGGGCTCGATGTGCACACTGGCCTGGCCGTGCCCCAGCGGATCGATGAAGCCGATCTCGGCATAGCTGGCGTCACGCGGGCCGACCACGTGGCGGCCATCGCGGCCCGTGCCCACGCGCGGCATGCGCATCTCGATGCCGCGCTGCCCACGCGCATACGCCATGAGCGCTGCGACGCTGGCAAACGCGGCCAGCGCGGACAGGGTCTCGCGCGTGGCGTAGACCAGCGAGAACTGCCCCTGCGCATGGCGCTCGAGCGCATCGGCGGGGCGGATCCACAGGCTGTCCACCGTCTCGGCCTCGTCGTGCGAGGCCAGCTGCCCGAGCGGCGCCGGCGCGACGAAAAAGCGCGTGTCGTAGCGCCGGTTCATGCCCACCGGCGTGAGCCAGTGGGCGAAGTACACCATCTCATCCAGCGGCAGGCGCAACTGCTCGCTCGCGCACAGTTCGGCAAACCCGATGTGGCCCGCGTTGAGCGCGCGGCGCCGTTGCGCGAAGTGCGCCGCGACGTCCGGCTGCGCGAAGTCCAGTGCCGTGCCGTCGGCCCGCTGCGCCAGCAGCAACCCGGCTTCTTCGAAACACTCGCGCACGGCTCCCACCCAGTAGCCCAGCCCGCCGGCCGCCACGCCCAGGATGGCGCTGGCCCTGGCATCATCCAGACCGGACGCACAGGCGGCCATGGCCGTCGCGCCATCCGCGGCATCCACGCCACCGCCCGGAAACACATTGGCGCCCGGTACGAAGTCGGCCTTGCCGGTGCGCTGGAGCATGAAGACTTCCAGACCGTGCTCGCCATCGCGGGCCAGGATCAGCAGGGCTGCCGGACGCGGCTGGACGGGCGCGCCCGCCGGGGCTGCCGCCGGAGTGACCGTGGCCGTCATCACGCGCCCTCCCCGGTCTGCTCGCGCCCGCGGGTACGCACGCGGGACTCCCAGTCGCGCACACCCGCGCCATCGACCCGGCGCGTGGCATCCCCGCGCTCGCGCTCGAAGCGACGCGCCTCGCCCATCGGCATGGCAAAGCCTTCATCGATCAGCCGCTTCATGCTGGCCAGCATGGCCGGGTCCGCCTCGAGCATGTCCAGCGCCATGCGGCGCGCCTGCGGCAGCAGGTCTTCGGCCGGCACCACCCGGTTCACCAGGCCCCAGGCGTCCGCCTGCCGGGCCGACAGGAAATTGCCGGTCAGCGACAGCTCCTTGGCGCGCCAGATGCCCAGCGTGCGCGAGAGCTTCTGCGACAGCCCCCAGCCCGGCATGATGCCCACCCGCGCATGGGTGTCGGCAAAGCGCGCGTTTTCCGAGGCGAGCAGGACATCGCAGGCCAGCGCGAGCTCGAAGCCGCCCGTCACCGCCACGCCGTTGATGGCGCCGATGACCGGACCGGGAAACTGCTCGATGGCCGCGACCGGGTTGGCGGCGGCAGCGGCCTCAGCCGGATCGGTGCTGCCCAGCTCTTTCAGGTCCAGGCCGGCGCAAAAGCCGCGGCCCGCACCGGTCAGGATGACCACCCGGATGCCGGGATCTTCAAGAAGGCGCGTGAAGGTGTCCGTGAGCGCGGCACGCAGCGCGCGCGACAGGGCGTTCAGGACGTCGGGACGGTTCAGGGTGATGACGGCGTAGCCGGCCGGGTCGCGTTCGACCAGGACCAGATCGTTGGCGCAGGGAGAGTCGGACATGGGGAGCCTGGATAAGTGAGGACGCGGGGCGCGCGTCAGAACAGCGAATAGCCGCCGTCGATGACGAAGGTGTCGCCGGTGTGATAGCGCGACGCATCGCTCATCAGATAGACCGCGATGCCGCCGAAATCGTCGCCCGTGCCCCAGCGACGCATGGGGATGCGCGGCATGACGGCATCGTGGAATCGGCTGTCGGCGGTCTTGCTGGCCGTCATGTCGGTCGCGATCCAGCCGGGCAGCACGGAATGCGCGCGAATGCCGTAGCGGGCGTGTTCGACCGCAAGGCTCTTGACCATCGAGATGACGGCGCCCTTGGTGGCGGCGTAATGCTCGTTGCGCGGCGCCCCCTCGATCGCGGCCAGGGAAGCCGTGCCGACCAGCACGCCGCCCTCCCCGCGCTCGACCATGTGCCGTGCGGCTTCGCGAAACGTATAGAACACGCCGTCCAGGTTCACGCGCAGGACCCGGCGCCACTCCTCGGCCGGCATGTCGCGAAACGCCTGCTTGGCCTGGCCGCCCACGCCGGCGTTGGCAAAGCAGCCGTCGACGCGGCCCAGGGCCTGCACCGTGCGCGCGAAGGCATCGTTCACGGCGCCCTCGTCGCCCACGTCGCACTGCACCGTGAAGGCCTGACGGCCCGCCGCCTTCACGGCGTCGGCGGCAGCGGCGTTCTTGTCGGCGTTCGTGCCCCAGATCGCGATGTCGGCGCCGGCTGCGGCCAGCGCATTGACGAAGCCCAGGCCGATGCCCCCGTTGCCGCCCGTCACCAGGGCCACCTTGCCGGTCAGATCGAATGCTTGGTATGTCATGTGTCTCGTGCTCCCGTGTGGGTTTTTCTTGGTTTCAGTACGGATCATACCCGCCACGCTAAAATACTCGGATGAACAACGCCGCACATGCGCCGCTCGCCGGCAATGTCTTCGTCGTCGCCGCACCCAGCGGCGGGGGCAAATCCAGTCTGGTTGCCGGTCTTCTCGCCGGCGATCCCGCCATCCAGCTTTCCACGTCCTGCACCACCCGCGACCCCCGTCCGGGCGAGGTCGACGGCCGGGAGTATCACTTCGTCACGCGCGAGGCCTTCGAGCAGATGCGCGATGAGGGCGAGCTCCTCGAATGGGCCAAGGTCCACGGCAACTACTACGGTACGCCGCGGCGCTGGATCCTCGAGGCCGCCGCGCGCGGCGTGGACGTGATCCTCGAAATCGACTGGCAGGGCGCGCGCCAGGTGCGCCAGCACTTTCCGGCCGCCGTGGGCATCTTCATCGTGCCCCCGTCCATCGACGTGCTCGAGCAACGGCTCAATCAGCGCGGCCAGGATGCGCCCCAGGTGATCGCACGCCGGCTGCTGGCTGCGGGCAGCGAAATCGCCCACGCGCCCGAATTCGAATATGTTATTATTAATCAAGACTTTAGCGTAGCGCTCGAAGAACTCGGCACCATCGTGCGTGCCAGCCGCCTGCGCTACTCCAATCAGTCTGCCCGCAATCTCGAGCTTTTCACCCAGCTCGGCATTCAGGCCAGCGACAATCCCTGATGCGTGTGGCGCCTTGCGCGCCACACGCGTCGTCGTTTTCTTTCACCTGGAATACTCATGGCTCGCATCACTGTCGAAGACTGCCTGGACCGCATCCCCAACCGTTTCAAGCTGACGCTGGCGGCCACGTACCGCGCCCGTGAACTGGCCCAGGGCCACATGCCCCGCGTGGAAAGCAACAAGGACAAGCCCACGGTCACCGCGCTGCGCGAAGTCGCCGCCGGTGTGACCGGCGTGGAAATGCTGCGCAAGGTTCCTACCTGATCGGACATGGGCATGGCGCCGCGCAACGACACGCTTGAACCGTCGCCCACCGCTGCCCCGGCAGCCGGAGCGCCCATGCCTGCCCACGTGCCCGTCACGCTGGCGCCGCTGACAGAACAACTGGCGACCTATCTGTCGCCTGCCGATGTGCAGCGGGTCCGGGATGCCTATCGCTTCTCGGACGCCTCGCACCTGGGCCAGTTCCGCACCAGCGGCGAGCCCTACATCACCCATCCCATCGCGGTCACCGAGATCTGCGCGGGATGGAAGCTCGATGCCGATGCGCTGATGGCCGCGCTCCTGCACGACGTCATGGAAGACCAGGGCGTCCCCAAGCAGGAGCTCGCCGAACGCTTTGGCGCTGACGTGGCCGAGATGGTCGACGGGCTCTCCAAGCTCGATCGGCTGGACTTCGCCACCAAGACGCAACAGCAGGCCGAAAGCTTTCGCAAGATGCTGCTGGCGATGGCGCGCGACGTGCGCGTCATCCTCATCAAGCTCGCGGACCGGCTGCACAACATGCGCACGCTGGGCGCCGTGTCGGCCGAAAAGCGCCGCCGCGTCGCGCGCGAAACCCTGGACATCTACTCGCCGATCGCGCACCGCCTCGGCCTGAACATGTTGTACCGGGAGTTCCAGGACCGCTGTTTCGAGGCCATGCACCCGAACCGCTATCGGGTGCTACAAAAGGCCGTGCTCTCGGCGCGCGGCAATCGCCGCGAGGTCGTGGGCCGCATCACCGAAGCCGTGCGCGCCGCCCTGCCCGCCGCGGGCATCGACGCCGAGGTCTACGGCCGGGAAAAGACGCTCTTCGGCATCTACACCAAGATGGAAGAGCAGAAGAAGTCCTTCTCGGAAGTCCTGGACATCTATGGCTTTCGGGTCGTGGTGCACAGCCAGCCCGAGTGCTACCTGACCCTGGGCACGCTGCACCAGCTGTACCGCCCGGTGCCCGGCAAGTTCAAGGACTACATCGCCATTCCGAAGATCAATGGCTACCAGTCCCTGCACACGACCCTGGTGGGCCCGTATGGCACGCCGGTCGAATTCCAGATCCGCACGCGCGACATGCACAACGTCGCCGAAAGCGGCGTGGCCTCGCACTGGCTGTACAAGAACGCCGACGTGTCGCTGAACGATCTGCAAAAGCGCACGCACCAGTGGCTGCAGTCGCTGCTGGACATCCAGCGCCAGACGGGCGATTCGGGCGAGTTCCTGGAACACGTCAAGGTCGACCTGTTTCCGGATGCGGTCTATGTCTTCACGCCGCGCGGCCAGATCATCTCGCTGCCGCGCGGGGCCACGCCAATCGACTTCGCCTACTTCATCCACACGGATATCGGCAACCAGGCGGTCGCAGCCAAGGTCAACAACGAGTTCGTGCCGCTGCGAACCGAGCTGAAGAGCGGCGACACGGTGGACATCGTGACGTCGGCGGCCTCGCGCCCGAACGCGCAGTGGCTGAACTTCGTGCGCACGGGCCGCGCGCGCTCCGAGATCCGCCACTACCTGCGCACCGTGAAGTATGCGGAATCCGTCGCCTTTGGCGAGCGCCTGCTCACGCAGGAACTCGCCGTGCTCGGCCTGCCGCTGCCCGACACGGCCGACGTTGCCTGGAACAAGCTCGCGCGCGCCACCGGCGCCAATTCGCGTGAGGAGATCCTGGCCGACATCGGCCTGGGCAAGCGCCTGGCTGCCGTGGTGGCACGGCGCTTCGCACCCGGTGCCGACGTGGTCGCCACGACGGCCGCGGCCGTCGATGAGATGGTGGCGGCGCGCAGCGCGCCCATCCTCATCCAGGGCAACGAAGGCCAGTCCGTGCAGCTCGCGCCCTGCTGCTCGCCCATCCCGGGCGATACGCTGATGGCGTTCATCCGCATGGGCCAGGGCCTGGTCGTGCACACCACGGACTGCCCGGTGGCGCGCCGCATGCGTGCACGCGAGCCCGAGCGCTGGGTGAACGTGGGCTGGGACGAGCACACCAAGACCCACTTCAATGCCCGGGTGGACGTC
>JAAIGF010019978.1_pt1 | contig 12378 bp, 8 predicted proteins | sample 6487441 | NCBI WGS metagenome assembly JAAIGF01 (sample SAMN13974129, study PRJNA590717) | phyllosphere metagenome | biome: pepper field; feature: multiple bacterial spot infested pepper fields; material: pepper leaves; isolation source: leaves from pepper fields | host: Capsicum annuum ...
AATTTACTGTTACGCCCGACACCATACATCCGTGAAACATTTCCACCTGCGACCACTTTTCCCAACCGATAACCAATTCCTAATGCCACGTCAATGCCCACTGGTGAGATAGCGCCCAGATCTTGATCCTGCATCGCACGGTTGAAGGCTGGAGCACTAAAGTAGCTTCCGCCCACGTGCACATTCCACTCAAAGGGCAAGCTGTTAAACTGTGCAGATGCACTGGAGCATAAGGCGAAAAGTAGAAAGACGACAGCGTAGTATCTGTTCATAGCATGTGTAAGCATAAATTAGTTGAACGCGGATGTGACGGATCATCCATCGGATCGGCGTATTTATAACAGTAATCTCGATTACTAGTTTTAATCTACAAGAAATCTATGCACGAGTGAAAATTTTCCTATTGCATATATTTCAAATATCAGTAATTTAGCCTCTACATATAACCTATACCTACGATAGTTTTCTACCCATGATAAGCGTGCCTTACCACACCGAGATGGATCTTTTAATAATGCTGTACTGACATGTCGGACTGGGAGCTATTAGCGGGACTTGCTGCGGGAGATAATCGAGCTTACAAGAAATTGTATGAAGCGCACTATTATCCGCTCTGCGTATATGCCAATCGGATCATCGACGACGAATACAGCGCTCATGCTATTGTGAACGATGTTTTCTTGGGCTTATGGCAAAATCGCTCCAACTTAACAGAAATTCAAGCGCTCCGTCCATACTTACTTCGATCCATCCGCAATCGGTGCCTCAACCACATCAAACAGGAGAACAAAAGAAGCAAGATCAATCAGCGGTTTCCCACAACGCAATACGAGGATTCGGATCCCGTTGCAGAAGACAATGCGATGAGTAATATCTTGGCCACGGAGTTGGATCTAAAGATCGCCACAGCTATTGATCTACTTCCAGCACTGACAAAAGAAATATTTACGCTGAGTAGATTTGGAGATAAAAAATATGTTGAAATAGCGAATGAGCTAAATGTTTCCATTGATGTGGTTAAATACCACATAAAACAAGCGCTTGCGCACCTACGATACAGTCTTCAGGAATATTTTTAAAAAAAGTTAACATTCTATTTACCCTCTCTTTACGTACGGTTGTCTTACTAGTAATTAACCGTCGTATTACCGACCCCTAAATCAATGACAGAAACTGAACAAGCATATTGGTCTACGCTCATCTATGATGTATTAAGCGGCAATGCGTCCGAACAGAAAATTGCAGAGCTACAACAGTGGCTGCCGCAATCCACAGCGCATGCCGAATTTTACGATCAAACCGTAGCACTGTATACCGCCATGGATTTTGTGCCTTACGGTAAAGACGCTGCCTTGCAGGAGTCTGCATTTCAAACATTTATCACTAGAACAGCGCCTAAGCGTCCTGTTTCGCTCCGTCGGGCATTACCTTATATTGCCGCAGCCGCGTCACTGATCATATGTTTCTTTCTTGGATTGATGGTCGCTCGCCAAACAACAAATTCCAACAACGCTTATCCAGCTACCATTACAGTAGCCAAGGGTTCTAAAACACAAACCACCTTACCCGATGGCACATCGGTGTGGCTCAATGCCGAATCTTCCTTACAAATACAACCCGACTTTGGCGTAGACGAGCGTCGGGTAGCAATAACCGGCGAAGCTTTTTTCGATGTGGCAAAAGATGCCGATCGTCCTTTCATTGTAGAAACCGAAGCGGTAAAAGTAAAAGTGCTGGGCACGTCCTTTCACGTAGCCAACCGTCCTAGCCGCCGCGAAGTACGCGTCGCATTGGTGGAAGGAGCTGTAGACCTCTTCAGTGCGAATGGCAAAAAGCTCAGCATGAAACCCAATCAAACTGTAGTATACGACATACAAAGAAACCAATTTACACGGACAGAAGATGCGACAGCCTATGAATATGGTTGGCGAGATGCAAAATTCATATTCAAGAACAAAAAATTTGCGGAGATCACCGACGAGTTAGAACGTCTTTTCGATGTAGAAATAAAAGTAAATAATCCTAAGCTGGCTTCTAGAAAGTTCACGGGCGACTTCGAAAACAACGAGAGCCTAGTAGATATCTTGGATGTAATTGCCGAATTAGGTCAATTCAGATACGATGTCCGCGGCCGGATTGTCACGATCAAATAACCCTACAAACCTAAATTATACACGTTCTTAAACCAAAAAAATTATGATAACCTAGTAAACAAAAAATCAGTAAAAAAGAGAATCGGAAGATATTGCAGCACCCTCCGATTCGAATTGGAGCAACACATCATTGTATTAACCTCAATCAATAGCAAATGTATAAAAAAATACACTGCGGTGGCTTGTTTTGCCTCTTAAAAACGCATCGTAGAACCTTGAAAATTATGAAATTAACCTCACTATTGATGTTTGTGGGTGTTATGGCCGTGTCGGCATCTGGATATTCACAAGATGCTACCGTCGCGCTAGACATCCGCAACCAACCTTTGTCCAGTCTGATTGCCGAGATCAAGCGGCAAACGACGTATTCCTTTCTTTTCGATGCCGACGAGGTCGACATTGCCCAGAAGGTCACCTTGAGTTCATCGAAAATCACGGTCAAGGATGCCCTTAAGCGTGTCTTGCAAAATCATGGTTTGGAGTCCCGCATGAGCGGAAACCACATTTTATTACTCAAAGCCAATACCACACGCAATAGTCAGCAACGAACGCTTTCGGGTGTGGTGAAAGATGCGAGCGGTGCTTTCGTTCCCGGTGCAACAATCACCTTGCGCGGCACATCGGCCACGACGCAAACCGATCAACGGGGTGTGTTTCTTATCGCCGCGCCATCAGGTAGCCAGACCGTCAACGTTTCCTACACCGGACTTGGCGCCACCGAAGTGACTTTTGCGGCCAACCAAGATTTCGTGGAAATCACCTTACAAGGGCAAGTATCCGATATTGAAGACGTCGTGGTGACGGCATTAGGTATCAAACGCCAAAGCCGATCGCTAACCTACAATGTACAACAGATTGAAGCTGATCAGGTAACGCGCATTCCAGACCCCAATTTTGTCAACAACTTAAACGGTCGTGTGGCCGGAGTGACGATCAACGCCTCTTCGTCTGGTGTGGGTGGCGCTTCCAGAGTAGTGATGCGCGGCGCAAAATCTATTTCTGGAAATAACAATGCCTTATACGTTATCGACGGTATACCGATGCCTAATTTATCATCGGAGCAACCGGACGGCATTTTTGCCGGAGCAGGACAAACGGGGGACGGAATTTCGAATTTAAATCCAGAAGACATTCAGAGCCTTTCGGTGTTGAGTGGGCCGGCAGCAGCAGCGCTGTATGGTAGCGCCGCAGCCAATGGTGTGGTATTAGTGACTACGCGAGGCGGAATGAAAGATCAAACTTCGATCAGCCTTTCTAACCAGACCGTATTCTCGCAGCCACTGATCCTGCCAAAACTACAAAACAGCTACGGACCTACCGAGCCAGGAAGTTATTACAGCTGGGGAGAGAAGCTCAACACACCATCTGATTATGATGCAAGAGATTTCTTCCAGACAGGTTTCAACACGACGAACGCCATTAGTCTTTCGACAGGTACAAGCCGTAGCCAGACCTATGTATCTGGTGGTTTGGTCAACGCCAATGGTATCATCAATAATAACGACTACAAGCGGTATAACTTCTCCGTCAGAAATACCACCAACTTCTTCGACGAGAAACTCGTGTTGGATCTGGGCTTTATGCACGCTAATGTGAACGAGCAAAACATGACGGCGCAAGGTCTTTATTTCAATCCACTAGTACCGATTTACTTATTCCCGGCAGGAGACGACTTTAGCAAAACCGCGTTATTCGAGCGCTACGATGCTTCTCGTAATTTCAAAACACAGTTCTGGCCATATGGCGATCAAGGACTTTCCTTGCAAAATCCGTACTGGATTACGCAACGCGCCCTGTTCCCCAATCAGAAACAACGGTACATGACCAATGCGTCACTACGATATAACTTATCAGAATGGATAAACCTAACTGGTCGTGTAAAAATGGATCGTAGTAATGATCGTTTCGAGCGCAAATTCCACGCCTCGACAAATATGCTATTTGCTTCAGAAAATGGATTTTACTCCCTCAATGAAGCACAAACACAGCAAGTTTACGGTGAGTTTATCGCCAACATGAATAAACAATTCGCAGATGATGACTTACGTTTGGTTGCTTTAGTAGGTGCCAACGTAGAAGATATCCAATACGAGCAAAACATGTACGGTGGCAAACTGCACGGTGTGCCGAACCTATTCTCTTACGGCAACGTCAATAACGCGACGGCCGAAGCGGCACAAACAGGCTACCGCCGCAATAAGCAAGCCGTATTTGCTAGTGCACAATTGGGGTACAAAGATCGTTTGTTCTTGGATTTGACAGGACGTAATGACTGGCCTTCCACCTTAGCCTTATCGCAAACAAAATCGTTCTTCTATCCGTCGGTCGGCGTATCTGCGGTGATTACCGATCTATTCCCAATGCCTTCCGATCGCTACCTTTCGTATTTGAAAGTGCGCGGATCTTATTCGGAAGTGGGTAATGAGCCCGAGCCTTTCTTGACGATTCCAACATACGGTCTATCCAAAGGATATCCGCAAACGCAAACGCGGATGCCAAATACAGATTTGAAGCCAGAACGCACCCGCTCTTTAGAAGCTGGTTTGAATGCCACGTTTTTCAGAAATCGCTTGACACTGGACGCGACATTGTACCAATCCAGCACGTTTAATCAGTTTTTCGAGCCAACGCTTTCTGCCTCTTCGGGGTATACCAGCGTGGTGGTGAATGCTGGGCAAGTAGATAATAAAGGTATTGAGCTTACGGCACGGTATCATCAACCCCTTGGTAGTGCTTCGTGGAATACCTATGTGACCTATTCACTAAACCGCAACAAGATTGTAGAATTACTTCCAAACTGGACGAATCCCATCACCGGCGATCAAATTTCTTTGACCGAATTGGACATGACCGGTACGGGCAGCTACAAGATGATCTTGAAAGAAGGTGGCCGAATGGGCGATATTTATGTGAACACACTGCGTGTGGATGAGCATGGCGCCATTTATGTGCACCCAACCGATCAAGTGGTGGTTGCAGAAACCAACGAATATGCTTTTGCAGGAAACAGCGCACCGAAGTACAACCTCGGCTGGGGTAATGATTTTCATTACCGGGGCATTCGTTTCGGATTTTTGTTCAACGCTCGCGTAGGTGGCGTAGTGGTTTCCAATACGCAAGCCGTATTAGATGCTTTCGGCGCTTCGCAAGCGACTGCAGATGCACGTGATGCTGGCGGAGTCATGGTTAATGGACGTCCGATTCCTACCAAACCTTATTACGACGTAGTCGGAGGCGGATCTTCCGGTGGTATCGGTTCGATGTATGTATACAGCGCGACCAACGTACGATTGGGAGAAGTAAGTCTTGGCTATGATCTGCCCGTAGCCAAATGGATGCGTGGAGTAAAAGGGGCAAACGTTTCGGTGATCGGAAAGAACCTATTCTTCTTATATAATAAAGCACCTTACGATCCAGAATTGACGGCAAACACCGGTACCTACTTTCAAGGTATCGACTATTTCATGTCACCGAGTTTGCGCAGCATAGGATTCTCCCTTCGTTTACAATTATAAGACATCAGCTATGACCAAAAATATATTTATGACCATGCCTAGAGCAGGATTTGCTCTGGCAGCGCTTGTACTTGGGCTCAATAGCGCTTGTACCAAAAACTTTGAAGAGTACAATACCAATCCGCATGAGGCGACGGAGGATATGATGACGAGAGACAACCTGAAAACAGGTGCTTTTTTCACACAGATGCAGCGCAACGTTGTCTTATTTAAAGACGGCTCTAATGCGGATTCTGACTATCAGGTCGCACAAGGATTGACGAGTGATTTGTACTCTGGCTATGTCGCACCTACCGGCAGTTGGTATGGCGGTGTGCACAATGGCACGTATTACTTTATTACCAATTGGTTGGAGACGACTTTCCGCTCTGGTTTTTCTTCCATTATGCCGGCATGGCAAGCCATTGTAAAAAACGCCGAAGAGCAAAACTTGCCTGAGGTGGCCGCATTAGCGACCATCATCAAAGTACAAGGAATGCACCGCTTGGCGGATACCTACGGACCGTTACCTTACATCAAATACGGAAGTGGCAATCTCACTAACGAGTATGATGCCTTAGCTGATATTTATGCCAAGTTTTTCGAGGAACTCGATCAATCGATTACTGTATTGACCAATTTTGCACAAGCAAATCCAAATACCAATCTATTGACGACCTACGATCTTATCTACGGTGGCAATGTACAGAAGTGGATCAAATTTGCAAATACACTACGACTAAGGTTAGCCATGCGCGTGGTATATGCTGACCCGGCTATGGCCAAAACCCAAGCAGAAGCTGCTGCGGCTAATCCTTTCGGATTTGTTGCTCAGTCTGCCGAGAAGACCTCGCTTAAGCATTCATCCAACTTGGTGTATTATCATCCGCTGTTTGAGATTGCTTACAATTTCAATGCAGGCGAGGTGCGTATGGGTGCTACGATGGATGCGTATATGAATGGGTATCAAGATCCACGTCGTGCTCGCTATTTCCGCCCGGCTAATGATGGCAATTATCATGGTGTTCGTTTAGGCATCGTCACCTCTGTATGGGCGCCTTATGTGAGTCCACGCATTTCAAATCTGAATGTAGACAACGGCACCACAGAAATCGTGTGGATGACCGCAGCGGAATCTCATTTCTTGCGTGCCGAAGCTGCGCTACGCGGTTGGAATGTAGGCGGCGGAGCCAAAACATTTTACGAGAGTGGCATTACTGCATCCTTTGAAGAAAACTCCGCAACTGGAGCCGCTGCATATGCCAGCAATAGCACCTTGCAACCGATCGCTTTCACGGATTATGCCGAAGGTTCGGCCTACCACGCAGCAGCGCCAAGTACCATCACGGTTGCTTGGGCAGACGCAGATTCTTTTGAACGTAATTTAGAAAGAATCATTACCCAAAAATGGTTGGCGATGTACCCAGATGGACCAGAAGGTTGGGCAGAATTTCGCCGAACAGGTTATCCGCGTTTGATCCCAGTTGTGGTGAACAATAGTCCATCGATCAATAGAGAGGTACAAGTACGACGCATCCCTTATCCGCAATCGGAGTACAATAATAATCGTGTGGGCGTATTGAGTGGCGTAGCCAAATTGCAGGGACAGGATAACGGAGGAACTAAACTATGGTGGGACAAAAAATAGTAATCGATAGATTAAAAAATTCTGTGATGAAACATATACTAAAAACAACCATTGCCGGCCTTTTTGCGCTACTCATCACGATGAGTAGTTGTGATACGGATATTGAAAACTTGGAGATACAGAAAGTAAAAACCTACGACGCACAATATTTTGCCAATGTACGTGCCTTTAAGAAAACAGATCATCAGATATCTTTTGGTTGGTTTGCCGCATATGCTCCCATCGAGGGCGTAACGGGATTTAAAGATCCAGCTTCTTGGGGCGAGCGCATTCGCGGTATTCCGGATAGTTTGGACATTTGCTCCTTGTGGGGTGGTATTCCGAGCAACGATCCGAATAGCCACTTGTATGCCCCAGTTGCCTACGCCGATTTACAATATGTACGCGAAAATCTGGGTACACGCTTCGTGGTACCAACCATCGTTCGGATGAACAAGGTGATCAAATTAAAGGATGGTCGGGATTATGATCTTCGCGAAAACAAAACAGAGGAGGGCGTACAGGTTTACGCACAACAATTGGTCGATGATGTACTCGATTACAATCTTGATGGAGTCGATTTGGATTATGAGCCCGAAGGCGACTGGTTACAAGGCGATAACTTCACCATCATGGTCAAATACATTAGTCAATTTTTTGGCCCGAAGGGCAAATATCCAGACAAATTGCTGATCGTAGACTTCTATTCACAGTATCCGCCAGCGGAAACAGAACCATATGTGGATTATTTCATCCGCCAAGCCTATACACAAGGTTTTACGGAGCATTCCGCAGCGCGTTTGCAAGGCTATTACAACAACATTAGCTGGGCGCCGCCAAGCAAGTTTATCGTCACGGAAAACTTAGGTAGTTTCTATGAAAACGGCGGTTCGCCCTTTATCGAAGCCAATGGTAATCGACTAACGACCAATGGTACCACCATGTATTCTTTAGAAGGAATGGCACGCTGGAATCCAACACAAGGTCGCAAAGCTGGGTTTGGCGCGTTCTACTTTGATCGCGATTATTATAATACATCTGGTATTCCGTACTACAATATGCGAAGAGCGATACAAATCGCCAATCCAGCAGTACATTAGATTTTTGGAGCTATAGAGCAGCACTGTTGGTCATCGCTAGGCAGGCATCAACAGTGGTAATTAAAATATTTGAAAAATGAAAAAATCAACAAGAATAATAGGCCAATGGTGTCTCTTCTTATTACTGTGCAACGGCTTGATGTCGTGCACCGAAGGCGATCGATTTGATTACGACAAAGAGGCGATTTTAATGACCGGAACGGAAGTAAATCCGATGGTTCGTTTTGTGGTAGAAAATACGCCTTCTACCTATAATGTGACTGCCAGTGCGACAGGAAAGGTGGACGAAGATGTGACCATCAACTTCGCGTATGACCAATCCAAATTGGATGCCTACAACACGGAAAACAACACCAATTTCTACGCTGTACCAAACGGTTCGGTCGTGGTGGAAGGTTCGAGTGGCGTCATCAAAGCAGGTAGCGCTTCATCCACTGGTGTGCAAGTACGTGTCGTATCCACCGAAGAATTTATCGACGGACGTACTTATGTAATTCCCGTGTCTATTACGCAGGTATCTGGCGGCAATATGCAAGTGTTAGAAAGCGCACGCACCATTTACTTGCGGATCTCACGCGTATCCAATTTCTATTCGCTAGATATGAATAATACCGCGCTATATAGTAACTATATTTTTGAAGATAGCAAGGCGGTAAACTTAGATAAGTACACGTACGAAGTGCGCTGCTTTATCAATGATTGGCACACCACACCAGAGCCTATCAGTAGGCTGATGTCTTTTACTTCCAAAGATGAGCAACGCTCTAACATGCTTCGTTTCGGTGAAAATGGACAAGCGATCAACTCCTTACAATGGGTAAATCCGGGAGGTAGTTTAATCTCCAAAACACGATTCAATACGGGACAATGGTACACGATCTCTTTGTCTTATGATGGCACTAGATTTACGATGTATGTGGATGGCGTGAAGGATTCGGAGATGGCAGGATCCGGCAATGTCACTTTCCAACGTTTGGAGCTGGGCATGTCTTGGGCAAACTACCCTTCTATGCAATATTTTAACGGGCGCATGGCAGAAGTACGCGTATGGAACAAAGCTTTGACCGCTGGCGAAATACAAAACGGAATCTGCGGCGTAGACCCCACGTCTGATGCGCTTGTCGCGTATTGGAAATTCAACGAAATGGATGGTTATATCTTCCACGATGCAACTGGCAAGGGCTATGATATCGATTGGTCAAAAACCGTACGCGATAATGCTGGGAACGGCGTATTGAATGCCTTTGACAAACGCGGCGCAGTCCGTTGGCTATTGGATGAGAAGAACAAATGCACACAATAACATAAGCATGCTATGAAAAAGATTATGATAAAAGGATTATTGGGCATAGCATTGCTTGCCCAATTCTCCTGCTCAGAAAAAGAGCATTTTGATGTGACCGGAGATAATGTGAACAGAATATTTGTTAATACGCGCTCCAGCTATGTGAATGAAGTTAGTTTTAACGTCATCCATACGCCAATAGGGAATATGGGAGATGATGTCGCCATCAAAATCCCCGTGAGAGCTACGATGCCTGTATCGAGTTCGACTCGCGTTACATTAGCATTGGATCCCAGCTTATTGGATAGCTATAACGCACAGCAGCAAACAGCTTACAAAGCTGTACCTGCCAATTTATTGGAAATCGGCAATGGCGACTTAACTATTCCGTCTGGAGCTACTTTATCTACTGATTCTATATCTATAAAGGTGCGTAATATTGCCGCGTTGACGGAATCTTCCTATTTGATTCCGCTAAAAATCACGTCGATCTCTGGCGCAGCTGATGTGGCTATTAGTGACAACCTTAGCACGGTATTTTTGCGCATACACACGCGTCGTACGAATGTGTATGATAGTCCAACTTCCGTTCCGGGCACTTTGATTACGGATCGGACGGGTTGGACAGCTCAAGTAGCACCAGCACCCACGGCTGGACAAGTCGCGTGGATGTTCAATACCTCTACTACACAGCATTGGACTTTAGCACCAGCTGCACAGTGTGATATCGATGTCAATATGGGTAGTATCAAAGAGGGCGTACAAGGAATTCGTATGGTTAGCGCCAACAATTACCGCGTTACGCAGGTGGAAACATTTACGAGTCTTGATGGAGTCACTTGGGATTCTCAAGGAATATCTACCGTTTCGAACTCCAACAATCAGTTCATCCGTTTTTATGCTCCAGTAAGAGCGCGCCATACGCGTATACGTGTATTAGGCTGGCAAAATGCCAATTTCATCCGAGTAATCCAGTACCACATCTATCAATAAACTTGGGTTCAATCGTTTTATACAATAAAACGTTCTTCACAGCTGGTATCCTTAGATCGGATACCAGCTTTTTTTTGAAAATTAACGAAACATATTCATGCATTCTGTTGTTTAATTTTCTAATTAACATGTCAATCTACATCATGCCACAACATTGTAGGTTTATTATGACAAAATCTGTCTATCCCTATTACAAGGTTTTAAATAGTTTCATTATAATCTACCCACACCGTAATTTTACCTTATCATGGAATACAGGCTTAAATTGTCAACTATATCGTCTTATAGCATTTACTTAAACTGTTGACAACAAACGCAATACACATACATGTTTAATTACGGAAATTATTTTTTTTCTCAATAAGATAATATTGAGATTATTTTTATATTTGCGGGGATTTCTCTCGCAACAGAATTTTGTTCGGGATCACAATGTAGATAAGATCTTACAAGATTGTAGCATTGATTGATATACGTTCGTTAATATGATTAGTATATAATCTACCACCTATTGGAAGATTAAAAATATAGATTATTTAGATATGGGTTTTTTTTCAAAGTTCTTGGGACGCAGTGAGGACAGAGGTAATGTAAAGGTTATCGGCAAACTAGCCTTTCTCGAGGTAGACATGCACAATCATCTCCTCCCAGGCATAGATGATGGTAGTAAATCCACTTCCCAATCCATCCGGCTCATCGATGGATTACAGCATATGGGTTTAAATAATTTTATTTGTACACCCCATATTATGGAGGGGGTACATCCCAATAACAAATCTACGATCAATCGCGCATTTGAAGAATTACAATCAGCCGTTAAGAAAGAAAACAAAAATATTCAGATTCAAGCAGCTGCAGAGCATATGATCGACGATGGTATTCACAAAATGATCACCGACGATTCGTTGTGTGTTATGCCCGGCGGCTATGTACTTATTGAAATGTCTTATCTCTCGGAGTCACGGTCATTGTTTCATACCATACAACAGATTCGCAATCTTGGTTACAAACCGATCTTGGCACATCCAGAACGTTATAACTATTATCATATGGATTTTAATATGTACAAACAGATCAAGGATGCTGGCTGTCTATTACAATTAAATTTATTGTCCATCAGTCGTTATTATGGGGAATCTGTCAAAGCTATCGCCTTAACACTTATCAAATCTGGCATGTATGATTTTGTAGGAACAGACTTGCACCACGAACGCCATCTAGCAGCTATGGAGCAAGTGGTAGCGAAGTATCCTGTCCGCGATTTATTAAAAACCTGCAAAATACTCAACCCCACACTGTTAGATCATAACACCTCCAAATTATCCATCGCAACCGGATAGACAATTCTATCTCCTGGAAAGCATTGAAATTTGGCAGTAATCTTTTTTGAATGATATCCTATCAATAGGTTGATATACAAACCTCAAATACGACGTATTTGAGGTTTTGATATTTATGCCATTTCTATATCGTATAATCATTTTTTAAATTTTAGGATCGCCTCTTCCCATACCAGCTCAACCTGTAATATCATGTCTAAATACTTTTCCTTGAAACAATACGCTATCCTTCTGGTTGTTATCAGTATAAAACAGAAAAGATATGAAAAAGATAGCCAACTTAGCTTGGGTCGCAGGCGCGGCCGTATTTTTAATGAGTGCTTGCAATAGTGGCCCACAAAACGCCCATGAGCAAGCGGTTGATCCTGCTTTGGAAGAACCTACAC
>JAAIGF010384470.1_pt1 | contig 12378 bp, 16 predicted proteins | sample 6487441 | NCBI WGS metagenome assembly JAAIGF01 (sample SAMN13974129, study PRJNA590717) | phyllosphere metagenome | biome: pepper field; feature: multiple bacterial spot infested pepper fields; material: pepper leaves; isolation source: leaves from pepper fields | host: Capsicum annuum ...
CCTCTTTTTCGACCAGGGCGCTATGCCAGCGCTCCGGTGCGTAACTGCTGTAACAAACGCTCCACGGGAGCCGCCAGCCCGACGGCCGGTGGCTGGGCTAAGTTATACCAGAGAGCGCTGCCTTCATCCATGCATGAGGCACTGGACTGCACATCCAGCCACATTGGCACAATATCCAGATGGAAATGGCTAAAGGTGTGGCGAAATGCCGTCAGCTGCTGCAGATTGCCGCTAATACCGTGCTGTGTCAGCCACTCCCGCAGTGCATCCTCGCTGCTAAACTGCGGAAAGCAGTAAAGGCCGCCCCACAGTCCCGTGGGCGGACGCTGCGCCAGCCAGACATTATCGCCATCCTGCATCAGCAAAAACCAGCCGCTGCGTACCGGCAGAGTGACTTTGGGCTTTTTGCCCGGATAGTCAGCCCAGCTCTGGCTGGCATACGCTTCACAGCCGCTATTAAGCGGGCAGATTTCACACTTTGGTCGCGAGCGGGTGCAGACCAGCGCGCCGAGATCCATCATCGCCTGATTAAACTGGCTGACACCCTGCGCTGGCGTCACTGCTTCGCTGATCTGCCACAGCTGCTTTTCAACCTCTTTTTTGCCAGGCCAGCCGCCTATGGCGTAGCAGCGCGCCAGCACGCGTTTGACGTTGCCATCCAGAATCGGAAAATGCAGGCCAAGCGACAGTGAAAGGATCGCCCCGGCGGTCGAGCGACCCACGCCCGGCAGAGCAGCAATTGCCGTGAAGTCCGGCGGGAACTCACCGCCGTGCTGATCCACGACCTGTTTAGCCGCTTTATGCAGGTTGCGCGCCCGCGCATAGTAGCCGAGGCCGGTCCAGAGATGCAGCACTTCGTCGAGCGGCGCGGCAGCAAGATCGCGCACGGTGGGGAAGCGCGCCATAAAACGTTCAAAATAGGGAATAACCGTGGCAACCTGCGTCTGCTGCAGCATGACCTCTGAAAGCCACACTTTGTAGGGCGTCTTTTCCAGCTGCCACGGCAGCGTTTTACGGCCAAAGCGGTCATACCACTTCAGCACCTGTTGCGCGAATTGCGACGCCTGCATCATATGAAGGAAATTTTCCGTGTTTACTCTACAATCAGGCAGGAATTGCAGCACAGAGCGTCAGGGGTGTAAACCGGAAGATTGCAAAGGCTTGCTTCTGACCTTTAACTTTGCATAATGCCCGTTTCCCCGAACAGGCTAACCAGCAGGCTTCAACATGATAAATGACGTCATCACTCCGGAATTTGATGAAAACGGGCGGCCGCTGCGCCGTATCCGCAGCTTCGTACGCCGCCAGGGGCGGTTAACGAAAGGCCAACAGCTCGCGCTGGATCAATACTGGCCGGTGATGGGCGTTGAGTATCAGCCCGCGCCGCTGGACATGACCGCGCTGTTCGGGCGCGACGCACCGCTGGTGCTGGAGATCGGTTTTGGTATGGGCGCCTCGCTGGTCACCATGGCGCAAAATAATCCGCAGCAGAACTTCCTGGGCATTGAAGTGCATGCGCCGGGCGTAGGTGCCTGCCTGGCATCTGCGAAGGAAGCGGGCGTAGAGAATCTGCGGGTCATGTGCCATGACGCGGTAGAAGTGCTGGAGCATATGATCCCGGATAACTCTCTGCGCATGGTGCAGCTTTTCTTCCCGGATCCGTGGCACAAAGCGCGTCACAATAAACGCCGTATCGTGCAGGCGCCGTTTGCTGAACTGGTGCATCGTAAGCTGAAGCTTGGCGGCGTGTTTCATATGGCCACCGACTGGGAAGATTACGCGACCCATATGCTGGAGGTGATGAACAGCGTAGCGGGTTACGTTAATCAGTCAGCCACCCAGGATTACGTGCCGCGTCCTGAGACGCGTCCATTGACTAAATTTGAGCAGCGCGGGCAGCGACTGGGCCATGGCGTGTGGGATCTGATGTTTGAGAGGGTAAAATAATGGCCGTACAGCGCAGTCGTCGTTTACGTAAGAAACTGCATATTGATGAGTTTCAGGAGCTGGGTTTCTCCGTAGCATGGCGTTTTGCCGAGGGAACCACCGAAGAGCAGATTGATGCCACGCTGGATCAGTTTATCACTGAGGTGATCGATCCAAACGGTCTGGCTTATGACGGCAGTGGTTATCTGGTATGGGAAGGCCTGGTCTGCATGCAGCAGACCGGAAAGTGCACCGATGAGCATCGTGAACTGGTGCGCAAGTGGCTGGAAGGGCGTGAATTGTCTGATATCCAGATAACGGAACTCTTCGACGTCTGGTGGGACTAAGTTGTAGTGCGACATGCGGGTGCGCATTTCTGCGCGCCCTGTACTGCACTGCGCCAGGGGCGCATTAATGCGCCCCCTGCGATGTAATTTGCCGCAGGGGCGCCATTCATGGCGCCCGTTGTAACACCGCGCCAGAGGCGCATTAATGCGCCCCCTACAATGTAATTTGCCGCAGGGGCGCCATTCATGGCGCCCGCGCCATTGGCCGCACAATACCCACCCCGCACAGCACATTCAGGAGATCTCATGATTCGTAAGGCTCTGTTCGCCGCGCTACTGCTGACGGCAGCGCAGGCACACGCTGACTACCAGTGCAGCGTTAATCCGCAGGATGATGTGGTGATCACCCCACAAAGCGTTCAGGTTGTCGGCAGCAACGGCAATCTCACGATGACCCCACAGGGTGATGTCACCTTTAACGGCAAAACGGTTACCGTTGATAACGCGGCACGTCAGCAGGCGATTGATTACCAGAGCGCGCTGCGTCGCGATTTGCCGTGGGTCAGCAACGGCGCAAAAACGCGCCTTGAACGCGGGCGCGCCGCACTGGATAAAGTGATCGTTGAGAAACTGGGCAGCGACAGCAATGTGCGCAACCGCCTGACCACGCTGGATAGCCAGCTGAAGCAGCAGATGAATCGCATCATTGAGCAGCGCCAGGATGGCCTGACGTTCCACCACCAGGCAATAAACCAGGTGCGCGCTGACGGACAGAAGCTGGTACAGAGCACGCTGGGCGGCGTACTGCAGGATAGCCTGAATGAGATGGGCACGCAGCAGGCGACCAGCAGCAGTAATCCGCTGCAGGCGCTGATGGGCAATCTGGGTGGTCTGCAGCAGTCGATTCAGACTGAATGGAACAACCAGGAGCGCGATTTCCAGAACTTTGGCCATGAGGTCTGCAACCGGGTCATCGCGCTGGAAAACCAGCGTAAAACGCTGGTGAAGAGTATTAACTAGCAAAAAAAGAGCGGCCACCGGGCCGCTCTGATTACATAAACAGTTCCAGCAACGAATTCAGGAACAGTTTGCCTTTCTCGGTGATCTGCCACTCGCTGGCGCTCTCAGTGACATAGCCTGCGGCGATAGCCTGCTCCATCTGCGGGCGGATCGTCTGTTCATCCAGCCCGGTATAACGCTGAAACTCCGCGCGCGGCGCCGCTTCCAGCAGGCGGAACCGGTTCATAAAGAACTCAAACGGCTTATCTTCGTCCGCCACTTCATGTTGCTTATCAAGATAGTTGCCCTTCATAAAGCCGCGCGGATGACGGGTTTTGACCGTCCGCACAATGCGGCCATCCGCCTGCGTCAGCTTACCGTGCGCTCCGCAGCCGATACCGAGATAATCACCGAAGCGCCAGTAGTTGAGATTATGCTCACAACGATAGCCCGGCTTCGCGTAGGCTGAGGTTTCATACTGCTGATAGCCGGCAGCCGTCAGCAGCTGGTGCCCCTGCTCGTAAATATCCCACAGCGCATCATCATCCGGCAGCTGCGGTGGTCGGGAACCAAACAGCGTGTTCGGCTCAATGGTTAGCTGATACCAGGAGAGATGGGGCGGGTTAAGCGCAATTGCCTGACGGAGATCGTCCAGCGCCTCTTCCAGCGACTGGTCAGGCAGGCCATGCATCAGATCCAGATTAAAACTGCGCAGCCCGAGCGCGGCGGCCAGTTCGGCGGCGCGTTTCGCCTCCTGCGGTCCATGAATACGCCCCAGCCGCTCCAGCTTCTGCGGACTAAAACTCTGCACGCCGATGGAAATGCGATTGATCCCCGCAGCCTGATAGCCGCTGAAGCGATCGGCTTCCACCGTGCCGGGATTCGCTTCCATGGTGATCTCCGCATCAGCCGCCAGCGGCAGGCGCGCCCGTACGCCATCCATCAGCGTCTGCATCGCGTGGCTGCTCAGCAGGCTTGGCGTGCCGCCGCCAATAAAGATGGTGCGTACCTCGCGTCCGGCGGTCAGAGGCAGATCCTGCTCAAGATCCTGCAGCAGGTGCTGCACATACTCCAGATGCGGGACTTCCCCTTTCAGCGCGTGTGAGTTGAAGTCGCAGTAGGGGCACTTCTGTACGCACCACGGAATATGGATGTAGAGGCTCAGCGGCGGTAACTCAGCCATTGCGCATCGCGTCCAGCAGCAGCGTTAACGCTTTACCCCGGTGGGAGAGGGCACGCTTATCCTCTTTGCTCAGTTCAGCGGCGGTTTTACCCGCTTCCGGTACAAAGAAGATGGGATCGTAGCCAAAGCCGCCTTCACCGGCCGCCGTACGGGTAATTTCGCCCGCCCAGCTGCCGTGAAACACCAGCGGTACCGGGTCAGCGGCGTGCCGCACATAGACCAGCACACAGTGAAACTGCGCCTGACGCGCGCCATCCGGCACATTTTCCAGCGCCAGCAGCAGCTTATCCAGATTTTGCTGGTCGCTGGCTTCTGCGCCAGCATAGCGCGCGGAGTAGATGCCGGGCGCGCCGCCCAGCGCATCTACCGCCAGACCGGAATCATCTGCGATAGCCGGCAGGCCGGTTATCTGCGCCGCGTGACGCGCTTTAAGCAGCGCATTTTCAATGAAGGTCAGACCGGTCTCTTCGGCTGACTCCACGCCAAGCTCCGTTTGCGCCACGATATCCAGCCCGAAATCAGCGAGCAGATCGGCCAGTTCGCGAACTTTGCCCGGATTACCGGTTGCGAGAACAACTTTTTGCATAACAGTTCCAGATTAACAAATTACAGCAGATACCAGAGACCCGGGAACAGGTCCATGCCAAGGAAATTCAGCGCATAGAGCACCAGAATGACAATCATGGCGGAGAAGTCGATACCGCCCATAGCGGGCAGCATACGGCGAATAGGTGCCATCAGCGGTTCGGTAAGCTGTATCAGCACGTGATCCAGCGGCCCGCGTCCCTGACTGATCCAGCTCATCAGCGAGCGGATAATAATGACCCAGAACACCAGATTACCGGCTGACTTCAGCAGCGACAGCAGTCCTACCAGCAGATTGGTGGGATCAACCGAGAAAGCGCCGACCTGAATCAGCAGCAGAATCGGATACTTCAGCGTGGTCAGCACAAACGCCAGCAGCAGCGAGGCGGTATCGATGGGGCCGATAGCGGGCAGCACGCGACGCAGCGGTTTGATCACCGGCTGCGTAATCTTCACCACAAACTGCGCCAGCGGATTGTAGAAGTCGCAGCGTGACCACTGCATCCAGATACGCAGCAGCAGTACCATGACGTAGAGATCGATCAGCGTTTTGACTAAAAACGTCAGTGTTAACATGGAGTTCCTCAGTTATTGTTGTGAAGGTCGCGCATAATCCCGCGCGCCAAACAGGGCGGTGCCAATTCTTACCATAGTGCTGCCGGCCGCGATTGCCGCTTCCATATCGTCGCTCATGCCCAGTGAAAGCGTATCAATGGCGGGATAGTCGCGCTGCAGCGCATGAAACGCACTGGCCATCTGCTGGCAGACGGCCAGCTGGCGTGCATAATCCTGCTCGGGAGCCGGAATCGCCATCAGGCCGCGCAGGCTCAGGCGGGGCAGGGCGGCGATAGCCGCGGCCAGCGCCGGAACAGCCTCCAGCATGATGCCAGATTTACTGTTTTCGTCACTGATATTTACCTGAATTAACACGTTCAGCGGCGGCAGGTGCGCCGGACGCTGGTCGTTAAGCCGCTGCGCAATACGCAGGCGATCAATGGTATGACACCAGGCAAAATGTTCTGCGACCAGACGGCTTTTATTGGATTGCAGCGGACCGATAAAGTGCCACTGCAGATCGCCTTCCGTCATCAGCGCCGCGATCTTTTCCACCCCTTCCTGCACGTAGTTTTCGCCAAACGCGCGCTGCCCGGCGGCAACCGCTTCTGCGACAGCGCTCGCAGGTTTGGTTTTGCTTACTGCAAGCAACGTAATCTCTTCTGGCGCCCGGCCGCAACGCACGGCAGCGGCAGCGATACGCTCGCGTACCTGATGTAAGTTGTGCTCAATGGAAGTCATAGTCAGGAGAAATAAATGGATTTAGATGAAATTGTGGCCCTTAGTGTAAAGCATAACGCCGCCGATCTGCACCTGTGCAGCGGACATTTACCGCACTGGCGGCGGCAGGGCGTGCTGGAGCCGGTGCCGCAGCAGCTGCCGCTGCCATCTGCATGGCTGGAGAGGTTTGCTACGCGGTTTCTCAGCGCTGCGCAGCAGTCGGAGCTTGACGTCACCGGACAGGCGGACTTTGCCCTGACGCTCAGCAGCGGCATACGGCTGCGTGCCAATCTTTTCACCCAGCGGCACGGATTATCACTGGCGCTGCGGCTGATTGCGCAGACGATCCCGCCGCTGGCGCAGCTGCGCCTGCCGCCTGCCGTGCAGCAGCTCCTGCAGCTGCAGGAGGGACTGGTTCTGATTAGCGGTGCAACCGGCAGCGGCAAGTCGACGACGCTGGCTGCACTGGTACAGGCGCTGAACCAGCAGCAGGCGCGGCATATCATCACTCTGGAGGATCCGATCGAGTTTGTGCACCGGAGTCAGCGTTCGCTGATTCAGCAGCGTGAAGTGGGGACGCACTGCCTCTCTTTTCAGCACGGGCTGAAAGCGGCGCTGCGTGAAGATCCCGACGTTATTCTGCTGGGTGAACTGCGCGACAGTGAGACGATCCGTTTAGCCCTGACCGCCGCTGAGACCGGGCATCTGGTGCTCGCTACGCTGCATACCCGCAGCGCGGCGCAGGCGGTTGATCGTCTGGTTGATGTCTTTCCGGCCGAAGAGAAAAACCTGGTGCGCACGCAGCTGGCGGGCAGCCTGAAAGCGGTAGTGGCGCAGCGGCTGGTGGCGGCGAAAGCGGGCGGACGTGTTGCGCTGTATGAGGTGCTGATCGCCACGCCTGCGGTAGCCAGCCTGATCCGTGAAGGCAAAGGACATCAGCTGCCGGGCGTGCTGCAGACCGGTGCGCAGCATGGCATGCAGACCTTTGCGCAAAGTGAACAGGCACGCCGCGCGGAGGGCATTATTGACCAGGCAAGCGGATAGCGGAGCTGAAGCAGCACTGATGCTGCAGCTGTGCGCCCGGTCAGCTCCCGGCATCGGCTACACCTGCTGACCGGAGTGCGCTTTATCGCGTTTACGCTGCTTGCAGCGTCAGTGGGTTTCGAACCAGTCCTGCAAAATAATCACGGCCGACTGTGAGTCTACCTGTCCTTTCTGCAGTGCACGAAAGCCGCCGCGCTTAAAGAGATCGGCGCGCGCCTCAACGGTACTCAGGCGCTCATCCTGCAGCTCAACGCGTACGCCAAAACGGCCGTGCAGGCGATTGGCAAATTTGCGTGCGCGGGCAGTCAGCGGCTGTTCGGTGCCGTCCATATTCAGCGGCAGGCCGACCACCACGTAGTCAGGCTGCCACTCCTTCAGCAGTTTCTCAATCAGGTTCCAGTCTGGCGTGCCTTCCTGAGCTTTCAGCGCTGTCAGCGGACGTGCGGTGCCGGTGAGCTGCTGACCCACGGCAACACCGATGCTTTTGGTGCCAAAATCAAAGCCGAGCAGCGTTGCATTCTGCATCAGGCGTGTCCCGCATCGCTGGTCATGTTATGAATATCGACACCCATGCTGCGGGCGGCTTCGCGCCAGCGTCCGGCAATCGGCGTCTGGAACAAAATTTGCGTGTCGGCCGGGGTCGTAAGCCAGGCGTTCTCCAGCAGCTCGTTCTCCAGCTGATCTTTTTCCCAGGCGCAGTAGCCGAGTGCGACCAGCACATTCTCCGGCTGCTGAGCAGTGCCGATCGCTTCCAGCACATCGCGCGAGGTAGTAATCACGGTGTTGTCTGAGATGCGAATACTGGAGGCATAAGTATGCTGCGCAGAGTGCAGAATAAAACCGCGATCTTCCGCCAGCGGACCGCCGGCAAACACCGGTTTATCGAGCTTAATCGCCGGATCGCGCTCTGACGGAGTGATTTTTAGCTTCTTCAGAATACCCTCTACCGTCAGGTTCTCCATCGGTTTATTAATAATCAAACCCATCGCACCCTCTTCATTATGCTCGCAGATATAGACAACAGAGCGTTTGAACAGAGGATCCTGCAGAGAGGGCATCGCTATCAAAAAATGATGCTGTAAATTCATTGTCACTCATTTACCGAAGAGAACCGGCGCCAGTGCGGCAGCGCCGGTATCAAAGGGGTTAGGGAGTTTGCACTCCGGCTGCGTCCTCAGCCCAGACGTTTTTCGATCGCGTCCATCAGCATTCCGGTAACTGAAATCGGGAACGCCGCTTCAATTTCCCGTACGCAGGTTGGGCTGGTGACATTCACTTCAGTAAGTTTATCACCGATGATATCCAGGCCAACAAAAATCAGCCCCTTCGCTTTCAGCGTGGGACCGACACGTCGTGCAATTTCCCAGTCGCTGTCAGAAAGCGGGCGCGCTTCGCCGCGACCACCGGCTGCAAGGTTGCCGCGCGTTTCGCCGCCCTGTGGAATACGCGCCAGGCAGTAAGGTACCGGCTCGCCATCGACGACCAGGACGCGCTTATCGCCCTCTTTAATCGCCGGCAGATAATTTTGCGCCATGCAGAAGAACTGGCCGTGATTGGTCAGGGTTTCTGTGATCACGCCAAAGTTTGCGTCATCCTGCTTAACGCGGAAAATGGATGCGCCACCCATACCGTCAAGCGGCTTCAGAATGACATCACCATGTTCCTGCCAGAAAGCGCGCAGCTGCTCTTTATTACGCGTGACCAGCGTATCCGGCGTCAGATCTGCAAACCATGCAGTATAGAGCTTTTCGTTACAATCGCGCAGGCTCTGCGGTTTGTTCACAATCAGCGTACCCTGCTCCTCAGCCCGCTCCAGCAGATAGGTCGCGTAAATAAACTCGGTGTCAAAAGGTGGATCTTTACGCATCAGCACAACGTTGAGATCGGCCAGCGGGATAGTCTGCTCGCTGCCAAACTCATACCACTGCGAAGCATTCTGCTCCACGCTCAGCAGACGCGTACGGGCCCAGGTCACGCCGCCGCGCAGAGAGAGGTCGCCCATCTCCATGTAATGAATTTCGTAGCCACGACGCTGTGCCTCCAGCAACATGGCGAAGCTGGTGTCTTTTTTAATATTGATAGACGAAATCGGGTCCATCACAATGCCAAGCTTAATCATTATTCTCTCCTCAGAGGGGATATCAGCGACGTCCTTCCATGCGAAAGCGTCGTGCTGTGTAGTAGTCTGCGTCTCTTTTACGGCCCGAATTATCCCTTAACCGAGATCGCCAAACCTCACCTGAAGTGCCGTTATAGCGGTGAGGGCAGTGGTTTCCGTGCGCAGCACGCGCGGCCCCAGTAATATATCCGTAAAGCCCTGCTGCGCCGTCATGGCGATCTCCTCAGCAGATAATCCCCCTTCAGGGCCAATCAGCAGCCGCACCCGCTCAACCGGTTGCGGCAGGGTGTTGATGCTGTGGCTGGCGCGTGGATGAAGATTCAGCCTGATGCCCTCATCAGCTTCGGCACACCAGGCTTCCAGCGTCATCGCGTCACGAATCAGCGGTACGCGGTTGCGGCCACACTGCTCGCAGGCGGCGATAGCAATCTTCTGCCACTGCTGGATCTTCTTTGCCAGCCTTTCTGCATCCAGCTTCACGCCGCAGCGCTCAGAAAACAAGGGCGTAATCACGTTTACGCCCAGCTCTATCGATTTCTGGATGGTGAATTCCATTTTTTCACCACGCGACATCACCTGACCCAGATGTAAATGCAAGGGGGATTCCCGGTCATCAGGCTGACCGCTAAGAACCCTTACTTTTACACGCTTTTTATCCGCCTGGGTGATTTCGGCGTTAAAAGTCAGATTAGTGCCATCAAACAGTTCAAGCATCTGCCCGGCGCCCATGCGCAGCACGCGGCCAACGTGGTTAGCCGCGTCATCTTCAAGAAAGATTTCACTGTCAACAGAGAGCGGTTCGGGGTGATAAATGCGGGGTATACGCATGCGGTTCCTGCCAGCGTTATTGCCGCATCCCGTGATGCGGCGCAAAAATAATAAGCTAGTTTAGGGTAGCGCTTTTAGCGCTGGCAAGCGCGCTGTACATACGGGTTGTGATTTCCCTGCACCTGAGCAATACGGCTGTCGCGCTCGCACTCCCAGACGCTGACCGGATAGAGCTTATCCCAGGCGCTGAACAGCTGAGTCTGCTGGCGGGAGAGGCGCAGCTGATAGCGATCGCGCATGTAAAAGTAGGTGCGTGCAATGGCGCCGCGCGCGCGGGCCGGCGGTTCAGCCAGCTTCTGTTTGAAGTCCACTTTCATCGCGCACTGCCCGTAAGGCTGCTCGCCGCCGTTCCACTGGCTGTACTGGAAATTGTTTCGATCGCCGTTAACCTCGCCGATAGCGGGCTGAAGATTATGCAGATCGCTCTCTATACGGCGATAGACCGGATCTTTGGCGCAGTTTTTTCGCCCTCCCTCCTGCCAGCACTGGCGCTGATGGCCAAATTCCCACGCCGGAACCACATGTTCCCATTCAATGCGCCCGGCGCGGTTGGCATTTTTTCGTACGCTATAGCCGCAGCTTTTAAGATCGGGCACGCCTTTTTTTCCCTGCCAGCTGATCGTGCAGCCGCAGTAGAAATCGGGCGCATCCGCGTTGATTTGCGATGCAACCACTTTTGCCTGGCGAAAATTATTCTGATGAAACGAAGAGAAGCTGAGGCTGTACGCGCTAAGCGGTGCCAGCAGCAGAGGAAGAAGTAACAGCGTTTTGCGAGACATATTCCAGAAATTTACCCGATACCCAAAAAAGGGCGGCAGGGTAGCAGAATGACCGGAGCGGGGAAATGGGATTAGCGCGCTATATGCTGCTGAATTCGCCGGGCTGCAGCAGTGAACCACAGCGAACGCAGCGATATTCACTTTCTCCGCGCAGCACGCGATTATGCCGGCGCACGGTCAGCTGATGCTGCTGACAGCTGCAGCGATAGGTGAAGGTGTTGGTGCGCACCGAGTTCAGGGCAAACTGATGAGTACGGCGTGCCGGCACGCCGAGCACCGTCTCCATCATCCACTTCCACTCTTTGCCGTGCGGCGCAACGCGCCCGAAGCGCTTCCACACCAGCAGGTGCGCCAGTTCATGCGGCACCACTTCGTCGGTGAACGCCTGCAGATTCTCCTGCAGCAGCACCGGATTCAGCCGGATCTCCCACTTCTCCAGCCAGGCGGTACCTGCGGCAGTGCCGCGCTGCTGGTAGAGCAGTGCGGGTTCATCAAAGGTGCATTCAAGGCGCTGTGCGGCGAGCTGCAAAAAGTGCCGCAGCGATCGCATGACCGCCTGCTGACAGGCGACAGGTACGCGGGTCGTTTTCATGGCGGGCAGCATACCATACGCTGCGCTGGCGCGGCAGCGGGCAGTCGCGCCCATAAAAAAGGGCCGCCCGCAGGCAGCCCTTGTCACTCAGTAAAACATTACTGCTGACCGATGTCGCGCAATTTTTTACCTGCCATCAGGTTACGCTCAATGTGCTCCAGCGAGACGTTTTTGGTCTCCGGGATCAGCACCAGCGTCAGCACAATGAAGAACAGGTTCAGGCCGGCATAGACCCAGAAGGTCGGCGCGTTGCCCAGCGTGTTCAGCATGGTCAGGAAGGTAGCGCCCACGATCATGTTGGCGATCCAGTTCGTGGTGGTCGAGACGGTAATCCCGAAATCGCGCCCTTTCAGCGGCTGAATTTCAGAGCAAAGCACCCAAATCAGCGGGCCGGCTGACATGGCAAAGCCGATGATAAACATCAGCAGCATCGCCACGGCGAAGTACTGTGCGCCCTGAGAGTGGATGCCCAGGTGCAGCATAGTGCCGAGAACGCCCATACCGGCCGCCATAACCATAAAGCCCAGCACCAGCGTCGGTTTACGGCCCCAGCGATCGACCAGACCGATAGCGATAAAGGTCGCCAGAACGTTGACCAGACCAACAATCACCGTACCCCACATCTGCTGCGTGGTGTTGGCGAAGCCGGCAATTTCAAAAATTTTCGGCGCGTAATACATAATGACGTTCATGCCGGTGAACTGCTGCATCACCAAAGATGAAGTGGCTGTCGCGGTCCCGGAAGTTCAGGTGACCGGTAC
>JAAIGF010241483.1_pt1 | contig 12377 bp, 7 predicted proteins | sample 6487441 | NCBI WGS metagenome assembly JAAIGF01 (sample SAMN13974129, study PRJNA590717) | phyllosphere metagenome | biome: pepper field; feature: multiple bacterial spot infested pepper fields; material: pepper leaves; isolation source: leaves from pepper fields | host: Capsicum annuum ...
GATGTGACCGCCGAGATAGGCGCTGTGCAGAACCCGTCCTGCCAGCCCGGTACCGCCCGCCGCGCCGATAGTTATGGAGCCGGGTCTGACGGCGAGTTTTGCAGAGCCGGGCTTTGCCCCACGGCCTTTGACGGAATAATCGACCCCTGCCACGCGAATGAGGGCCTGCTCACCCTCGATGCCGATAACCTCGCAGGGAATGACGTTAGCCTCTCCCATGAAGTCGGCGATGAAGGGCGATGCAGGGGCTTCATAAAGCTCGCGCGGAGCGCCTGACTGGGCAATCTCGCCATCCTTCATGACAATGATGCGGTCTGAAACGGCCAGTGCCTCATCCTGATCATGGGTGACGTAAACTGCCGTGAAACCAAGGCGCTGCTGCAATTCCCGGATTTCGGTGCGGACGCGACGGCGCAGGCGTGCATCGAGGTTGGACAGTGGTTCGTCCAGCAGAAGGACCTGCGGTTCGAGCACCAGCGCACGGGCAACCGCGACACGTTGCTGCTGTCCACCGGACAGTTCAGCCGGAAGTCGTTGGCCCATGCCTGAGAGGCCCACGAGTTTCAGCCCTTCCTCCGACTTTTCGCGGGCGTCGTTTTTGCGAAGACCTGAAGACTGCAAGCCATAGGCGACATTGTCGAGGGCCGTCATGTGCGGAAAAAGGGCATAGGACTGGAACACCATGGACACGTCACGCTCATTCGCCGGTAACATCGTCACATCCGTATCGCCGATCAGAATGCGGCCAGAGGTTGGATGCTCGAGCCCCGCCAGCATGCGAAGCGTCGTGGTCTTGCCGCAGCCGGAAGGCCCGAGCAAGGTCACGAGTGTTCCCGGTTCAATGGTAAGGGACAGGTCGGGGATGGCCGTAAAGGCACCGAATGTCTTGCGAACGTTTTGAAAGGTAACGGAGCCGGGTTTTACCTTGATCATGCGGCTTTCTCCTGAGCAAGAGGAACGGTAGGTGCGGTGGTGACACCGGCGACGCGATTTTCGCGTCTCAGGCGCCGTTCCCCGACAATGAGTTGGAAGCCCGTGATAACGGAAATCATCACGACGATGAGCATGGACGAGTAAGCGATCGCCACACCATACTCTCCGTTTTCGACAAGGCCGACGATGTAGGATGTGGCCATGTTGTATTCCGCGCTGACGAGGAAAATAACGGCGCTGATCGACGTGATTGCCCTGACGAATGAGTAGACGAGGGCGGCCGTTATTGCTGGACGGAGAAGCGGCAGGATGACCTTGCGGATGGTGCGAAAACTGTCCGCCCGCAACGTCAGCGATGCCTCGTCGAGACTTTTGTCGAGCTGGCTCATGGCCGCAATGCCGCCGCGCACGCCGACGGGCATGTTACGGAAAACGAAGCAGGCGATGAGGATCAGGGCCGACCCCGTCATCTCGATGGGCGGAAGGTTGAACGCCATGATGTAGCTGACACCGATAACCGTGCCGGGAATGGCAAAGCTCATCATCAGCGCGAACTCGAAAATGTTCTTACCGGTAAATTTCTGGCGCACGATGATATAGGCTGTCAGCAGCCCGACAGCAGCCGTCAGCGGGGCTGAGATCAGCGCGATTTTCATGGTCGTCCAGAACGAATTCCAGGCGACGCCAGTCCAGGCAATGCTGCCATTATTGAAGCCGACGGAGAAAGCCCTGATGTAGTGGTCCAGCGTCAGGGAGTTGTCGAGACCCCATGTTTTGACGAAGCCACCGATCAGGATCATGCCGTAGACGACGATGGTAAACAGCATCCACGGCACGACAACGGCATGCACGCCGATGGAAAGGCCACGTGGCAGGGCAATATGCGCACCGCTGTCACCCTTGCCAGTGACCGTCGCGAAGTTCTTCCCGGACAGCCAGAAACGCTGCGCCAGAAAGGCGGAAAGCGTAAAGCAGAGCAGAACCATGGCAAGAACAGCCGCACGGGATGGATCGTTCTGGGAGCCGACGACCGCAAAGAAAATTTCGGTCGACAGGACGCCATGGCTACCGCCGAGCACGAGCGGGTTGCCGAAATCGGCCATGCTTTCGATGAAGCCAATCAGGAATGCATTGGCAAGGCCGGGTTTCATCAGGGGTAGCGAGACGCGCCAGAAGGTACGCCAACGATCTGCACGCAGTGTCTGCGACGCTTCTTCCATCGATGGGCTGACACCTTCAACGACACCGATGAGAACGAGGAAGGAAATGGGCGTGAATGACAGGACCTGCGCAATCCAGATGCCGGTCAAGCCATAGAGCCATCGTCCTGGCTCGATGCCGAACAGGCTCGAAAGCCCTGCGGTAACGACTCCCGCACGACCGAACAGCAATGTAAGCGCAAGGCCAATCACGAATGGTGGCGTGATGATCGGCAAGACGGTGAGAAGACGCAGACCTTTCTTGAAGGGAAAACGCGTGCGTGTTGCCACAAGTGCGAAGCCAAGGCCAAGCAAGGTCGAGGCGGATGCCGTCATCAGCGCGAGTGCAAGGGTGCGCCATGCCACACCGCATCGTTCTTCGCCCGGGACGCAGCCGAGGCTCCAGATGCCGGGGTCTTGCAGGTTTCGAATGACGCCATCAGGGTTGAAGGAGCCGTCGAGGTCCTGAACCGAGGCGGTGAACATGCTGCCAATGGGATAGAAAACGAAGATCGCGACAAGAAATATTAGCAGCGATATGGAGGCCACGATGAAGGCATCGCCTTTCATGACGCCCCGTTCCGCCAGACCGAAGGCGAAGAGCAGCACGAAAACGACTGCCATGACGACGGCACCTGCGCCCATGGAGGGCTGGCCGTTGGCCAGTTGTCCGAAGAGCGTCTCGCTGACTGTCCAGGTCCAGCCCGTAAAGCCGATAGCAAGGCCCTGAAGAGAGAGAAACAACAACCCCACCATGCCGATGATCGACATGAGCCGACCGCGTTTCATCGGTTCCTGTATGGTTCTTGCCAGGCACGCCGCCAGAAACATGGCGACGACACCGATCAGCCAGAGCTTGCCATGCGAGGCGATCTGCAAGAAAGCCGGTGCCGAGGTTTCGGATGACAGGAAATCCGACAGCCAGCCAAAGCCGAAAAAGCCGCGTTCAATCCTGTACCAGGGCAGAAGAATGAGGGCCGCTGCCCCGAGTGCAAGGACGATGTCCAGCCTGCGATTGCCACGTCTCATGGCTTACCTCGCTTGTTTCAAGATAGAAAATTAGGATGCAACGGGCACCGGAGAAATGGACCGGCGGTGCAGAGCCCCACCGGTCCAGGCACAGAAGGGATCAGTTAGCGACGGCGCCAACCTCGCGGTCCCAGCGCTCCAGCAACGCCTTGCGCTTGACCGGGTCGCCGTAGGTTTTGAAGTCGTAGTCGATCAGCTTGATGTCCTCGAACTTCGGTGCTTCCTTCGGCACTTCAGCCTGCTTGTTGGATGGCAGCTGGAAGGACTTGGCATCCTTCATTCTGGACTGCACATCAGGCTTCAGCGCCCAATCGTACCAGACCTTGGCATTTTCCAGATTGCGGGCACCCTTGATGATGGACATGGAGCCGATTTCGTAGCCCGTGCCTTCGCAAGGCGCGATGGACTTGATGGGGAAGCCTTCGGCGGTCTGGGCCACGGCGTCATGCATGAAGACGATGCCCAGTGCTGTCTCGCCGCGGGCTGCGGCCTTTACCGGCGCTGAGCCCGATTTGGTATATTGCGAAATATTGGCATTCAGCTTCTTGAGATAGTCGATGGCCTGATCTTCGCCCATGATCTGCACGAGTGACGCCAATGCGGTGTAGGCCGTGCCGGATGAGTTGGGGTTGGCAATCTGGATTTCGCCCTTCAGTTCCGGGGCAAGAAGATCGGCCCAGCACAGTGGCTCCTTGTAGCCCTTGTCTTTGAAGATCGTCGTGTTGTAGCCCCAGCCCAGCGCACCGGCGTAAACGCCAACTGTCCGGTAACCTGTGCTTTCCGCCTGCTTCTTGGCCCAGTCCTGCAACTTGTCGAGCATGGGCGATTTGTATTCCATGGTCAGGTTTTCGGATGCCGCCTGCACATGCGGATCGCCAGTACCGGCCCACCATAGATCGGTCTTGGGATTGCGGGCTTCGGCACGAATTTTTGCGTAGGTCTCGCCGGAAGACAGGCGCACCATATTGACCTTGATGTCGTGGGACTTTTCAAAATCCCCCTTCATCTGTTCGCAAATGACCACATCTGCCGAGCAGATGAGGTTGAGTTCACCTGCTGCCTGCGCGGAAACCGCCCCGAGGGATGTCCCGGCAAAAAGTAGAATGGAAAGAGCTGAAAGTCGCATGCGTTATCCTCCTCTTGCTTGCGATGGATGTAAATGAAAGGCGCAGGTTTGCCTTCGCGGCATGGGCTTCCATGCCGCCTTTGGGCAGTCGTTTCGAAAATGGTGCTGTCTGTTATTGCGTGGCGGTTATTTCCGCATCGAACCGCCTGAGAAGCCGACTTCGTTCACCCGGTTGGCCAAAGGTGGCAAAGTCGTAATCGACCATCTTGATCAGCGATATGTCCGGGGCGGCAGGCGGAAGCGCTGCTCTGGCATTCGAGGGGACCTGGTTCTGGCCCGCTGCGGCACCCGTCGCCTGTCCCTCGGGGCTCAACGCAAATTCCACGAAGCTTTGCGCCGCCTCGATATTCGTCGTGCCCTTGATGATGCTGACGGCACCGATTTCGTAGCCTGTACCCTCGCACGGAGCGACGATCACAAGGGGAAAGCCTTCTTCCTTCTGGGTCACAGCATCGTGCATGAACGAGATGCCAATCAAGGTCTCGCCTTTCGCTGCAGCCTTGACTGGTGCCGAGCCGGATTTGGTGTATTCCACCACATTGCGGTTCAGCGCGCCGATAAAGCGAAAGGCCTCGTCCTCTCCGAAAAGCTGAACCAGTGTCGCGAGCATGGTAAAGGCGGTGCCGGACGAGTTTGGATTGCCCGCCTGAATAAGGCCGCTATAGGCATTATCGGAAAGATCTTTCCAGCAGGTGGGCGCCCTAAGCCCTTTCTGCGCGAGAACCTGCGCATTATAGGCAAAGCCCAAGGCGCCTGCGTAAATGCCGGATGAGTGCTGCCCGGACATTTTGAAGAAATTCTGCGCCCAGGGCAAAATGTCGGTCTGATGTTTCGGCACGTAAACGTCAAGCAGACCTTCCGACGCTGCCTGAAGGTGGGTGTCACCGGTGCCACCCCACCAGACATCTATGGTCGGCGCTGATTTTTCCGACCTGATCTGGTCGAGGATTTCGCCCGTGCTCTTGCGGGTGATGGAAATGGGAATGCCCGTTTTGGCTTCGAAGGATTGCTTCATCTGAACGCACCAGGCTTCGTCGGTGCCGCACAACACGTTGAGGCCGGTGTCAGCCACGCAGGCTGCCACGGCGCAAAGCCATGCCGTCATTCCCGCCGCGATCGCCAACAGTACTTTCAACAGAGCCTCCCTCTTGGAACCTCCCCGTTCCAATCTCCGAAGTCAGCATGTCACATTTGTCGGTCGGCGCAATCGAAGAATGGTTACCAATTTTGCACCGCAGTGCCGAAGAACATTACATTTATTACATATATGTCGAAGCGCATCATCAGCTAGTCTTTGAACATGGACAGGCAAAATCGTATGGTGTCACCGGGAGGACGACACATTGCTGAACCAGAAGGTGCGAATTCTGATCGTTGAGGACGATCCAGATATGGCGGAGCTGATCTCCGATCTCGTGGAGGCGGAGGACTGGATACCGATCTGTGCCGGGTCAGCGGAAGAGGCGTCGGCAATATTGGCGCGGGAACAGGTTCATCTCGTGCTGGTCGATCATAATCTGCCCGGTACGTCTGGCCGGACATTTGCCCAGCGCCTGCGGCTTCAATCCGATATTGGTATCGTCATGGTCACCGCCGCTGGAAGTGCGGCTGACCGTGTTCTGGGGCTGGAAACTGCGGCAGATGATTACGTGGTCAAACCCTTCGAGCCGATCGAACTCACGGCGCGCATGAAGGCGGTTCTGCGCCGGACCATCCCGGCACTGAAGCATGACAAGGAGACCGATAAGGATCATGCGCGGTCTTCGCTGCGGCTTGGAGACTGGGCGGTCGATCTCGATGGACGGCAGGCGACATGCCTCACAGACCGCAGCCGCACGCTGACGACAGCGGAATTCGCACTGCTGGAAATCCTTGCCGCCACACCCAATCAACCTGTCAGCCGAGCCCAGATTCTGGATCGGCTCGGGACCGAGAGTGAGCGCTATATCGACCGCAACGTCGATGTGCTTGTGCTGCGTCTGAGAAGAAAGATCGAGCTCAATCCCGACCTGCCTCGGCACATAAAAACGCGGCGCGGCAAAGGTTATGTGTTGCACACAGATGAGTCAGAGCTTTTATCGTGATCAGTCGCTCGTTCCTCTCGTCCATCGCTTTCCGCCTGCCATTTGCCATCGTCTTCATCTGCTGTCTGGTGTTCAGCCTGTCGGCAACGGCAATCTACGGCTTGCAGCGCGCGCGCAACGAAATGGCGGCTTATGGGCTGCAAGCCTTTTCCAGCCTTGCGAAAGCATCGCTGATTTCACGGCAGGTTTCCGATCTGGTATCGAGCGCGCCGTTTCTGATGAACGCCGCATCGCCATACCGTGTGTCCAGCGAAAGCCGCGCTGTCGTTGCGCAGGTCGATGGGCTGTTGAGCATGATCGGCCGTGATGGGCAGGACCCTGTCATCCGGGGTTTTGCAAGCGGTCAGATCGTGGAACTGCTCAACCTTATCCACACCCAGACTCAAGAACTGGCACGGGATGCGGATGCAGCGCAGGATCACAAAGCCAAGGCCGCCGCAGCGTTGGGTGAGATCGCCACTGGCGAAGGTGTGGAAGACGCCGCACTGAGGCGCCAGTTGAACGGCATCGTGCAGGCGGCGGCGACATCAGATAGTCTTTTCCAATTGGGTGAACTTCGCCGACGCTACGTTTCAGAAACCGAGATGCGGCAGAACAGGGCAGGCCCGGATCTCAGGGTTTCGTCCGGGCAACTTTTACCCTATGAGCGGGTTTTCGAAGCGCAGACCAACTACCTCCTGGGGATGTTTGCCATTCGCGCATCGGTGTCGAAGCTCCATGATGTCTCGCGTGACCTTTCACATGCGACCGAATCCCAGAGCGATACCGTAGCACAAGGGTTGAATGACGACCTGCTTTCGACATCAAATGCGCTTTACCGGCTACTGATCACCGTTGCCCTGGCCTCGCTGCTGGTTCTCGTCGTGGCTGTGTTCTCTATCCACTCCGTCATGCGTGTATCGCGCGGCATCGTCTCCCTCTCTAAGGGCATGAACGCCCTCGCCAAAGGCGACAAGAATGTCGGTCCGCCGTCCTATCGCGGCAACGAGACGGAGCTCATCAGGCTTCTGGATGCGTTTAAGGCTTTTAACGATAGCGTGGAGCGTGTCACGCGCTTGCGTCGCACCGCTGAAGCTGCGGCACGGACGATACGGTCGACGTTTCGCAACATGAATGAGGGTATCGCGCTTTTCGACGCCGCAGGGCACCCGATCACGATGAACCGTCGTGTGATCGACCTCATCGGAAAATCTGCCGCATCGAGGAAGTCGCCACTCCGAAAATTCGCGCAGGCCATTCCTGAAATCGATCCAGACCTGTTGCCATGCCATGCCCACTCCGGGACGTTGCAGGAGCGGGCAGTTGTCCGCCACCGCGCAGAGGACCAGCAGGTCATCGAGATCTCGCTGTCACGTCAGCCAGACAGGGGTATCGTGCTTCTGGCGCGGGATGTGACCGCCATGGACCGTCAGGAAGCTGAGGCGTCCAAGGCGCAGCGGCTCGATGGCATCATGCGCATGACGCATCAGGTCAGTCATGAGGTCGGCAACATGATCGGCATTATCACGGGCAGTCTTGGCCTGCTGGAGCGGGAAGCTGGCTTCAACGACCGTCAAAAACGCCACCTTGCGCGCATCCGCAAGGCGGCAGACCGTGGGCGTGCGCTTGCCAGCAGCATGCTCTCCGTCGGCAGTCAGCATCCTATTCACCCCGGTTCGATGGATGTTGCCAACCTGTTGCGGACGATGGCGGATATTCTGGAAATCGCCGTCGGGGCGAAATGCCACGTCAGGCTCGACCTTGAGGAGGGCCTGCCCAAAATCGCCCTGGACCCGGCGCTTTTCGAACAATCCATCCTCAATCTCTGTCTCAATTCAGCAGCAGCGATGCCGCAGGGTGGGTCGATCGTCATTCGCGCCAGACGAACAGAAAATCTATTACTGATACAGGTGGATGACGACGGAGCAGGCATGACGCCGGGGGCGATGGACAAGGCGTTCGAGCCCTATTTTACAACCCGCGGCGATCAGGGCGGAGCGGGTCTTGGCCTTGCCATGGTCTATGGTTTCGTTCGCCAAAGCGGTGGAGAGGCGCAGATATTTTCAAGGCTTGGCGCGGGAACGACTGTACAATTATCTTTCCCTCTAAAAGCAGATGCCACGTGATATTATCTCTTACAGTTACAGTGCCAAGCAAAGACAAAACCGTGGTGATAACAGGCTTCAGCAACCGACCGACTAGCGAGCCACGCTTTAAATGTCCCCACGGTTGATGCCGAGGTCCTGCAGTTCACGTGAGCCCATGCGGCCAAGTTCGGTAACGGTCTGAAAGTACTCTGGCTTACCTTGTAGAGCTCCACAAAACGATGAAGAGGAATCCGATCCCACGCAAGCAGAACCTCCAGAAGTGCAAAGCAACAATCGGCAGCTTGATGACCCTTAGTAAAGTAGGCCGCTTGCCCTACGAATAGCCGAGATTGATGCCCTCAAATCCGCGTTAAATCGTGGCGTGGCGGAAGGCGAAATGATCTCTGCGACGACAGCCGCTTACCAGTTGGTCACAGAGCCGTCACGCCGCTTCAAATGCGGTGCCTCCCAGAATTCAAAACTCTGTTTCGCCAGCAGTTCCTCGTTGACCTCGACCCCCAGGCCCGGTGTATCTGAAACAGGATAGAATGCTCCTTCAAGCCGGGGCTGTGCCGGGAAGAAATCGGAATTATCGAAACCCAAATGCGTTTCTGCAGGACTACTGCGGGTCTCGAGCCACGAAAAATTCGGCACTGCGGCGCAGAAGTGAACAGTTGCGGCGGTGCATATCGGCCCAAGAGGATTATGCGGCATCATGTCGACGTAGTGCGTCTCGCTCCAGGCCGCAACCTTCATGGACTCCGTCAAACCACCGACATTGCAGACGTCGAGCCGGTTGAATTGATGGATGTCACGCTCAATGTAGGGCTGGAACTGCCATTTCGATGCGAACTCCTCGCCGATGGCAAAGGGAACGTCGGTCATCCGTCGGAGTGCCTCGTAGGCGCTAGGGGACTCGTCGCGGATAGGCTCTTCGAGAAAATCGAGCGTACCGGACGGCATTTTCTGACAAAAACTTGCTGCTTCCGCAACGGTGAGCCGATGATGGTAATCAATACCGAGCACGACATCTCCACCAAGCTCCTCGCGCGCTTTAACCAACCATTTGGCTGTGGTCGCTATGTGCTCGCGCGGCTCATAGATTTCCTTCTCTTCATGCCCGGCCGGAGAGAGCCGCATTGCCGTCCATCCATGTTCCACCAGCATTTTTGCCTGGTCGATCATTTCCGGCCCAGGTGCCGCGAATGTCGTGGCGAATGTCGGGATACGATCGCGTTGCTTACCGCCGAGCAGATCATAAACCGGAACACCAAGCGCCTTTCCCTTGATGTCATGCAAGGCAATGTCGATTGCCGAGATCGCTGCCTGCAAGACGCGTCCGCCTTCAAAATACTGGCTGCGATACATTTCCTGCCACAGCGCACCAATCTTGAACGGATCGCGTCCTTTCAGGAACTCGGCATAATGTTCAAGCGCGCCGACGACTGCCTTTTCACGCCCGGACAAACCGCTTTCACCCCAGCCGAAAATGCCCTCGTCGGTCTCGACTTTGACAAGCAACTGGTTGCGGATACCGACCTTGACGGCATAGGTCTTGATTGCAGTGATCTTCATGTCGCTCCCTCCAGTTTTCTACCAGTGCCACAGAGTGCCGTCTTCGAGACGGTTCACCGGAAGGTAGGCTCGCTGGTACGGATATTTCTCAGCAAGCGTCTCATCGATATCGACACCGTGGCCGATGGCATCGCCCGGATGCAGGTAACCATCCTTGAGGCTCCACGCGCTTGGGAAGACCTCAAGAATTTCTGGAAGATAACCCGAATACTCCTGAATGCCGAAATTGGGCACCCACAAGTCGAGGTGCAGGTTGGCACCGAGGCAAATCGGAGACATGTCCATCGCTCCGTGGCAGGCAGTGCGAACATTGTAGACGCTGGCGAAGTCCATGATCCGCCGCAGCGCGGTGACACCACCGGCATGCACACATGTGGTGCGGATGTAATCTATCAGCTGCTCTTCCATTAGAAGTCGCGCGTCCCAGATCGTGTTGAAGACTTCACCGACAGCAAGTGGGGTCGTGGTGTGTTTGCGGATCAGGCGAAATCCTTCCTGGTGTTCCGCAGCAACCGTATCCTCCAGCCAGAACAGGCGGGCGAATTCCAGATCCTTACCGACGCGAGCGGCCTCGATTGGCGTCAGCCGGTGATGTGCGTCGTGGAGAAGCTCGATGTCCCATCCATGCGCCTCGCGCACCGCCTCGAACAGCTTAGGGATGTGCCTCATGTATTTCGAGGTGGACCACACTTCCTCATGCGGCACGGCATCGTCGATAGCGTTGTTGGTCACGGTCTTGGCACCTGTACCGTAGACGTCAGGCAAGCCGGGAATTCCGACCTGCACGCGGATCGCCTTGTATCCTTCCTCGATCCGTCGGCCCACCGCCTCGACGGCCTCGGGGATGGTGGCGCCCTGCGCGTGCGTATAGCACAATACCTTTTCCCGGCTGGCACCGCCCAGCAACTGGTAGAGCGGCATATTGGCAGCCTTTGCCTTGATGTCCCATAGGGCGGTGTCGATGCCTGCAATTGCGGCCATCGTTACAGGACCACGGCGCCAATAGGCACCCTTGTAGAAATACTGCCAGATATCCTCGATCCGGCTCGGATCCCTACCGATCAGAAGCGGGGTAAGGTGATCTTCTAGATAAGCGACGACGGCCTTTTCACGACCGTTCAATGTGGCATCGCCGATCCCCGTCAGACCCTCGTCTGTAAAGATTTTGACCGTCACAAAATTACGGCCGGGAGAGCAGACGATAACTTTTACATCGGTGATTTTCATAGACTTATCCGTTTGCTAAAACTGTGGGCGCGACGTACCGGAAACGGTTGTGAATGCGGCGGTCGCGTGGATCTGGGTGGGGGATGGCCGAGAGCAGGGCCCGGGTGTAATCGTGGGTCGGCCGATTGACGACCTGATCGGTATCACCAGCCTCGACAATGCGACCGCGATACATCACCGCGACGCGGTCGCACATGTAGCGGATCACCGACATATCGTGGGAGATGAAGACGTATGAGAGGCCCAACTCGTCCTGAAGCCTCATCATCAGGTCGAGTATCTGCGAGCGCAAGGATACGTCGAGCGCCGAGGTCGCTTCATCGGCAACAATCAGCCGCGGCTTGACGGCGATGGCACGGGCAATGCCGATGCGCTGGCGCTGGCCGCCGGAAAATGCGTGCGGGTAGCGTTCGCGCCAGACGGGTTCAAGACCCACTTGCTGCATCAGTTCTGCCACCCGGTCATCGCGTTCCTTGCCCTGCATACCGGCAAGCTTCAAAGGTTCGGCGATGATCTGTCCGACAGTCTTGCGTGGGCTCAGCGAACCGACCGGGTCTTGAAAGATCATCCTGACTTCGCGGCGAAGCTCCTTCAGTTGTGGCTTGTCCGCAGTGCGCAGATCGATATTGCTGCCATCGGCGCGACGATAGTTGATCTCGCCTGACTGCGGATCGTAGATGCGCAGGAGGCAACGGCCCATCGTTGTCTTGCCGGATCCGCTTTCACCAACGATCCCCAGAGTCTCTCCTGGCCTCACGATCAGCGACACGTCATCCACCGCCTTCAGCCCAGACGGAAACGTCAGGGACATGTTGCGAACCTCAAGCACCGGTGTCGCATCGGCGGCAATCTCGGCACGGTTCAGCCGAATCTCGGCTTTGCGCTCAAGCCGCACCACCGAGCCGATGAGACGCTTGGTGTAATCATCCTTCGGTGCATGGAATACTTCATCGACGCTGCCGTGTTCCATCACCTTGCCGCGGTACATGACCAGAACCTCATCAGCGATTTCGGCGACCACACCCATATCGTGGGTGATGAAAAGCACTGCCATGCCGTGGCTTTGTTGCAGTCGCTTGATGAGGTCGAGTATTTCCGCCTGCGTCGTTACGTCGAGTGCCGTGGTCGGCTCATCGGC
>JAAIGF010349655.1_pt1 | contig 12374 bp, 9 predicted proteins | sample 6487441 | NCBI WGS metagenome assembly JAAIGF01 (sample SAMN13974129, study PRJNA590717) | phyllosphere metagenome | biome: pepper field; feature: multiple bacterial spot infested pepper fields; material: pepper leaves; isolation source: leaves from pepper fields | host: Capsicum annuum ...
ATCTCGCGCAGCAGCGCGATGCCGTCCATCGGCTCCATCTCGAGATCGGCGATCACGAGGGCGTAGCGGCGCTCGCGCATCCGTTCCAGCGCCTGGAGGCCGTCCGTCACGCCCTCCACGTCGGGGAAGCCGATGCGATTCATCAGCATCACCACGAGGCGCAGGAGCTTCTCCTGGTCGTCGACCACGAGGATCGGGGGCGTCTCGCTCATCGGCGTCTACTCGAATTCCGAACGCGGGTTGGGCAGGGAAGCCTCCATGCCCGAACTAGATGAACAGGTGGTCGATGCCCTGCTTGGACATCGCGTCGGTCTGGAGGGCGCTCGCCAGGGCCAGGATCGCGCTGGCCTTCGGGGTGCCGCGCTGGAAGGCCGGCATCAGGTTCGCCTTGGCGAAGTGCGCCTCGCTCGGCCCCCCGCGGACCACCACCTTGAACGAGTTCACGAACTCGCGCTTGGGGATCTCGCGCCACTCGCAGATCTGCACGTCGCGGTGGCGCTGGTCCTCCGCGATGCGGTTGAAGGTCTCGTGGACCAGCGTGCGCTCGCCCTCGATGATCTGCGCGGCGACGTTCTGGTCGATCGTCAGGAAGCTGGTGATCACCGAGAACTCGTTCTTCTTCTGCGCCTGCCGGGTGATGTCCCCGATCTGGCTGGTCCGCAATTGCGGCTCGGAGGAGAGGCTCAGCCGCGAGAAGTAGATCAGGTGGACGAGACTGGTCCGCTTGCCGCGCATGCTCCTTCCCCCCGACGATCCATCCGCCATCCTAGGAGGGGCCGGATAACGGCCCGTAAACGGCCGGGCGGGCCCGCAGGTGGGCGGGGAGGGACCGGCGCGCATGGGCCCCGGCGGGCTCGTTTCGGGAGCGGCCGTGGCTCTCATCGGGGGCCGGCTGCGGGCTGCCGGAATCACATACCGGGCGGGAACATCCGCGGCCGGCCCGGCCGCGAGACCCCGGCAGGTTTTGCCGGGCAGCCCCCGCATCGAGCGCGGTTCCTGCCGGGTCGAGGCGTCGCCGTCCCAATGAAATCAATGCCTTATCCCTGGCACGCGGGTTGCGGGAGGCCGTCCGAGGCCCAAGAGCCCAACCGCTGACGGAACCGCCCGCCATGGATATCTTCGCCGCGTTGCAGACCTCGGTCTCCGGACTGAAGTCGCAGTCCTACGCCATCGGCAACATCTCGGGGAACATCGCGAACTCGCAGACGACGGGCTACAAGCGCATCGACACGAGCTTCGTGGACCTGATCGCCGACCAGACGCCGGGGCGTGAATCGGCGGGCTCCGTCTTCGCGCAGGCGCGGCTCACCAACGCCATGCAGGGCAACGTCATCGCGACGCAGACGCCCACCAACATGGCGATCCAGGGCGACGGCTTCTTCGTGGTGCAGAACCGCACCGGCGACGCCAACGGCCAGACCGCCTTCACCGGCACCAACCTGTTCACCCGCCGCGGCGACTTCCAGATCGACAAGGAGGGCTACCTCGTCAACGGCGGCGGCTCCTACCTGCTCGGGCAGAACATCGACCCGATCACGGGCCAGGCCAGCACGCAGCAGCCGATCAAGCTGGCGCAGACGACGCTCGCCGCCAAGAAGACCAGCACGGTCAGCTACGGCGCGAACCTGCCGCAGGTGCCCGTCACGAACAACTCGCCGGTGACCGGCAAGTCGCTCTACCAGCCGAGCACCGCGCTCGCCGCCACGCAGCTCGTGACGACGACCGACGGCACGGCCACGCAGGGGCGGCTCGTGGCCTACGATCCGACAGCGGCCACCAACGTGGTCTCGGACTTCGTCAACAACAGCGTCAACGGTCCGAGCATCACGGTCTATACAGGCACCGGCGCGCCGGTCGCGATGAACACCCGCTGGGCCAAGGTGCAGGACTATACGCCGGCCGGCACCGACGCGAGCGGCGCGGCGGTCGCGGAGAAGCCGGCGGTCTGGAACCTGTTCTACGCCTCGGACTCGACGGCCGACAGCGCGAAAACCAGCTGGATCAATGCCGGGACCGCGGTGACCTTCGACGGGGCCGGCAAACTGATCCAGCCGAGTTCCGGCATCCTGCCGATCACCGCCATGAAGGTGAACGGCGCCGAAGTCGGCAACGTCGACCTCAAGTTCAACGCCGCCACGCTCACCCAGTTCGCCTCCACGACCGGCACGGTGCGCACCGACGCCCTCGCCCAGGACGGCTACGGCGTCAGCACGCTCAACGACATCACGGTGACGGGCGAGGGCAAGATCACCGGCACCTTCTCGAACGGCTCGGTGGTGACGCTCGCCAATGTCGGCATCGCGCGCTTCACCAACCCGGACGGCCTGAACCCCGATTCGAAGGGCAACTACAAGGCGACGGACGATTCCGGCCCCCCGCTCACCGGCCTCGTCGGGTCGAGCATCCAGGGCGGCAGCGTCGAGCAGTCGAATACCGACATTGCCGACGAGTTCTCCAAGATGATCGTAACTCAGCAGGCCTACTCTGCGAACACGCGCGTCATGTCGACCGCGCAGCAGATGATGTCCGACCTGATCAACATCGTCCGCTGAGGGCCAAGAGGGGGCGTGAGCGGAGGCGCAGGCCATGGCACTCGATCCGGTCAATACCTCGACGGCGGGCCTGCGGGCGACCCAGGCCGCGATCGCCCTGGTCTCGCAGAATGTCGCCAACGCCGGCACCGCGGGCTACGTCCGGCGCACCGCGAGCCCGGTCTCCGAAGGGCTCGGCAATTCGGGCGTCGCCACGGGCGCCATCACGCGCAGCTTCGACCTCGCCGCGCTTAAGCAGCTGCGCCTGGAGACGGGGGGCTCCGGCTACACCGGCACCAAGGCCGACATCCTGAACCAGCTGGACAAGCTCTACGGCACGCCCGGGCAGGCCACCGCCCTCGACGGCATCCTCAACACCTACACGCAGTCGCTCCAGACGCTCGCCATCAACCCGACCTCGGCGGCGGCGCGCAGCAGCGTGGTCGACGCCGCCCAGGCGCTCGCCTCCAAGATCGGCGGCGTGGCCAGCGGCGTGCAGGACCTGCGCAGCGGCATCGAGACCACCCTGACCGGCCAGGTGCAGGATGCCAGCGCGCTGCTCGACAGCATCGCCAAGCTGAACGTGCAGGTGCAGACCGCCGGGGACGGGGCCACCCGCGCCGCCCTCGAGGACCAGCGCGACCAGCAGATCAACCGGCTCGCGGGCTACATGGACATCCGCGTGGTGGACCAGCGCGACGGCTCGGCCACTGTGATGACCGGCACCGGCATCACGCTGGTCGACCGCGGGACGGCGGCGGGCCTCACCTTCGACGGGCGCGCCTCGCTCTCGGCCAACTCCGCCTACGATCCGCCGAGCGAGCGCGGCGTCGGGACGATCACCGCGACCCTGCCGGGCGGCGGCCGGATCGCGCTGAGCGATCCCGGCATGATGCTCTCCGGCACGCTCTCGGCGAACCTGGAGCTGCGCGACAGGATCCTGCCCCAGGCCCAGCGCCAGATGGACGACCTCGCTGCGGGGCTCGCTTCCGCCACGACCGGGAAGGCGATCACCGGCAGCGTCGCGGCCGGCGCGGCCACCCTCGACCTCTCCGGGGTCAAGCAGGCCGGCGACCGCATCACCCTGCAGGTCTCGGGACCGAACGGGGCGGGGCGCACCATCATCCTGGTCGCCTCGAACCAGGCCAGCGCCTCGATCGCGAACCCGGCGCTCAGCGACGACGCCAACGCCTTCGTGCAGACCTTCAACATCGCCGGCAGCACGCCGCCCCACCTCGCGGCGATCCAGGCGGCGCTCACCGGGCTGGAGCAGGCGGCGGCCGCCAAGGGCTATCCCGCCGCCACGATTCCCGACCTCAGCGCCGGGGCCACCGGCAGCGCCGTCACGATCTCGGTCGGGGCGGGCTGGAGCGTGACCGCGGGCAGCGCCGCCGTGACGGTGCCGCAATCGGCCAGCGACCTCTCCACCGCCTATCCGGAGATCGCGCTCTTCGTCGACGGCAGCGGCAACAGGCTCTTCACCGGCTCCTTCGACGGCGGCTCGCAGCGCACCGGCTTCGCCCAGCGCCTCGCCGTGAATCCGGTGATCCGCGCCGACACCGCCGCGCTCACCGCGATCGACGCCGCCGGCAAGGGCTCGGACGCGACGCGGGCGAACTTCATCTACGGCGCGCTGACCGGGACCGAGCGGACCTTCTCGTCGTCGAGCGGCATCGGTGGGCTCACGGCGCCCTACGGCGCCACGGTGGTCAAGTTCGCCCAGGACGTGATCGCCGCGCAAGGCTCGGCCGCCGCGCAGGCGCAGACCATCGACGGCGGCCAGAGCGTCGCCCTCTCGGCGGCGCAGAGCCGCTTCGCGGAAGGGGCGGCGGTGAGCATCGACGAGGAGATGGCGAACCTGATCGCCCTCCAGCAGGCCTACACCGCCAACGCCCGCGTGCTGACAGCGGCCCGCGACATGCTCGATACCCTGCTCCGGATGTAGCGCATGACCACGATCCGCCCCTACGCCGCCGGTGCCTACGTCACCCAGCGCAACACGCAGCAGATCCTCGACATCAAGAGCCAGCTCGCGGGCCTGACCACGCAACTCTCCACCGGCCGCACAGCCGAGACCTACGGAGGCCTCGGCGTCGGGCGCACCACCAGCCTCTCGGCGCGGGCCACGATCAGCGCGCTCGACGGCTACGACGCGGCGATCGGCTACGGCGACACGCGCGCCAAGCTCGCGAGCGCCAGCCTCAGCCAAGTGATCTCGCTCGCCACCAGCCTCGACAGCAACCTGAAGAGCGGCATGGTGCGCGCGTCGAGCGGCATCATCAGCAGCGCGACGATCGCCCGCGACAGCCTCGACACCGCGCTCAACGCCCTGAACCAGGCGGGGGCCGGCACCTACATCTTCGGCGGCCGCGACAACGGCACCGAGCCGGTGCTCGGCATCGACACGATCCTCAACGGCGACGGCACCAAGGCCGGCGTGGCGCAGCTCGTGAAGGAGCAGGTGCTGGCCGACCTCGGCAAGGACGGGATGGGCCGGCTCGCCACGACGCTCAGCGCGACCGGCACCGGGATCCGCCTCGCCGAGGCCGGCAGCCCCGAGGTGCGGGCGAATTTCGGCTTCCTGATCGCCGACAGGCCCACCGCCACGGGCAACGCCATCGCGGTGACCTACACGGCCGGTGCGCCCCCCACGGCCACGCCGAGCTTCAACGCGGTGCCGCAGGAGGGCCAGACCTTCCGGGTCGTGGTGAACCAGCAGGACGGCAGCCAGAAGACGGTCGACTTCGCGGCGACGCGCGCGGATTCGGCCGGCGACCTCGCGGTGTTCAAGCTGCCGCTCGCCGACGCGGCGGCGGCCGCGACCCAGCTCGCCGCCCTCGTGGCGCCGGGCCGGCTCGCCAGCGTGCAGGGCCCGGCGGTGACGGTGGGCGGCGCGGCGCAGCCTCTCCTCGACCTCACGGTGGCGGGCGGGACGCCTGCGGCGTTCGACCTCGACCTGACGGCCCAGCCCGTGGTCGGCGACTCGGTGACGATCCGGCTGGCGCTGCACGACGGCACCACCACCGCGATCACCCTGACCGCGCGGGCCGCCACCACCACCGCGACCGCCGGGACCTTCGCGATCGACCCCGCCGATCCGGCCAGGACGGCGCAGAACCTGAAGGCCGCCCTCGACACCGCCGTGAAGGGCGCCGCCGGCTCCAGCCTCGCGGCCGCCGCGACCGTGCGGGCCGCGGACGACTTCTTCGACGGCACCGCGCTCCCCGGCCTGGAGGCGCGGCGCCTGACCTTCGACGCCGTGACCGGCGAGGCCACCGGCTACGCGCGCACCCCGCGCAGCGACACCGTGCAATGGTACCGGGGCGAGGATTCCGCCACCGACCCGCGCGCCGCGGCGGTGGTCCAGACCGGCGCCGACAGCACCGTGCGGCTCGGCGTGCGGGCGAACGAGGGTCCGCTCCGCTCCGTGCTCGCCGGCATGGCGGCGGTGGTGCTCGGCACGCCCGCGAGCACGGACCCGAACGCCAACGCCAAGTGGCAGGCCATGGCCGACCGGACCGGGCCGCTGGTGCGCGCGGCCAACAGCAATCCGAGCGTGCAGGAGATCGTCACCGACCTCAGCCTCGCCACCAGCGCGATGGCGGGCGCCAAGGCGCAGAACGGCGCGCTGCGCACCGTGCTCCAGAACGCCATGGACGGGGTGGAATCGGCCGACACGACCGAGGTGACGACCAAGCTCCTCGACCTGCAGAACCGCCTCCAGGCGAGCTATCAGGTCACCGCGACGCTCTCGAAGCTCTCGCTCGTCAACTACATGAACTGACAACAGGCGCCGCGGTCGGCGACCACGATCCCGCCGCTTTCACGGCGCTCAGACGGGGCATCGTCGGAGGTCCGTACATGGGATTCGTGTCGCCGCTTCGCGCGCTCGTCCGCGCCGCCTGCCTCGCGCTGCTCGCAGGGCCCGCCGCGGCGCAGGAGCCACCCCGCCTCGACCTGCCTAAGCTCGACTTCCCCGGCGACGCCGTGCGGGCGCCGGAGCCGCAGCCCCGCGCGGAGCCGCGGGCGGGCGGTCCGGAACCCTGCCCGGCGATGGGTGCCGGCTTCGTGCGCCTGCCGGGCAGCCGCACCTGCCTGCGCCTCTCGGGCCGGGCCGCCGCGAATCTCGACCTGCGCGCCGGCCGCGACGGTGCCGCCGTCCGGCCCGACGCCACGGGCCGCTTCGCCCTGGACACCCGCACCGATACCGATCTCGGCCCGGTCCGGACCTTCGTGCGGGTCGGCAACGATCACCGCTGAGACGCGCGCGAGAAGCGGTCTTTCCTGGGCCCGATGTGCGCTGGTGCACCGCACGCGCAGGGCGTGGGCAATCGACGGAACCCCTTGTTGTAGATCAATAAAATTCATTCGCACCACGGCGCTCCGGCACGAAATTTCAGCCCGCGATCGGCCGCTTTGAACTATACTACGTTGCACTGCGACAAAACGTGCGTTGCAGCCGGAGTGATCGGCCCCAGATCAGGTCCATCGCAGTCGAGCACCGGCGATCACGAGATGACATCGCATCATAGGGATGGCGACGTCTTGGATCGAAGGTCACAAGCTCAAGCAAAGGACAGATCATGACCAACCGCAGCAAGATCACCGCCGCGCTCGCCCTGGCTCTCGGCCTCGCCGCCTCGCCGAGCTTCGCCCAGAGCTTCGACCCGAACAGCGCCAGCTACAACCGCGACGGCACGCTGAACGTCTGGGGCGCCCATATCGACCCGGTCGGCCCGCGCGGCGGTCTCGTCGGAGGTGTCGTGGGCGGCGTCGGCAACGTGGTGGGCGGCGTCACGGGCGCGGTCGGCGGAGTCGTGGGCGGCACGGTCGGGGCGGCGGGTGACGTCGTCACGGGCACGCTCGGCCCGCGCCGCGCCCCCGGCGCCTACACCGCCTACTGAGACCGGCCGCATCCTGGGAAACGGGCGGCGGGGCGCAGGCTCCGCCGCCCGCCCGCATGTCCGGGCCGCAACGACGTCCACGCGGTCATGCGTACGGCTGCCGAGGGTGGGAGCGCGGCCGGCGCGCTGGACAACGGATCCGTCCGCTTTCGCCGACAGAGCAGGATGATGTTACGGACCGTCAGCCTCCGGTCACGACGCAACCTTGGCGGCTATCTGGTCCGGCGCCTCCGGGCGCGGGTCCGGCGGTCCGATACCAGGAGGCCGGCCAGCGCGATCGCGGCGAGCGCCGAGACGGCGAGGCCGGGCAGGAGGCCGGCCGGCACGTATCGCAGGCTCAGCACACCGTCTCCGGCCGGGATGACCGTCGACAGCAGGAAGTCGTTGACGATCTCGACCGCCAGCGGCGCGCCGTTCCAGTAAGCCGTGTAGCCGGGGTACCAGGCGCGCGCCCAGACCACGCGGCCGCCTTCCGGCGAGGCGACCTCGTACCGTTCCGACGCCGCCCCCTCGGCCGCTGCGGTGACGTGTGCGGCGACTCGGAAGCCTGCCGGCCCGGCCGAAAGCGTTCCGGGCAGGGCGGTGCGATCGCCCACCCGCTCGAACAGCTCGGCGGCCGCGCCGCTGCGCCGGGTCCAGCCCGGTCCGGCGACGGCGGCAAAGCCGTCCGCGCGCGGCCCCTTCTCCGTTGCCACCCGGACCACGCGCGCGAGATCGAGCGTGCTGGCACCGGTCACGGGATCGAGACGCGCCAGCCGCTCGGCGGCCTCCGGGCAGGTCGCTCCTCTGGACAGCATGCAGATGGCACGGAAGCCCCGTGCCGGCATGGGCGAGTAGCCGCCGACGACCGCGGCTCCCATGAGCAGCGGCGTGTTGGAGTGCGGCAGCTCGGTGAACAGGGCGGATCGAGCCTCCGGCGTCATCTCCGCCCGGTAGTACTCCTTGCCGTGGAGAACGAGCGTCGTGTCGCCCGGGCGCAGGGCCGGGGCCCGGTAGGCCGAGCGCTCCATCAGGGCGGGCCACGTGCCGACCTGGCCGTTGAACGGCATGATCGTGGTGAGGAGCACGAAGACGACGATGTGGCTCGCGGCGATGGCGGCGAACCGCGCCGTCCCCTCCGCCCGCAGCGCCGACACGGCGGCAACGGCGATGAGCGCCGTCAGCGCGATCTGAAGCGTGAGGAGGTCCGGATCGCGCGCGAGCGCGACCGCGCCCCCGACCGCGACGAGCGCCAGCGTCGGGCCGGGCGCCCAGCGACCGCGGCTGGCGAGCCAGGCCGCGACGATCGTGACGCCGATCTGGACGTAGGGCAGGAAGCGGAACGGCCAGCGCAGCTGCGACACGCCGGGCGAGATCGCGAGCACGGCGAGCACGCCCGTCAGCGCCAGCAACAGGGCGGCGCCGCGGCCCTCCGGCTCCCTCAGCTTCGCCCAGGAGATGCTCACCAGGGCGGCCGGAACCCACCAGGAGACGTACTGCGTCGGTGGCCCGACGGACGTGACCGCACCGTTGATTCCGAGCCAGGCCTCCGGCCAGACCGGCAGGCCGATCGCCAGGAGCACGGCGGGGGGCGTGGAGAGCACCGCGTTGAACAGGGTTTCCGGCTGGCGGGAACTCGTCCCGATGGCGGCCGCGAGCGGCATCCAGGCCGGGGCGGCGAGCAGGCCGCCGAGAGCGGCCGCCAGCGCCGTGCGCGCGCAGGCACGCCAGTCGCGCCCGGCCCGGAACGCCAGGGGGAGGCCGACTCCGAGCCCGGCGACGAGGGCCGCGTCGGAGAACGGCCAGCCGCTGGCGATCGTCAGGTAGACGGCGCCCGCCGCCGCCGGCACGAAGCCCGGCGCCCGGTAGGCGCGGATCAGCGCGGCGGCCGCCCAGGTCAGCCAGGCCGTACTGACGAGGCCGGGGATCCAGGTGATCGCGCCCCAGTAGATGATCCAGCCGCTCGTCGCGGCCGTCAGCCCGGCCAGTACGGCGGCCGGCCGGCTCACGCCGACGAGGCGCGAGAGCGCGTGCGTGCCGCCGGCGAGCAGGCCGACATGCACGAGCGCGAAGAGGGCCGCGGCGCGATCGAGCCGCGCGAACCCGTCGAGCACGAGGTAGAGCAGGACGCTGACGGGATTGAACAGCGCGTACTGGTACTCGGCGAGGAACGCCCCGCCCTGGAACAGGCGCGGCGTCAGGAACGGCAGCTCACCCGCCTTGATCAGCCGGGCGATCTCCAGGAATCCGGGCAGGAAATACGACTGGTAGTCGTCCGTGAAGTAGAAGGCAGGCTCGTGGACGAGCGGGATGGCCGCGGTCGCGACGGCGAGAAGAGCCGTCAGCAATCCCCAGCCGAGTTCGGTGCCGCGTGCCATGCCGTGCGCCATGCCGTGCGGCGGTGCGACGGACGGCGACACGTCGCCGATATCCCCGACGGGCCCGGCGCTCATCGGGCCCAGACCCCCAGCACCGACTTGCCCGCCCGGAAGCCCAGCCAGGGATCGAGGCGGCGCGAGAGGGGCACCATCAGCCGGTCCCAGACGGCGATCTGCGCCGCGCTCGGCATCGCGCTGCGCAGGACGAGGCGGTTGCCGAGCGAGGCGCCGAACCCGACGGCGTCGAGGTAGTCCAGCCGCACCCGCCGCAGCCCCTCCGGCGCAGCCTCGCGCAAGGTCGCACGGGTGTAGCGCCGCTCGTGGCCGATCGCGGCATCGAAGGGCGCGTAGAGGAAGGGGTGGGCCGGCGAGAGCACGACGAGGCGGCCCCCCTCCGCGAGCCGCGCGGCCGCCCCGGCGAGCTCGTCGCGATCGTCGCGGATGTGCTCCAGAACGTCGATGTAGAGGACGGTATCGAAGCGGTCGGCGGGATCGAGGTCACGGATCGTTCCGCGCAGAACCCGCGTGCGCGCGGGCAGCCCGCCCGACGCGATCCGCGTCGCGAGGCGCGCGGCGAAGCGCGCGTCGGGCTCCAGACACGTCCAGTCCGCGATGTCCTCCCGCGCGGAGAAGACATCCGCCGTGGCACCCAGTCCTGCGCCGACGTCGAGGACGCGGCCGCCGACGAACGGCGCGATCACGTCGGACCAGTAGCGCTTCCAGTTGCGGGCCGCGGCGAAGAGTTCGAGCTCGGTCCCGACATAGTCGGACGGTGTCGTCAGCACGCCGCGCGCCGCTCCGCCGGCCACTTCGCTTCTCCGTCATCGGACGCGTCCGCGGGGACGGCGGGCGCGAGGAGGAATCCGTGCGCGTCGCGGGCCGGCACGATCTCGGGCAGAGTGCGCCGGTTGAGGTGGGCGGCAGCGGCCGTCGCCGCGAGCAGGGCCGCCTGGAACAGCACGACGAGGAGCAGCCCGCCCGCGCTCGTCGCCCAGCCGGGCATGGCGAGGTCGGTGCAGAAGCGGACGAGCACCACGCCGACCATCGCGATGACGACCCCGCACCCGAACGCCGCGAGGAGCAGGAGGAGGCGCACGAGGCAGACGTCCTCGAAGACCGCGATGGCGTTGAGCCCGTGCCGGATCAGCGCCGTCGCGTTCATGGTCGAGCGCCCGGCGTAGCGCCGGCCGCGGTCGAGGGGGACGCGGTGGAGCGGCAGGCCGGAGCGGATCAGGCTCGCGGCGAAATGGCTCCAGAGCGCCGGGGCGTGGACGAGCCGCGGCAGGTGTGCCGGCGGAATCGCGCAGTAATGGCCGAAGTCGATGCGCCGCCCCGTGCAGAGCCGGAAGGCGAGCTTGAACAGCCCGTAGCCGAGCGCGAAGCGGGAGCCTTCGAAGCGGCGGCGGCGCTGGGCGCAGATCACGGAATCGGGATGGGCCTCGGCTTCCGCGACGAGCAGCGGGATATGCTCCGGCTGGTCCTCGCCGTCGCCGTCCATGACGACGATCGCGCGATATCGGTTCGCCCGCACGCTCGCTTGCACGAGACCGATCGCGATCGCACGCTGATGGCCGAGGTTGGTGGCGAGCACGGCGGGGCGCAGGCGCAGCCGCCGGGCCGCGTCCGCGACCTCGGCGAGCACGCGCTCACCCGGCTGCCAGGATCCGTCGTCGACGACGATGAGTTCGGCCTCCAGGTCGGACGCCACCAGGACGGCGTCGATCGCGTGGGCCAGGATCCGAAAGGCGGCCCAGTCGTTGAAGACGGGCACGACGATGGCGATGGGTCGCGGATCGCGCGGGGATGCGCGTGACGTCCGGCGCAGGACATCGAGTTCGCAGGCGACCCGCGCGAACCGTTCGGCCTCGCTCGGCTCCATGCCGCTCCCCATCACGTCCCGCACGCATCCGACGCGTCGGACGATCGGAGGCTGGGCGAACAGGGTAAACATTCGATGAAGCGCCCTGATCTGCCTGTCGGCGGAGAGCTGCGGACTGCGCACGCCGTCGCCCGAACGCGGCCCCGCGAGCCAGGCGGTTCTCCTGCATACGGCGGTCGGCGACACGTATCGCGTCCCGTGTTGCCTCGCCCATCCGCAGTCCGGCCACGCCTCCGTCGGCGGCTCGCCGCACTCCGCGCGCCGAGTGGCTCCTCAAAGTCGCGACCGGCCCTTCGCACGTTCGAACGGATCGCGTCCGGACCCTGGGTGCCGTACGTTCACAGGTTCCGTGACAGCACCAGCGGCCCGCTGCGCACACCCCGCCCGTAGGGGGAGGGACTGACCGAGGGCGTGCCGTAGGTCATCGGCGTCGCGGCCCGGCCGAGATCGTCGGCCAGCGACTTGATCAGGGTCTCGGAGACCGAGCGGGCCGTGCCGAGCACCGCTTGGTTCCGCTCGACAGCCGCGGTGAAGCGGCGGTGCTCGGCTCGCAGGCGCTCCAGGCCCTGCGGCGCGAAGCGGGCCAGCGCCACGGCGTTCGCCTTCACGGCCTCCAGGCGCAGCACGTAGGCGGCGGCGAGCGCGCTCTTGCGCGCCGGGTCGGCGAGGCCCTGGCGCAGGCGGCCGGCGCCCACTTCACCGC
>JAAIGF010248132.1_pt1 | contig 12352 bp, 8 predicted proteins | sample 6487441 | NCBI WGS metagenome assembly JAAIGF01 (sample SAMN13974129, study PRJNA590717) | phyllosphere metagenome | biome: pepper field; feature: multiple bacterial spot infested pepper fields; material: pepper leaves; isolation source: leaves from pepper fields | host: Capsicum annuum ...
CGCAGAGAAGCTTGATCTACCGATGGCTTATGTACGTGACAAAGCTAAAGGACATGGCAAGCAAAATCAGATCGAAGGACTGATCAAACCAGGACAGCGTGTGATCGTGATCGAGGATCTGATCTCTACGGGAGGTAGCTCCATCAAGGCAGCCGAAGCGATTCGTGAAGCAGGTGCAGAGCCACTCGTTGTGCTAGCCATTTTCAGCTATCAGCTTGATAAAGCGATACAAGCGTTTGAAGACGCAAACTTGCCACTACAAACATTATCCAACTATACGGTGCTGATCGAAAAGGCTGTGGAACTCGGTGCCGTGAAGGAAGAGGATTTGGAGTTGCTTCATTCCTGGCGCGCGAACCCGGAAGCATTCGGGAAGTGAGCTAGAGTTGAATATAGAAGTGTAATGTAAGTAGAAGATGGATAGAAGAGAGTAGCAGATTGTTGGTGCCATACAATAACAGATAAATAGAATGAAGTTAGAGAGCTATATGTCTTTTATGCTTATGTATAAAAGCGTATGGCTCTATTTTTAGTAAATCCAGCTTTGGTGTAATTCATGTACTAGGTACCTTCATTCATTAGACTGTAAGCTGAGCCATATGCACATGCATTATATACAAAACCTTTGATAGTAGGTACTTCAATATTCTATGATATGTTCACGCTGTATAACGGCCCATTCCATATAAAATAGATTGACAATGAGCTCAAAATTGAGGTATATTAATTGAGTCGCTGTTTACTCCATGAACCATAAGAAAACGTTCTTTTGGTCACATGGGCCTATAGCTCAGTTGGTTAGAGCTACCGGCTCATAACCGGTTGGTCGGGGGTTCGAGTCCCTCTGGGCCCATACATAAAAGACGATTCATTCGCAAATGCTGCGGATGAATCGTCTTTTTTTACGTTGGTATATACGTGTTCCGTTACTTGTTACCTTTATCCTTGTCACCGCCGAAGTCATCCTTCAGCTTCTCTACCGATTCATCGACTGCCTCTTCAAGCAGATCGGCAGCACGACGATTATCATTTGGATCGGGATCAGGAATCGGATCTACACCGGCGCCTGTACCTTGTTCAAATGCCTCATCGTCTTTGCCATGTTTGTTATGGAGAGTCGGATCGTTGTTAGGTGTGTTCATTCGTATTCATCCTTTCTCGGATATCATGTATCCTGATCGGTATTCTCGAAAAGTATGCGCCAGGGACTGAAAGCGCCTATGTTATCGAATAAACCATAACGATATTCACTGAATCATTACGCAGCTATGTAACCGATGCGAAGAATGGGATGATATGCGAGTGCAAATGAAGAGCATGATCCAACTTTCAGAACATATGAAGCTCCTAAGTGGCGTAGTTAGAGTATACAAGGATCTTGTAACGACAAAGTATCGTCCAACAGGCGATGTTACACCTTCTCTTCTCATTCTCTTGTTATTACACTCATCGAGACAGCACCGATAACTTAACGAAACCACAATAAAGTTTAAGCGCTTTAACTTTTAAAGTGAAAAAAGTACTATCCGATGCTGTAAATACATTGTGAAATTCCATCGCTTGCCTGTTCGGTGCAACGCTCCGGCTATTACACTTCGGTTCATCAGAACAGAGAAGGAGATGGCTGCATCGCTTGCTGAACGAACATTCTACATGTCGGTTGGACGAGGTTCATTGACCGACAGAGTAGCCAAGTAACAAAATCAAACGAACAGATGCTCATGAAAAGTTACGAATCATTCTGCGCGTTCCCGTATTACTTGAACTTGAGTTACCATTTCAACGTTACAACAGATTTGGCAGGGACGGTGTAATTAACAGATTGATTGTTCCAATTTACTTTGACCGTGCGTGCATTGTTTTGGGCGTTATACAGAACAACAACTTTGGAGCCGTCACTGTTTTTGAACGCTACACTTTGCATGTCGCCAAAGGTGTTAGAGTCGATTCGATGCGCGCCAGGGCTGACGAATTTGCTGAAATGACCCAGTAGATAATACTGCTTCATATAGGTCACTTGATCCTCTGGATTGCTGGAGCTATTATCAGAGTTTTGGATTGTGACCATGCCTTTGTTGGTGTTATTGTCGCCGATCACGCTTGGACCATCCTTCTGATCAAGTGCAGCATTCCATAGAATAATGGATTTGGACCAGTTGCGCGTCATACCGATAAATTCATTAATCATATTATCAAAACCTTGAGTTGTACCGTTCACCGGGTCATTCCAATCACCAAAGCCACCCTCAGTAAACCAGATGCCTTTATCCGGATGTGCAGTATTCATACTCGACATCGCAGTAAAATCGCCGCCATAATGATGGAAGGCACTACCTGCGATATATTGGGATTGACCTTTATTCTTCAAGCCTTGAACCACATCGCGTGGGAATGTCCAGTTATCATAATTATGATCGTAAGCGATAATCTTCGTATTGAGTCCAGCCGCACGCAGCGCTGGGCCCAAATAATCGCCGATCATACCAATCTGATCCTGTTCATTCATCAGCATGCCCGGATAACGTCCTGGCTCGAATAACGGTTCATTTTGTGGTGTCACGGCATAGATTGGAATCCCTTGCGCCTGATAGGCTTGAATAAACTTCACAAAATAATTAGCATAGACTGGATAGTTCTCTGCTTTGAGCTTGCCCGTACCATTCTTATCATTGGTCGTATATTTCATCCATGCGGGTGCACTCCATGGCGAAGCCATGACTTTAATTGCTGCATTTTTGGCTAGGGCAGCTTTGACGATCGGGATGATATAAGGTTGATCACGGGAAATGCTGAACTGATTTAGCGCCGTATCGCCGTTTACATCATCATAAGTATACGTACTCCAGGCAAAATCACTCGCGCCCATTGGCTGGCGCAGCATACTCATCGCGATGCCTGAGCCACTGAACAGATTGCTCATCACCTCATTACGTTTGGTGCTACTCAGCTTGTACTGAAGCAGCCATGCTGACGCATCGGTCAAGGAGACGCCAAATCCATCCATTTGCTGATACGTTTTGCCTTCATTGATATTGAACGTATAATCTGCATTGCCTGTCGTGCTACTGAATGTCAGATCACTCTGCTGGGTCAAACGACGATCACTGCGCAGACCTACTTTGGGCTCGGTATTAGGATCGGCGGTCGTCAGCCATACCTGTGCCTTCTCGTGAGCGGCATACGCAGAGGATGGAGAAACAGAGATGAGTGGTGTCATGACAAGACTGCTTAACAAAACAATAAGGCTTTTTTTGAATAGAGACATCCCATGCACCTCGATTTTATTTTGTAAGCGTTTCACCGAACACGGATCATATTATCAGCAGGAGATAGGATTTACAACCTAATTTTTACATAATTATCTAATTGTAGTTCGTCTATATTATATATCAATGCAGTGATGGGTTATTCTAGGCAAGAAGTATAGAAGACATAGTTAAAGCGTAGTGAACTAATAACAAGACTCCTATTCGCTTGGATGGATTCGTTATTTTTATATCGAGCTTACACGTATAGGGCGTATTACTTTCCCATTTCAGAATTATACGCTAAAATGATTGAAACTGGTTTCAATAACAACATTGGAGTGTGACATATGGTCAATATTATTGATGTAGCCCGTCAAGCGGGTGTGTCTAAGACGACGGTATCACGTGTCATTAATAATTATCCCCATATTTCACCCGATAAACGACGTCAAGTATTGGAGGCAATGGAGCAACTTGGTTTCGTTCCCAATCCTTCTGCACGTAAGCTTCGTGGTCAGGTGACAACGACGATTGCAGTCATTGTACCCAAGATTGTGAATCCATTTTTCGCTTATCTTGTAGATGCAATTGAACAGGAGGGGTATCGTCAGGGTTATCAAACCTTGATCTGTCAGACGAATGAACACAAGTCCAAGGAGCTCGCATATCTGGATCTGCTCAAAAATAAGCAGGCAGACGGCATCATTATGGCAGCGATTGAGAATAATTGGAGTGAGATCGAGCCTTATACTGCATTCGGTCCAATCGTATTATGTAATGAATATGTGAATCAGAGCGATGTACCTACGATTCGTATTGATCAGCATGAGGGGACATACGCAGCGATTCGGCATCTGATTGAGCGTGGTCATCGCAAAATCATGTACTGTACGGGTGGACTATTTACCGATTATGGCAAAGATAAGGATCGTAACCAGGCATATCAGCGAGCGCTGGAGGAAGCTGGCATTACGATTAATCCAAGCTGGATTCTAGTGGATCGCCATACGATTGAGGACGGTAAGAAGGTAATGGAGTTAATTCTAGACATGAATGATCGTCCAACTGCAGTATTTACGGGAAGCGATGAGATTGCTAGTGGGCTTATGATGGCAGCACGTAAGGCAGGCTTACATATTCCTAATGATCTTGCGATTATTGGCTTTGATGATCAGCCGATTGCAGAAGTGCTAAGCCCATCGCTCACCACCATTCGTCAACCGATCTCGCTGATGGGTAAACAGGCAGTGGATATGCTTATTCAGCTTATGGATCAGCAACCCTTATCCACAACATTATGCAAGCTTCCTGTAGAACTGGTTATACGTGAGTCTACCTGATCTCTACAGGAAGGGCTTCGTTTATTTTATTTTGGGAACGTTCCCAATTAAGAATATGAAAAATATTAGGATGAATCGCATATGTAATCTATTTCTTTGGACATAAAATGCTGATATAAGTGATTAATTCTAATATCTCTTCTTGATAGAAAACCAAATAAATTTAAAAATATTATTGAAACCGTTCCCAAACGATGCTATATTTAATCCACGAAGCTAATTCATTTCACATATAGAGAATTTTCAGTGTATGGAATAGCTTGAGTGAGCTCTTTATAAATGAATATAAACTAATTTGTATGACGGAGAGTCTTAAAAAGAGACGAGTGTTTAAACGCGAAGCTGAGAAAAGAACAAGTCCTATTGTAAGCGTTTGATATTTTAAAAATAGTATGATTATTTTTGGTATCGTTCCCAATTTTGTTCAGTAGATTACTAAATGTGATCTTTTCGATTTTTCTGAACAAATATCTTGCTCGGTTTAAATACCCACATCTTCAAACAACCTATTGTAGATATTTACTGTGTATAGGAACAAACCATTCTCATCTTGTGGCTAAACATCACTTCGTTCTTACTTTCGCGCTCCATATCGTTATTTCGCTTCGCCCCAATGTACGCGCATCATCGCAACACCTAAATAGATGCTAAATATGCACATATTCATAATGGAGGGGTTTCTATGAAAAAGACCTGGAAAAAAACGTTGCTTTGGACAATGTCGGGTGTACTCGGCTTTACGCTCGCGGGCTGTGGAAATGCAAGCTCACAAACGGATAATGCAACAACAGCAGACGGTAAGGTAAGTATTGTGATCACGAATGGGAAGGGTGAGATCGCTACCCAGTGGGCACAAGCAGCGAAGGATTTTATGGCAGAAAATCCAGACATCCAGGTAGAAGCTCTCTCTGGTGCAGTTGGAGATACTGTGAATCTGCTCGACAAGCTCACCGCTTCTGGCAAAACGGTCACAATGGCCATGATGTCTCCGGATTCCATCACAAATAAATACAAAGATTTTGGTATTGATCTATCTCAGGAAAAATGGAATCAAGACACGCCATACGGTGTGAAGGATGCTGGTGGTAAAATTGCTGGCTTCCCATTCTCGATTGAAGGCTTTGGACTTGTCTACAACAAAAATGTAGTCGAAAAAGCAGTCGGTGGCTCGTTCGATCCATTTTCGATTGATACACGCGACAAGCTGAAAGAGCTGCTGGATAAAATCAAAGCCTCTGGCGTAACCTATCCCGTTGCCTATCAAACAGAAAACTGGTCGGTTGCCAATCATTACAGCACCCAGTTCCTCAATCAAGCGGCTGACCCGAATACGATTGTGGATCAGCTCAAAGCAGGCACCTTCGATCTGGCCAGCAATCCGGTCTGGAATGGCTACTACGATACGCTTGATCTGCTAACCTCGCCGGAATACAACAAATATGGCGAGCGTCCGCTTGGCAAATATTACGATGATGCCCATGTCAGTGTAGGCAAAGGCGAGTCGGCTATTCTGTTCAATGGAAACTGGGCGTATGACTCTCTGAAGGCTGTATCCGGTGAATCGTTTGGCTTTATGCCTGTACCGGTCGATAACGATCCGTCCAATCCACTCAACAACAAAATTGCTGTCGGCCCGACTAATATTCTTGTAATTAATAAAAAGGCAACACCAGAGCAGCAAGCCGCAGCGAAGAAGTTCCTCGATTGGATTGTATACAACAAAAAAGGTCAGGACTTCCTGGTGAATCAGGCGCAGGTTATCTCTGCCTTTAAAAACAATCCGTATAAAGTAAGTAACCCGCTCGGCGCAGCCATTACTGATGCCATACAGAAAGACAAAACGCTGCCATTCAGCTCGAACTATGTAAAGGTGGAAGACTGGGGCAATATTCTGGCACAGGACATCCAAAAGTATATTGCCAAAAAGGAAACCCGTGCAGAGCTGGCGCAAGCGATTGAAACGTACTATAAAAATCAAAAATAAACGGCCATGCCTCATCGTGAGGCATGCCGCTACTCTGGCACAAATATCTCTACATTCAAACCGTTTACAGACAGGTGGTAGGTAAGATGATGATAGATAAAAATCCAGTCCGGCGCTGGTTGATGCAACTATTTTTCACCGGGCCAACGATTTTCTTTTTTGCACTGGCGGTGCTCGTTCCGTTTGCTTATGGACTCTATATGACCTTTAATACCGTATCCTCTCCGGTTGATCCGCTGCAATTTGCCGGACTGAGTAATTACCGTGAAGCTTTTCAAGATGATCGCTTCTGGGAATCATTATGGCTGACAGTCAAGTTTGTCCTGGCGACCGTTATTTTAATTAATATGCTGGGGTTCTTGCTTGCCTTCCTTGTAACATCCGGGGTTCGGCTGCAAAACTTCTTCCGTACTGCCTTGTTCACGCCGAATCTGATTGGTGGACTGGTGCTCGGTTATATCTGGCAGTTTATTTTTGTACAGACCTTGCCTACGCTTGGCGAGAAGTTCGGGATTGAATCGCTGCGCCTGGGCTGGCTCGGTGATGAGACGATGGCGTTCTGGGCGATCGTGATTGTGTCGATCTGGCAATCTGCTGGCTATATGATGATTATTTTCGTAGCGGGACTGGTCAATGTACCGAAGGATGTGCTGGAAGCGGCAACGATTGACGGAGCGAACGGCTGGCAGCGTCTGCGTGCGGTCACACTTCCACTTATGGTGCCTTCCTTTGTCGTCACCGTGTTCTTAACCTTAAAAAATGCCTTTATGGTCTACGATCTGAACTACTCGCTCACTGCGGGCGGGCCTTACGGCAGTACGACGATGGTGTCGATGCAGGTGGTACAAAAGGCATTTAACGAAAATAATTACGGTGTTGGACAGGCAGAAGCCTTTGTATTATTCGTCATCGTCGCCGTGATCACCGGATTACAGGTGTATTTTAGTAAAAGACTTGAGGTGTCAGCCTAATGATCTCGAACAAAAAAATAGTCTTGCCACTCATTTATGCGCTGCTCGTCATCTGTTTTATTCTATTTGTATTTCCATTCGTATTGATCCTTATTAACTCCTTTAAAAGTAATGGAGAGATTCTAGAAAGTCCATTTGCGCTGCCGACTCGTTTTAGTCTGGCAAATTTTGCAGAAGTGATTGAGAAAATGAACTTTTTCTCGTCGTTTAGCAATACGGTGATGGTGACAGTAGGCTCGGTGATCTGTATCGGGCTACTGGCAGCGATGACGGCTTATTATATGGTTCGCCGTGGTGGTCGCTTTAATAATGGATTATTTGTGCTGATGGTCGCTTCGATGATTATTCCGTTTCAGTCAATCATGATTCCGCTCATTTATATTTATGGTGCCAAGCTGCACTGGATTGATATGTCACCGCTCGGATTTTTGATTGTGTTGTATATTGGCTTTGGTAGTGCGTTGTCCGTATTTATGTATCATGGCTTTGTGAAGTCGATTCCATACGAGCTGGAGGAGGCATCACTGTTGGACGGTTGTACGCGTCCACAGACCTTTTTCAAAATTGTATTGCCGATGTTATCCCCAATCTCCGTAACGATTGCTATTTTGAATGTACTTTGGATATGGAATGATTATTTGCTACCCTCTCTCGTACTCACCGACGAGCGCTATTTTACAATGCCAATCAAGATGAAGGCATTCAATGGAACGTATATGAACAACTGGGAGCTGCTTATCCCTGCATTGCTGTTAACCATCTTGCCTATTCTGATCGCATACCTGTTTGGACAACGTTATATTATTCGTGGCGTAAGCCAGGGTGCGATCAAGTAAAACGAAGACAGAACCTGGATGTACACAGAGAAATATGATCTATGATAGGAGCGGAGCAATCATGAATAAACCTGTACAGACTCATTCAAATAATCGACCGATAGTAAGCAATGCCACCGCGCAGGATGCCTCATTTTCAACTGGTCATGCAGCAAAACCACGGAACGATTCATTGGCAACATCTGTGACGTATCCCTCCTCATCGCAAAAAACTAAATCGTTATCCAATGATCAAATTGGAACCGATTCTGATGCGGCTCTAACCCGCACACATTCTCGTCCAGGCTGGTGGAAGGAGAGCGTCGTGTATCAGATTTATCCACGGAGCTTCCAGGATACGAATGGAGATGGCATAGGCGATCTGCGTGGGATTATTCAGCGGCTCGATTACATTCATGCGCTGGGCGCCGATGTGATCTGGATCTGTCCGGTGTACGATTCGCCTAATGATGATAATGGCTATGACATTCGGGATTACTACCGGATTCACGAGGAGTTCGGTACGATGGACGATATGCGTGAGCTGATCGAGCGTGCAGCAACGTATGGTATTCGCATCATTATGGACTTGGTGGCAAACCATACATCCGATGAGCACGCCTGGTTCGTGGAATCACGCAGCTCACTCGATAATGATAAGCGAGACTGGTATATCTGGCGTCCGGGTGAGCAGGAGCAACCACCTAACAACTGGACCTCTTTTTTCGGGGGCTCGGCATGGCAGTATGATGAAGCCACAGGTGAATATTATTTGCACTGCTTTTCACGGAAGCAGCCTGATCTTAACTGGGAAAATCCAGATGTTCGTCATGCGCTGTATGAGATGATGGAGTGGTGGCTTGATTTGGGTATTGCCGGCTTCCGTATTGATGCCATCACCGTTATTAAAAAGGATCAGCAGCTGTTGTCTGCTCCATATGATGAGAGCAAGGGTAGCGTGCCTGTAGGTTCCGTCTGTCTAAATCGAGCAGGCATTACCGATTTTCTGCATGAAATGAAGCAGCAGGTGTTAGCGCCCTATGAAGCGCTGACTGTAGCTGAAGCGCCTGGTGTAACGATCGCGGATATTGATGGTTATGTGGATGAGGAGCATGGTGCGTTCAATATGATTTTCCAGTTTGATCATGTCGATCTGGATGTGTCGATGTACGAGCGAGCCATATATAAGCCATGGCAGCTCAGCCGATTCAAGCAGGTACTGTCCAACTGGCAAACGGCTACAGCTGAGCGTAGCTGGATGGCATTATATATGGAAAATCACGATCATGTGCGCTCGGTATCGAAGTTTGCCAATGATGCTGCGTATCGGGAGCGTTCTGCCAAAATGCTGGCAACCTATTATTTTCTAATGCGCGGTACACCGTTCATTTATCAGGGTCAAGAGCTTGGTATGACCAATCATTATTTTACCTTGATTGATGACTATCGTGATCTGGACAGTATTCATATGTATAACGAGCAGATCGAGTGCGGACGCTCGGAGCAAGAACTGCTGGATTATCTGTATAAGCGCAGCCGTGATCAAGGACGGATGCCGATGCAGTGGGATGGGAGCGCTCAGGCTGGCTTTACAAGTGGACAACCGTGGCTACAAGTAAACCCGAACTATACCGAGATCAATGTGGCTGCACAGCTCAATGATGAACATTCTGTGCTGTATTTCTATCGTCAGCTGGTGAGATTGCGCAAAGAGCATCCAGCGTTTATTTATGGAAATTATAAGGAGATTTATACGGATTCTGAACAAATTGGTGCCTATACGCGCACATACAAGCAGGAATTTTGGACAGTGTGGTGTAACTTTACAGAGAGCACGATTTCGCTGCCAGATCTGATGAGTGGCGAAAGGATGCTTGGCAATATGGATGATCATGATAGCGGTACACTTCGTCCATATGAATCCGTCATCTATCGCACAATTCAAGCCAATTGAACGCACACTGCAATGAGCGTGTATTACCAAGACCACGAAAAGGGGAATCCGTACATGTCGAAGTCTGTTCAAAACAAAGCAATGCTTATTACGTATGCAGATAGTCTGGGAAGTCATATGGGGGAGCTGGCAGATATCCTCGATCAGCATCTGGAAGGCGTCGTTGGTGGCGTACATTTACTGCCATTTTATCCGTCTTCGGGGGATCGTGGCTTTGCACCAATGGATTATACCAAGGTTGATCCAGAGCTTGGAAGCTGGGAAGACGTGCGCCGGATTAGTACTAAATTTTACATGATGTATGATTTCATGATTAACCATATTTCGCAGCAATCTGAATATTTTCAAGACTTCTTGGAAAAGAAAGATGAGTCCGCATATGCTGATCTGTTTATCCGCTATAAGGATTTCTGGCCAAATGGCGAGCCGACCGATGCGGACGTGGATCTGATCTACAAGCGTAAACCGCGTGCTCCGTATGTAGAGGTGACGTTCAAGGATGGTACGAAGGAAAAGGTATGGTGTACGTTCGACGAGCAGCAGATCGACCTGGATGTAACGACTGAGACAACGCGTCGCTTCATTCGGGATAATCTGAACTTCCTCGCTGACCAGGGAGCGTCCGTTATCCGTCTGGATGCGTTCGCGTATGCGAATAAGAAGATCGGTACGAACTGCTTCTTCGTTGAGCCGGATATCTGGGACATGCTCAAATACGCGGCAGATCTAACCGAAGCACATGGTGTAGAAGTGCTACCGGAAATTCACGAGCATTACAGCATCCAGCTCAAAATCGCTGAGCAAGGCTATTATGTGTATGACTTTGCTTTGCCAATGCTCGTACTGCATGCGCTATATAGCGGACAAACGAATCGTCTGGCGCACTGGCTGAACATCTGCCCACGTAAGCAATTCACAACGCTGGATACGCACGATGGTATCGGCGTGGTCGATGTGAAGGACCTGATGACTGATGAAGAAGCCGAAATGACGCGCGAAAGCCTGTACAGCAAAGGCGCTAACGTGAAGAAAATTTATAGTAGCGAAGCGTACAACAACCTGGACATTTACCAGATCAACTGCACGTATTATTCTGCACTCGGTAATAATGACGATGCATATCTGCTGGCACGGGCGATTCAATGCTTCGCACCGGGTATTCCGCAGATCTATTATGTAGGTCTGCTAGCGGGTGAGAACGATATTGATCTGCTCGAACGCACGAAGGAAGGTCGCAATATTAACCGTCATTATTATAGTAAGGACGAAGTAGCACAGGAAGTACAGCGTCCGGTGGTGCAGAAGCTGTTTGACCTGCTACGTTTCCGTAATACGAGTACGGCGTTCGACGGGGAGATTATGGTAGAAGAAGCAGGCGAGAATCTGCTGCATATTACGTGGACAAATGGGAGTACGGCGGCGCGTCTGGAAGCGAATTTGAAAACACATGCGTTTACAATCACAGAGAATCGCGAAGGTGCGGGATGGACTGAGGTTTTTGAATAGTAGAGTAGTATAAGGTAATAATAAAAACGAGTAAAAGGGTAAGTGTGGGTTTTCTGTCTTTAGGTTTCTTTTGACGGAACACGGTTGAGAAGGGCTTACGTCATTTTAGAAGATTGTAGTTAGCATTGATCTCATATAGACTTGTAGTGATGTACTACTTCTTACAGGTTGGATAAGAAAAATAATTGTGAAGAAATTTGTGGTAAAAAGGAAGAATGAGGGGCGACGACTGCTCATTCTTTCTGAATTATCGTATGATCTAATTGCTATATTGAATTTTTGTGGTCATCATTGCGTGTAGAACGCATAGATAGAACCCATACAATGTCAATCATGTGCGAAATAGTGGATCGAATTTATAAAATATAATAGAAAAAAGAGCGTGATCTAAGGTGATTCAAGGCTTAGCTCATAATGGATAAAAAATATTGAAAATTTTGCTTTACAAGTTGCTCGATTCGTTATATGATATATTGGTGCTCGGAAATCACAGAAGATATCATCCAATGAAAGTATACATAGTACATGATGGTA
>JAAIGF010180188.1_pt1 | contig 12332 bp, 12 predicted proteins | sample 6487441 | NCBI WGS metagenome assembly JAAIGF01 (sample SAMN13974129, study PRJNA590717) | phyllosphere metagenome | biome: pepper field; feature: multiple bacterial spot infested pepper fields; material: pepper leaves; isolation source: leaves from pepper fields | host: Capsicum annuum ...
ACCTGCCGACGGGCGCGGGCCAGTTGCATGGCGGCAGACAGGCCGGCAAAGCTTCCGCCGATCACGGCAACGTCAATGTTCATCGGATGTTCCTCCCAGGTGGTGATTCATCAGGCCGTGCATGGAGCCGGTCTCTGCCGCCAGATCGGCCAGCGTCAGCGTCGCCAGGCGGCGGTCCAGCACCTGCATGGCTTCTTCGACAGCCTGGTCCAGCGCACGGTGCACGGCGCGTTCGACCAGGCAGCCCGGACTTTCCTCGGTGGGCGAAAAACGGATCACGCGTTCGCCCATGGCGCGCTGCACGTCATCGACGGTGATGGCTGACAAGGGCCGCGCCAGGCGCCAGCCCCCGCCGTGGCCCTTGACCGAGGTGACGATGCCCGCCTCGCGCAGGCCGGCGAACGTGCGCCTGACCACCACCGCATGGGTGCCCGCACAGCGGGCCATGTCGGCGGACGTCATGACGGTGTCGGGCTGCTCGGCCATGTGAAGCAGCACGTGGAGGGCGATGGAGAGTCGGTCGTTGCGTTTCATGTAATTTTTATTATTACATTAAAAAAGACGGGTTGGCACGACAGGAAGGAACCCGCGAGCGCGTCTGATGGATCAAACTGCGTTCCACACCAGGAACAATCAGCCGCGCAATCCGCCATGTCCAATCTCAATGACATGTATTTCTTCGCCAAGGTGGTCGAGCACGGCGGCTTCAGCGCCGCCAGCCGCCAGATGGGGGTGCAGACGTCCATGCTGAGCCGCCGCGTGGCGGAACTCGAACAACGCCTGGGCGTACGCCTGCTCAATCGCAACACGCGCCGCGTGTCGTTGACCACGGCGGGTGAAACCTTCTACACGCACTGCAAGTCGCTGGTCGAAGTGGCGCAGGCCGCGCACGACGCCATCGATCAGGCACGCTCGACCCCGCGCGGCCTGGTACGTATCAGTTGCCCCCCCGCCTTGCTGCACAGCCACGTGGGTGACGTGATTGCCAAGTACCTGGCCAGCCATCCCCAGGTCCACCTGCAGGTCGACGCCAGCAACCGCCGCGTCGACGTGGTGGAAGAACGTTTCGACCTGGCCTTGCGGGTGCGCACGCCGCCGCTGGAAGACACCGACCTGGCGGTGCGCATCCTGGGCCACAGCGATACGGTGCTGGTCGCCAACCCGCAGCTATGGGCGGGGCGTGCCGAGCCATCCTCGCTGGAAGATCTGGAGGCCCTGCCGACCTTGGCCATGAACCAGGCCTCGGAACGCCACACCTGGCAGTTGCTCGACCCGCACAAGAAGCCCGTCACCTTCTCGCACCAGCCGCGGCTGGCCGTGGACGACTTCCACACCATCCACACCGCCGTGCTCGACGGCGTGGGCGTGGCATGGCTGCCGCGCATCGTCGTCAATGCCGACCTGGCTGCCGGACGCCTGGTGCAGGTGCTGCCGCGCTATGCGCTGCCCAGCGGCGTCGTGCATGCCGTGTTTCCGTCGCGCCGGGGCATGGTGCCGGCCGTGCGCAACCTGATCGACGCCCTGGTGGAACGCTTTGCCACGGTGGACCCCGACACCACGTGCGCTGCCGCGCCCATGCGCGTCGAGCGCCAGCGCGCCCTCACACCACCGAGCCACCCAGCGCCGCCAGCGCACCTGGCCGATGAATGATGCGGTCGTACCACTCGCGCACTGCCGGTGACGGCGCGCGCGGCACCGGCAGGTGCAGCCAGCGATGCACCTGGCACCCCACGGCGATGTCGGCAATGGTGAACTTGGCGCCGGCCAGATAGGCGCGGTTCTGCAGGTGCTGCTCCAGGATGCCGATGAGAATGCCGCACTGACCCAGCGAATCGGCGATGGCCAGCTCGTTGCGGTCTTCTTCCGCCGTGCGGACCAGGCCGATGAAGGCCGGCATCATCAGCGGCGCGAACGTGGTCGCCTGCCAGTCCAGCCAGCGGTCGACCAGCACCCGTTCCTGCAAGGGCTGCACCCACAGTTCCTCGGCGCCATAGCGTTCGGCCAGGTAGCGGACGATGGAATTCGATTCCCACAGGACGAAGTCATCGTCCTCCAGCACCGGCACCAGCCGGTTGGGATTGAGCCGCCCGAACTCGGGAGTGTCCAGTCCGCCAAAGGGGCCGCCCACGTCCAGCCGCGTGAAATCGAGCGCCAGATCGGCAGCCGTCCAGACGACCTTCTGCACATTGATGGAACTCAGGCGTCCCCAGATTCGGATCATTCACTACTCCAAAAGATGCCCCGTACGCGCTTGTGCGCGCCCCCCAGGGGCGGTGCGGGCGGATCGGCCAGGCCGACGCCGATGCACGCTCGGTCGGCGCAGGGCATGCGTCATGCCTTGCGCCGGGTGGATTCAGGATTGCGGCAAGGCGCCGCGCGCGATGGCGTCGATGACGCCGGGCAGTTCCGACAGGACCGGCAGTACGGCAAGGGTCATGCCTGGATGGCGCTGGCGAACCTCGTCCAGCAGCTTGGGCAGGTCGCGGATGACGTGACCGCCAGCCGACCAGAATACGGGCAGGATGTTGACGCGCCGATGACCGCCCGCCGCCAGTGCGTCCAGCACGGTGGTCAGGTCGGGCGTCATCAGTTCCAGGAAGGCGGATTCGACGACGATGTCAGGCTGCCTGGCACGCACGGCGACGGCCAGGTGCGTCAGGGGCTCGGCCCAGCGCGGGTCGCGCGCGCCGTGGGCGAACAGCACCAGTGCGGTGGCGTCCGTCAGGCCCGTTGGCCGGTCTGGTGAAGACGCCTGCATCAGCGGGCCTGCTTGCGGCGGTCGAGGCGCGCCGCCGCCTGCTCGATGTAGGCGATCTGCTGCAGCAGGGCCTCGGGGGCGGGCTTGCGGCCACCCAGCACGTCCAGGGTCCAGGCAGCCGTCGAGGCGGCGTCGCGTTCGGGCAGATCGGGAATGCCATCGCCCGCGCTGGCCGCACGTTCGGCCACCGTTTCCATCTCGCCGTCGTGCCAGTGGCGGATTTCCTGCGCGCGGCGCACGTTGATGACGGCTTCGCCCTCGGTCGCGCGCATCAGCAGCGCGGCCTGCGGCCGGATCGAGAACAGCGCATCCAGCATCGCGCCGAATTCGGGGTGGGTGTAGGCCGACAGCAGCAGGCCGGGGCCGGCCACCGGCACCACCAGCTTGGCCAGCGTGTGGCCAACGTTGCGCACGCCCAGCACCGCCCTCAGGCGCAGCATGCGGGCCAGCGGCGCGCACACGTTGTCCAGGGTCAGATAGGCCAGGCGATGCGACACCAGCCGGTCTTCGGCGTCGTAGACACTGATCGAGGGCGCGATGCCCATCTCGGCCAGGATGGCCTCGGTGCTCACGCGCGGGCCGTTGCTGCCGACGCCGTGCGCCGCAGGCTCGGAAGACTGGCCGTGCATCAGCACCGGCACGCCCCGCTGCGCCAGCAGCCCGGCCAGCAGCGGCACCAGGTTGGCGTTGGTGCGCGCACCGTTGTAGGTGGGAATGACCACCACCGGCGCATCCGGCGCCTTCACCCGCTTGATCGAATCTTCCATGCCATCGAGGAAGCCCGCCACTTCTTCAGCCGTCTCGCCCTTCATGCGCAGGGCCAGCAGCACCGCGCCCAGTTCCAGCTCGGTCACGCGGCGCGCGAAGATCGCCGACATCAGCGTGGCCGCCTGCTCGCGCGTCAGCGCCCGCGAACCGTCCTTGCCGCGTCCGATCTCACGGATCAACGGTGCGCACGCGAACGCATCGAAGTTGTCACCCATCATATTTTCCCAGCCCCGAAAGATCGGTTACCCAAACTGCGCCATATTCCGCCCGCACCAGGCCGGCGCTCTCCAATCGCTGCACCGCCTGATTGACCCGCTGCCGGGATACGCCCGCCAGGTACCCCAGTTCTTCCTGGGTGATCTCGATGCGCAGGTCCGAACCCGGATACAGGTTCGGATTGCACAGGTCGGCCAGGCAGCGCGCCAGCCGCCGGTCCGGCCCCAGCAGGCGATCGTGTTCGACCATGCCGATGAATTGCCCGAGCCGTTCGTTGAACTGTTTGAGCAGGTATCGGTTGAAGCCGATGCTGTGTTCGAGCAGCCAGTCGAAGGTGGACGCCGGCATGCGCGCCAGCGTGGTCTCGCGCAGCGCGACGATGTCGTACTTGAGTGGCTCATCCTTGAGCAAAGTTCCCTCGCCGAACCAGCCGCCCGCGCGCACGCCGGTGAAGCTCACCGATTTGCCGTCGGCGCTGCCGACCGAAATCTTCAGCAGACCGTTCACCACGCCCAGCCAGCTGTCGGCCCGGTCACCCCGGCGACCCACCACCGTACCGGCCGCCACGGTCTGCAGGACGACATCGTTGCGCACGCGAACCTGCTGCTCGGGCGTCAGCGCATCGCGCCAGGCAACCGCGGCCGCGGTGTCATCGAACCAGTTCATCTGACCTCGTTGTAATGCGTTCCGGGACCCGCGCTGGGCCTAACCCGTACAGGGTTTTACAGGCCTGTCGTTTTCCCTGTCTTTGTCGCGGAATGTCGCTTTAGCGACAGTTGGTGAGCAGGCGAGTCGCTACCTTACCCCAACGAAAGCCGCATGCCACGACCCAAGCATGCGACACGAACAAACGCATATCGTGCGCTTGCTCCGCCAACCGGCGGCACGGCGCCTGGATCGCAGGAGACTCCGTGGCACAGCCCCACACGACCGCCGCCTCCACCCCGGCCTCGACACCCGACACAGACACGCTGCCCCGGCTGCTGCTGTCGCACGCCCGCATCCGCCCCCATCGCCCCGCCATCCGCGAGAAAGACCTGGGCATCTGGCAGACCTGGACCTGGAACGAAGCCGCCGCTCGCGTTCGCACGCTCGCCTGTGGCCTGGCCGCACTGGGCGTCAAGCGCGGCGAGCACATCGCCGTGGTCGGCGAGAACCGGCCGCGCCTGTACTGGACGATGATGGCTGCGCAGTCGCTGGGCGCCATCCCGATCCCGCTCTACCAGGATGCCGTCGCCCAGGAAATGGTCTACGTCCTGCAGGACGCCGAAGTGCGCGTCGCAGTGGTCGAAGACCAGGAACAGGTCGACAAGATGCTGGAGATCCTGCCGCAGGCCAGCCTGGCACACGTCGTCTACGACGATCCGCGCGGCATGCGTCACTACGATCACCCTGCCCTGCAGTCGCTCGACGCCCTCGAACGCCTGGGCGCCGAACACGATGCACAGCATCCCAAGCTATTCGACGACGCCGTCGCCCTGGTCCAGCCCGACGACACGGCTGCCATGCTCTATACCTCGGGCACGACCGGCAAGCCCAAGGGCGTGGTGCTGACCCATGCCGCGCTGATCGGCCGGGCCCGCGCCTGCGAGCGCCTGGAAGGCCTGACCGACCGTGAAGACGTGCTGGCCTACCTGCCGCCGGCCTGGATCGGCCAGAACATCTTTTCGTACATCCAGCCGCTGGTCACCGGCTTCTGCGTGAACTGCCCCGAGTCTCCCGAAACCGTGGAGATCGACATGCGCGCCATCGGCCCGACCTATTACTTCGCGCCGCCGCGCGTGCTGGAAGCGCTGCTGACCCACGTCACCATCCGCATGGAAGATGCCGGCTGGTTCAAGCGCAAGCTGTACGCACACTTCATGGACCTGGCACGCCGCGTCGGCACCGACCTGCTCGACGGCAAGCCGGTCGGCACGCTCGACCGCCTGCATTACGCCCTGGGCAACCTGCTGATCTACGGTCCGCTGCGCAACGCCCTGGGCATGAACCGCATCCGCGTGGCCTACACCGCCGGCGAGGCCATCGGCCCCGACCTGTTCGTGTTCTACCGCTCGATCGGCATCAACCTCAAGCAGTTGTACGGCTCCACCGAAACCTCGGTGTTCGTGTGCATCCAGGCCAACGGCCAGGTCAAGGCCGACACCGTGGGCCCGCCCACCGAAGGCGTGGAGATCCGCATCGCCGACAACGGCGAGATCCTGGTCAAGAGCCCGGGCCTGTTCAAGGAGTACTACCGCAATCCGGCGGCCACGGCCGAGGTCAAGGACGCCGACGGCTGGTTCCACACGGGCGACGCGGGCTTCCTGGACAGCGACGGCGACTTGAAGATCATCGACCGCGCCAAGGACGTCGGCAAGCTCGCCAACGGCGCGATGTTCGCGCCCAAGTACATCGAGAACAAGCTCAAGTTCTTCCCGTTCATCAAGGAAGCCGTGGCGTTCGGGGCCGATCAGGACCAGGCCTGCGCCTTCATCAACATCGACGTCGAGGCCGTGGGCAACTGGGCCGAGCGGCGTGGCCTGCCCTACGCCGGCTACACCGACCTGGCCAGCAAGACCGAGGTCTACGACCTCATCACCGAATGCATCGAACAGGTCAACGCCGACCTGGCGCGCGACCCGCTGCTGGCCAGCTCGCAGGTGCACCGCTTCCTCATCCTGCACAAGGAACTGGACCCCGACGACGACGAACTGACCCGCACCCGCAAGGTGCGCCGCGGCTTCATCAGCCAGAAGTACGCGGTGCTGGTCGAGGCCCTGTACGCCGGCCGCGACCGCCAGTTCATCGAAACCCAGGTGAAGTTCGAGGACGGCCGCACCGGCTCGATCTCGGCCGATCTGCCGATCCGTACGGTCCGCACCGTGGACCCGCTGCGCCAGGCCGCCTGATCCCATGAATGCTCCCGCTCCCACTTTTGCGACCTTGCCCATGACCGAGACCCCGCCTCCCGACGTGGCCACGCCCGCAGGCAGCCGCGCCAAGCAGATCGGCGATGTCGTGCTGGACCTGCAGAACATTTCGCTGTCGTTCGGTGGCGTCAAGGCACTGACCGACATCTCGTTCAACGTCCGCGAACACGAGATCCGCGCCATCATCGGCCCCAACGGCGCCGGCAAGAGTTCGATGTTGAACGTCATCAATGGCGTCTACACCCCCCAGCAGGGCAGCATCGCCTTCCAGGGCGAACGCTTCGCCAAGATGAACCCGCGCCGCGCCGCCGAGATGGGCATCGCCCGTACCTTCCAGAACCTGGCGCTGTTCAAGGGCATGAGCGTGCTGGACAACATCATGACGGGCCGCAACCTGCGCATGAAGTCCAACCTGCTGCTGCAGGCGCTGCGCATCGGCCCGGCCGAGCGCGAAGAAACCAGGCACCGGGAATTCGTCGAGAACATCATCGACTTCCTCGAAATCCAGGCTTTCCGCAAGACGCCGGTGGGCCGCCTGCCCTACGGCCTGCAAAAGCGCGTGGACCTGGGCCGGGCCCTGGCGATGGAGCCGCGCATGCTGCTGCTCGATGAGCCCATGGCCGGCATGAACGTCGAAGAGAAGCAGGACATGTGCCGCTTCATCCTCGACGTCAACGACGAGTTCGGCACGACCATCGTGCTGATCGAACACGACATGGGCGTGGTGATGGACATCTCCGACCGCGTGGTGGTGCTCGACTACGGCAAGAAGATCGGCGACGGCGAACCGGATGCGGTGCGCAGCAACCCGGACGTCATCCGCGCCTATCTCGGCGTGTCCCACTAAGGAGCAGCCGACATGGCATTTTTCCTGGAAACCCTGTTCGGCGGCCTGATGTCGGGCATGCTGTACGCACTGATCGGCCTGGGCTTCGTCCTGATCTTCAAGGCCTCGGGCGTCTTCAACTTCGCGCAGGGCGCGATGGTGCTGTTCGCCGCCCTGAGCATGGCGCGCTTCTCGTCGTGGATCCCCGAATGGCTGGGGGTCGAGAGCAAGCTGGTGGGCATCGGCCTGGCCATCGTCATCACCGCCGCGCTGATGTTCGCGGTCGCCTGGCTGATCGAACGCCTGGTGCTGCGCCACCTCGTCAACCAGGAGCTGACCACGCTGCTGATGGCGACGCTGGGCATCTCCTACTTCCTCGATGGCGGCGGTCAGCTGCTGTTCGGCAGCGCCGTCTACAGCATCGACGTCGGCATGCCCAAGGACCCGGTCTTCCTGTTCGAAGGCATCTTCGAAGGCGGCGTGCTGGTCAACGCCGAAGACGGCATCGCCGCGCTGATCGCGGCCGGACTGGTGGCCCTGCTGGCGGTCTTCTTCCAGTTCACGTCGACCGGCCGCGCCCTGCGCGCGGTGGCCGACGACCACCAGGCCGCCCAGTCCATCGGCATCCCGCTGAACCGGATCTGGATCATTGTCTGGTCGGTGGCGGGCATCGTCGCACTGGTGGCCGGCATCATCTGGGGCTCCAAGCTCGGCGTGCAGTTCACGCTGTCGACGGTGGCGCTGCGCGCGTTGCCGGTGGTGATCCTGGGCGGGCTGACGTCCGTGCCGGGCGCCATCATCGGCGGCCTGATCATCGGCGTGGGCGAGAAGCTGTCCGAGGTCTACCTCGGCCCCATGGTCGGCGGTGGCATCGAGGTGTGGTTCGCCTACGTGCTGGCGCTGGTATTCCTGCTGTTCCGGCCCCAGGGCCTGTTCGGCGAAAAGATCATCGATCGGGTGTAAGGGGCGAGCATGTTCTACCGCGAAAACGGCCAATTCAAGACCAGCTACCGCGCCGACCAGCAGATTTTCCCGATCCTGCAGGACCGTACCTTCATCCTGCTGCTGCTCGCGTTCGCCTTCGTCGGCGTGCCGATGCTGGCCGACGACTACCTGCTGCGCGCCATCCTGATCCCCTTCCTGATCCTGTCCCTGGCAGCGATCGGGCTGAACATCCTGGTGGGCTACTGCGGCCAGATCTCGTTGGGGACGGGTGCCTTCATGGCAGTGGGGGCATACGCCGCCTTCAACTTCGGCGTGCGTTTCCCCTTCCTGCCGCTGCTCGTGCAGATCCTGCTGGGCGGCTTGTGCGCCACGGTGGTCGGCGTGATCTTCGGCATCCCCAGCCTGCGCATCCGTGGCCTCTACCTGGCAGTGGCCACGCTGGCGGCACAGTTCTTCGTCGACTGGTCCTTCCTGCGCATTCCCTTCCTCACCAACTACTCGGCCTCGGGCTCGGTGTCGGTGGGCAACCTGGACTTCTTCGGCCTGCCGATCCAGTCGGCGCTGTCGCGCTACCTGTTCTGCCTGGGCCTGGTCGCAGTGTTCGCCCTGCTGGCCAAGAACCTGGTGCGCTCGGCCATCGGCCGCGAATGGATGGCCATTCGCGACATGGACGTGGCCGCCTCGGTGATCGGCATCCGCCCGATGTACGCCAAGCTCACCGCGTTCGCCGTCAGCTCGTTCATCGTCGGCGTGGCCGGTGCCTTGTGGGGCTTCATCCACCTGGGTTCGTGGGAACCGCTGGCCTTCAGCCTGGAACGTTCCTTCCAGCTGCTGTTCATGGTGATCATCGGCGGGCTCGGCTCGATCGTCGGCTGCTTCTTCGGCGCGGCCTTCATCGTCCTGCTGCCGGTGGCGCTCAACAACATCCCGCACGCACTGGGCCTGCCGCTGGGTGTGGATACCGCCGCGCACATCGAACACATGATCTTCGGCGGCCTGATCGTCTTCTTCCTGATCGCCGAACCGCATGGCCTGGCCAAGCTGTGGAGCATCGGCAAGGAAAAACTGCGTATCTGGCCCTTCCCGCATTGACCACCACACCGACCGCATTCACATCGACAAAACCGGCATCGACCGGCAACCACCCTGGCGCGTCCGGTCATACCCCGACCGGCGCACCAACCTCGGAGACACTGCGATGAGCACCACCCGAATCCGCCGTACTGCCCTGGCGTTTGCCTTCACCGGCGCGCTGGCCGCTTTCGCTACGCCCACGCTGGCGCAGACCCAGGAGCAATTCGTGCCGCTGCTGGTGTACCGCACCGGCTCGTTCGCGCCGCTGGGCATCCCGTGGGCCGACGGCAAGCTCGATTACCTGAAGCTCATCAACGAGCGCGACGGCGGCATCAACGGCGTCAAGCTCACCTACGAGGAATGCGAAACCGCCTACGTGACCGACCGTGGCGTGGAGTGCTACGAGCGCCTGAAGGGCAAGGGCCCCACCGGCGCCTCGGTGTTCGATCCGCAATCGACCGGCATCACCTTCGCCGTGACCGACAAGGCCCCCAACGACAAGGTCACGATCCAGACCACCGGCTACGGCCGCTCGGAATCGGCAGACGGCTCGGTGTTCGAGTGGAACTTCCCGGTCCTGGGCACCTACTGGACCGCGGCCGACGTCATGCTGCAGGACATCGCCAAAAAGGAAGGCGGCTGGGACAAGCTCAAGGGCAAGAAGATCGCCCTGGTCTACCACGACTCGCCTTATGGCAAGGAACCGATCCCGCTGCTGCAGGCACGCGCCAAGAAAGACGGCTTCGAACTGATGCTGCTGCCGGTCGTCGCCCCGGGCGTGGAACAGAAGTCGACCTGGCTGCAGATTCGCCAGCAGCGCCCGAACTACGTGCTGCTGTGGAGCGCCGGCATCATGACGCCGACCGCCATCCGTGAAGCCCAGGCCACCGGCTTTGCGCGCGAGAAGATCTACGGCATCTGGTGGGCCGGTTCGGAAGCCGACGTGCGCGACATCGGCGCCGCCGCCAAGGGCTACAACGCCATCACCGTGCAGAACGCCGCTGGCAAGAGCCGCATCCACGACGACCTGCTCAAGAACGTCTACGACAAGAACGCCGGCTCTGGCCAGCGCAGCGAAGTCGGCACCGTGGCCCACACGCGCGGCATGCTGATCTCGCTGATCACCGTCGAGGCCATCCGTACCGCGCAGGAAAAGTACGGCAAGGGCAAGACCATGACCCGCGAGCAGGTGCGCTGGGGCTTCGAGAACCTCAACATCACCGAAGAGCGCATCGAGCAACTGGGCTTCAAGGGCCTGATGCGTCCGGTCAAGACGAGCTGCCAGGATCACATGGGCGCGAGCTGGGCCCACATCATCACCTGGAACGGCCAGAAGTTCGAGAACAGCTCCGACTGGTACGAAGGCACCAAGGACGTGATCGATCCGCTGGTCAAGGAAGCCGCGCAGAAGTACGCGAAGGAAAAGGGCATCACGCCGCGCACCTGCGCTGCCGGCTGATCTCCGCCCGCGGGCGCCGACAGCGCCCGCGATGCCGACAACCGGCCGGTCGCGCACGATGCGCGCCGGCCGCCTGCAGGACGAATTCGATGAGCGCGACCCCAACCACCACGCCGATCCCCAACACCCCGCCCGTGCACAGCGTGCAGTCCGGCATCGGCGGCGCCTCGCCCACCGAGGTGGTGCATGCCGCCCCGCTGCTGACCGTCAACGGCATCGAGGTGATCTACAACCACGTCATCCTGGTGCTCAAGGGTGTGTCGCTGGTGGTGCCCGAAGGCGGCGTCGTCGCCCTGCTGGGTGCCAACGGCGCCGGCAAGACCACGACCCTGCGCGCGATCTCCAACCTGCTCAAGGGCGAGCGCGGTGACGTGACCAAGGGCTACATCGAGTACCGCGAACAGCGCATCGAGCGCCTGACGCCGGCCGAGCTGGTCAAGCGCGGTGTCGTGCAGGTGATGGAAGGCCGCCACTGCTTCGCCCACCTCACCGTGGAAGAAAACCTGCTGACCGGCGCCTACACCCGCAACATGAGCCGGGGCGACGTCAGCGCCGCGCTCGAAAAGGTCTACGCCTACTTCCCGCGCCTGAAGACCCGGCGCACCAGCCAGTCGGGCTACACCTCGGGCGGCGAACAGCAGATGACCGCCGTGGGCCGCGCCCTGATGGCCAACCCGCGCCTGATCCTGCTCGACGAGCCGTCGATGGGCCTGGCCCCGCAGATCGTCGAAGAGATCTTCGAGATCGTCAAAGACCTCAACAGCCGCGAAGGCGTGAGCTTCCTGCTGGCCGAGCAGAACACCGCCGTGGCCCTGCGCTACGCCGACTACGGCTACATCCTCGAAAACGGCCGCGTCGTCATGGACGGCGAGGCGCGCGCCCTGGGCGAGAACGAGGACGTCAAGGAGTTCTACCTCGGCCTGTCGTCGTCGGGCCGCAAGAGCTTCCGCGACACCAAGTTCTATCGCCGCCGCAAGCGCTGGCTGGCCTGACCGTTTTTCCTGCCCGACGAGGGCCGATCATCTTCTTCCCGCCCGGTGCATGACGGCCTGTCGCCGCCCGTGCGGGAAGCCCGCGCCGCACCGATCGCGCGACGTCCTGCCGAGGTAACCCGCCATGTCCCACTACTTCGACGCGCTGGAAACGCGCACTGCCGCCGAACGCGAGGCGGCCCTGTTCGCCGCACTGCCCGACGCCCTGGTGCGTGCCGTCGAGCGTGCCCCGGCCATCGCCACGCAACTGGCCGGCATCGATCCGCGCTCGCTGACCTCGCGCGAGGCGCTGGCGCGGGTGCCGGTGATCCACAAGCACGAGCTGGTGGCCTTGCAGCCCGAGAACCCGCCCTTCGGCGGCTTCAGCGCCGTCGACTGGGGC
>JAAIGF010200383.1_pt1 | contig 12321 bp, 10 predicted proteins | sample 6487441 | NCBI WGS metagenome assembly JAAIGF01 (sample SAMN13974129, study PRJNA590717) | phyllosphere metagenome | biome: pepper field; feature: multiple bacterial spot infested pepper fields; material: pepper leaves; isolation source: leaves from pepper fields | host: Capsicum annuum ...
GAGTTCCGATACCAGCCGCACCTGATCACTACGAATCAGATAATCCCGCAAATTATCGATCATTGCCGGATTCAACACGGTGCACACAATTGTCAAGTTGATTTAGGCGAACTTCTGCCGGTGATGGGTGAAAAAACATTGGTATACCAACTGTTTTTAAACATCATCAGTAATGCTATAAAATATTCGAGTAAAAATGATCAAGCGCAGGTACGTATTGAAAGTACGTTAGCCGAGCGGAAAATACGCTATACCATTGAAGATAATGGGATCGGTATTGCCGAAGACGAGCTCAAAACCATTTATGACATTTTCAAACGGATGTCTAATTCGGGAGGTTATGAGGGCTCGGGCGTAGGATTAGCGATTGTGAAACGTATCGTAGACAGGCTTGGTGTTAAAATATTGGTGGAAAGTGAGCTCAACAAAGGCACACGCTTTCATTTAGATTTTCCTAATTAATTTTATTTAACAGCACCGCGCTTTTCGCACGTGCGAAAAGCAGCAAAAAAAAGTCGATGACCATAAACCGTCATCGACTTTTTTTGCTTTAAGCGTAGTCTGAAGCCCGATAGCTGTAATTCTACAAGGTATTTGTAAACCATTAATTGCTTAAGCTGTTCTTTTAATAATATATGACAATCAAAGTTTCATTTAATCATAATAACGTATGAAAACATTAGATGCCGAACTATTGAACAGCTTAACCAAGAACGAATCAGCTCCTTGCTTAAGTATTTACTTGCCTGTGCACAAAAATGTATCAGAGAGTGCACAAGATCCGTTAAACCTTAAAAACATTATAAAAGACATTCGTACAAATGTCAAACCCGAAGATGTACAAGGTGTGGAGAGCTTGCTAGAGCCTGTAGAAAAGTACCTCGAAGAGAAATCTTTCGTCCGGGAAAATGATGGTACACTGGCTATCTTTTCTTCACCCAAAGTATTTGAAACGGTTTTCTTGCCTACAGCACATGCGCCAGCTTTTTTTGTGGACGACTGTTTTTACGTGTTGCCTTTGTTAACATTTGCTAGCGAAAATAAACGATTTCATGTACTCACCGTGGGGAAAAATCACGTGCGCCTGTTTGAAGGCGACCGTTATCGTTTCGAAGAAATAAGCCTTGGCGACGATATTCCGCGGACGATGAAAGAAGCGTTGGGCTACGACCTAACCGATAATCACTTGCACGCGGCTGCGGGCGGCTCTGCTGCTATCCACGGTTATATGGAAATTACGGATGAAAAAGACACAGACAATGTGCGTTTTTTCCGGATCATCGATCATGAGATTAACACCAATTACAGTAAACCCGAAAAGATTCCGTTGATACTGGCGGCACTGCCTGAAAACCAAAGTTTGTTTCAGTCGTTGAGCAAAAATGAGTGTTTGCTTAAAGATTATATTGCGTTAAATGCAGACAGCATTGATAAAGCCGATCTTCACCAGCATGCCTTAGCTATTTTTGAGCAGGCAAAAACACAGCAGGTTGCTAAGCAGCTGGAGCGCTTCGCAGTAGGTAAAAGCGAGAAATTAGCGACTGATGAAGTTGCCGATATTGCTCGCCACGCGATGGACAGCCGCATCGATCAGCTATTTATTGCCGAAGGTAAAACGCTGGCTGGCACCATTTCTGTCGAAGATCGGAAGATTAAACCAAATAAAGACAGCTATGGCGATATTATCAACCAGATCGCGCTGCTGACGTATAAAAATGGCGGTCAGGTGCATACTTTAGCTAATAATACGTCCGCATTGCCGCGCGGCATCGGTTCATTAAATAGATTTTAATCCGATACCGACTAATTGCACATGTATTACGTAATTGGTCGGTAAAAAAATCATAAAAGCTAGCCAATGCAGGAAAAAACAAAACATTTCCAGCATTGGCTTGTTCTTTTAATACCTAATGATAAAGGGGTAAGCTTAACCTAACCTGCTTACTTCAAGATTTGCAAAGCATATGCGTAACAAGAGAACAATAATTATTTCCAATCGATTGCCCGTCCGTGTCGAACGACGCGACCAAGAACTACATTTTATACCAAGCGAAGGCGGCTTAGCAACAGGACTAGGCTCTATTTACCAACAAGAAGGAAATATCTGGGTTGGATGGCCCGGATTTGTGCCGGAAAACGAACAGGAAGAGGCGATAACGCGCCAAAAGTTGGCTGAGCTCAACTTGGTTCCTGTTTTTCTGACAGAAGAAGAGTTACAGGGTTATTACGAAGGGTTTTCCAACGAAGTACTGTGGCCGATATTTCATTACCGTTTATCTTATGCGGTGTACAATACCGAAAACTGGCACACCTATCAGCAAGTAAACAGAAAATTTGCAAATGCCGTGGTCGAGCAATCACCCGGCGAGAAAGATGAAGTTTGGATACACGATTATCAACTCATGCTTCTTCCAAAAATGGTTCGCGACCAGCATGAGCATATCGCGATCGGATATTTTCAGCATATTCCTTTTCCGCCAGACGAGCTTTTCAGAAGCATTCCCTGGCGCGATCAGCTCATCAAAGGATTGTTAGGAGCCGATCTTATCGCTTTCCATACTTACAATGACACACAGCATTTTCTCAATGCCTGCACCCACATACTCGGCTTGCCTATTCAAAACAATTGTTTGCATGTAGATGGCAGAAGCGTGTATGCGGAAGTGTATCCAATGGGCATCGATTTTGACAAATTTAGCGGCCTGGCGCAAAGTCCAGCTATACAGGAACGTGCACGCGAGATTCGCAGTTATTATAAAGAGCGTAAGTTTATCCTTTGCATTGATCGGCTAGATTACAGCAAAGGTATTATCGAAAGGTTGCAAGCCTACGAAAGCTTGCTGCAAACATATCCGGAATTAAGGGAGCAAATCGTACTTTACATGCTGGTGGTTCCTTCGCGTGATACCGTGCCGCAATACCGCATGTTGCGCGACGAGATAGATCGCGCTGTTGGTCATATCAACTCCATTTATGGTATGAATGAGTGGCAGCCTATTGCTTACTATTACAACTCTTTCCCTGTAGAAGAACTTTCAAGTTTGTATGTAGCGGCTGATGTTTGTTTAGTTACGTCCATTCGTGACGGCATGAATTTGGTCTGCAAAGAATATGTAGCGAGCAAGGAGCAAACCAATGGCGTATTGGTATTGAGTGAGCTTGCGGGTGCATCAAAAGAATTGCTGGAAGCGATACAGGTCAATCCAAATTCGATAGACCAGATTCGCGAAGCACTTAAATTAGCGATTGATATGCCGGAAACTGAAAAACGTCGTCGTATGCAAGACAGCATCGATATCGTTCGAAAATTTAATGTCAGGCATTGGGTGAAAATTTTCTTTAATCGCTTACACGAGATCAAGACGGTACAAAAACAGGAAATGGCAAGAAGGGTACGGTCTGAGGTGAAAGATGCGATCTCCGAACAATACCAAGCGGCCAAGAAAAGATTGTTTTTTCTCGATTATGATGGTACGTTGATTGGTTTCCATAAAGACGCCGATGCGGCCTCCCCGACCGAGTCGCTTTATCGCACGCTGGAGTTATTGCAAAGTAATCCGGCAAACCAAATTGTGATCATCAGCGGACGCCCGCATGAAACACTAGATCGCTGGTTTGGTCGGAAAGACTATTATCTCGTGGCAGAGCACGGTGCGTGGAGCAACTATCCAGAGCACACATGGCAAAGCAAAAACCATATCTCTACACGCTGGAAAATTCCGGTAAAACATATCATGAACAAATTTGCGAATCGCACAGCCGGTGCCATTGTCGAAGAAAAAACGTATTCGCTGGCTTGGCACTACCGCAAGGCACAAACGGGACTGGGGCAGCTGCGTTCGCAAGAACTGGTGGATAGCTTGCGTTACCTCATACCGCACCACGGCTTGCAACTCTTAATGGGTGACAAAGTTATCGAGGTAAAAAACAGCGAACTCAACAAAGGCAAAGCAGCGATGGAAATTGTGGCAGACTACCAACCGGACTTTATCTTCGCCATTGGCGATGATGCAACGGATGAAGACATGTTTCTCGAACTACCTCAAGAAGCCATCACCGTCAAAGTAGGCAACAAAAAATCAGCCGCGCAATTTTACGTGGAAAGTCAGGAAGAGGCGGTTAGCCTCATCGATTACTTCGCCACAAAAAATCTGGATCTCCCGCCGGAGTCAACATCGAATGCTCATCTTCAAAAATTATAAAATTATAACATGAATAACGAAAAAAAGCATGTCTACAATACGGGAATAATTGGTAACTGTGCCTTTATTGCCCATGTTGAAAAAACGACAAACATCAGTTGGCTTTGTTGGCCTTCTTTTCAAGACTCCTTCGTGTTTGGCGGTTTGCTGGACAAAGGCTTGGGAGGCGAATTTTCCATTTTGCCCAGTACGACTATTCTGAACAGCGAACAACATTATATTGAAAATACGAATATTCTGACGACTACCATCGAAGCGGAAGATGGCAGCTACCGCGTCACAGATTTTGCGCCGCGCTTCGAACAATATGAGCGCTACTATAAACCTTTAATGTTGATTCGCAAGATCGAGCCGATTAGTCGTCGCCCTAAAATACGCGTTACCTGCGAGCCCGTATTTAATTATGGTGAACAAGCTTTGGATAAATCGCGTGGTAGCAATCACATTCAGTTTGAACGAGCAGATGTCAAAATGCGCCTGGCCACTAATATGCCGATCAGCCATTTTTTTGAAGATATCCCCTTCGTTTTGAGTAAACCAATTTATTTGGTTCTGACTTATGGAAGTCCGTTTGAAGCACCGATAGAGCGCACGGCGGAAGATTTCTTGAAACGCACGAAGCAGTATTGGCAGCGATGGGTCAAAAACGCTTCCATCCCGCCATTTTATCAGCGGGAAGTAATTCGCTCGTCGCTGGTGCTCAAACTACACCAGTATGAAGATACGGGTGCTATCATCGCAGCAAGTACAACGAGCTTACCTGAGTTTCCAGGATCTGGGCGTAACTGGGATTATCGTTACTGTTGGTTGCGCGACAGCTATTATGTGTTGCAAGCGCTAAGCCATATCGGTCATTTTGAGGAAATGGAGAAATATGCTTCGTATATTGCCAATATCACACAAACCGATACGGGCCGACTACAGCCGCTATATGGCATTATGGGCGAGCATAAACTCGAAGAACAAACGCTGGACTATCTGGCCGGTTACTTAGGAAATCGACCTATTCGTATCGGAAACCAAGCATCAGAGCATATTCAAAATGATGTTTATGGCCAAGCGTTAATCGCACTCCTTCCCCTATTTACCGACCATCGTTTCCGCCACCAAAATCATGCGTTCACGGAAGAATGGACCAATTTTATCTTAGATAAAATCGAGGCAACGATCGATGAAAAAGATGCGGGTATCTGGGAGTTTCGAAATTTCGAAAATCGACACTGCTACTCTAATTTATTTCAATGGGCTGGCGCTACTGCCGCCTTAAAAATAGCTAAGCAGTATGGCTTTAAAGATATGGCTACGCGTGCCACACAACTACGCGAAAAAGCTATACAACATATCGAGCATTGTTATGATGAAGAAAAACAGGTGTATACAAATGCTGTAGAAAGTGAAAATCTTGATGCTTCTACCCTACAGCTCATTATGATGAATTACCTCGATCCGTCGAGCGATCGGGCAAAGCGACACCTGGAGCAACTGGAAAAGGAACTGAAAGGTGAACACGGATTATTTTACCGTTACTTGCATCGAGACGATTTTGGCAAACCTAAAGCAACATTTTTGGTATGCGCTTTTTGGTATGTTGAGGCGTTAGCCTGTGTGGGTCGATTAGATGAAGCACAGGAAGTATTTAAGCAGTTGCTTTCGTTTGGTAACCACTTGATGCTGTTTAGCGAAGATGTGAATGAAGATGATGGCAGTCAGTGGGGAAACTTTCCGCAAGCATACAGCCATGTAGGGCTCGTGAATGCCGCCTATAGAATTTCCATGAAATTGGATAGTCCGGTATTTTTTGAGAGCTTATACGAGCAATAGTCAAAAATAAAAAATGGCGGTTTGAATACCGCCATTTTTGTTATACAAAAAAGACCTTGTTACCCTATTTTTCGTAAAAAAACAGGAAGTAGGCTAAGGCCAATATCGCCACGGCGATCACGATAGTCCAGGCTATCGTTCTTGCTGCCGGTTTATCATTAACTTCTTCTTGTGCCGATTGAGGAACTTCCTTACGAGGTGTGTCATCTCTTGGCTCTTCCGGATCGTAAATTTCTCTCTTTTCTTCCATGATATTATTAATTAGTGATTTGCTTATCTCACTTATCCATGTACTTTATTTCCATCAACACGGGTAAGTATATAGTAAAAACACCGGCACAAAGCGAGATGTTCAGCATGTAGTCCGAAAACGTATAAATTCCACCCATATTCACGTACTTATACGTATCAAGATTAACTAAAACTGCGTGAAAGTCGGTCATGTAAGCCATATTTCAAGTAATAATTGCTAAAACGTTCAGCAGGCAATAGTGGTTATACAGGTAATGATACGTTAGATATTTATGGAATAAGGAGAAGGATATGGCAAAAGACCACGGCAACCAGATAAAAGATGATGCGAAATACGAGGCGCTTCGCAAAGACGGTATGAGTCAGGAAAAAGCGGCGCGTATAGCAAACAGTCCCGGCGCAAGTACGCGGGGCGGCAAGGCATCAAAATTGGAAGAGCGAACAAAAAAAGAATTGGTAGAACAAGCGAAGAAAATTGGCATTACCGGGCGACATCACATGAAAAAATCGCAACTTGTCGAGGCGATACGAAATCACTAAAACGTTTATGAGCGAAACGCAACAGATGGAAATCTTAGCCTTAAAAGAGGCGGGATTACGGTATATAAGTTGTACGGAAGATGGCTACTGCCGCATACTGAAGGGTAAGAAATTTGTTTATTTGGATAAAAAACGCCAACCGATTTCAGACGAGCGTATTCTGGAACGTATTAAAGCACTCGTTTTACCGCCAGCTTGGACGGCAGTATGGATTTGCAGACACCCGAACGGACATTTGCAGGCGACGGGCGTTGACGCTCGTGGACGTAAGCAATATCGGTATCATCCAGACTGGACATCGTTACGAAGTGAAAAAAAATTCGTCAACCTCTATACGTTCGGTAAACGACTGCCTTTACTAAAAAAACAGCTGGTTCGTGATCTGCGAAAGCGGTCGTTGCTTCGGGATAAAGTTTGTGCTTTAGCGATAGCGGTGATGGACAAAACCTCTTTCAGAGCCGGAAACCGAAGTTACGAAAAAGCAAATGGCTCATACGGATTGACGACGTTGAAGAATAGACACATCAAGAAAATTTCTACCAATAAGCTCTTCTTTAAATTTGTTGGTAAAAAAGGTGTACTGCAACAGAGCTACCTCAAGGAAAAGAGCTTGGTAAAGTTGCTTCTAAAAGTAAAAGAGATACCCGGGCAGCGCATTTTTCAATATTACGACGAAGCAGGAGAAATCAGGGCTTTGGAATCTGGCGATATTAACAACTATCTCAAAGACGCAATGAAAATGGATGCCAGCTGCAAGAATTTCCGGACATGGAATGGCTGTTTACTGGCGCTGGCCAACATGCTTACCTTACCGATTCCGGAGAATAAAACTATGCGAAAGAAAAATATGCTAGCCTTGATTGATAACGTCGCGCAAACCCTAGGTAACACGCGTACCGTTACCCGATCGCATTACATTCACCCACGCATACTGCAGCACTACGAAAATGGCAAACTCGATAGCTGGATTAAAAAGATGCAATCTAAGCAAGAAGAAGTGCTGGATGCCGCAATTAAGAAAAAATTATTTTCTTTACTAAAAAACGCAGCTACCGATTAAGGAGCTGCGTTTTGTTGATTTTCACAAGAGCTTCAGCTTATCTGTTGCCTGTTGTTATCACGATTTCCTTTGCGTTTACCAGCTTATCGTGTGCCAACTTGTAACCGCTATTTTTCTTTCCATCTACCTTGATCGCTTTTATATAATCGCCCTGTCCTTCTTTGCGAATTACGATTTGTGACGTTCCTTGATAAAAATCAGGATTTAAATGTATCGTTACCTTATCAAATACCGGTGTTACCACCGTATAATCCGGCCGACCGGGACATAGCGGATAAATGCCCATCATATTCATCAAAGCCCAGGTAGACATTGTGCCAGTATCATCATTCCCCGGGATGCCGCCTGGTGAATTGGTAAAGTGTTCTTGCAAAATAGTTTTTACCAGTTTCTGCGTGCGCCATTCTTCGCCAGCGATTTCTGAAAAAATATGTGGGTATAGCATGTCAGGTTCATTCGTGACATCGAAATAGCCCTTATCAAAAGTCGATTGCAGACGTTGCACAAAATTTTTCTTACCGCCCATGAGTTTCACCAGTCCGTCGATATCATACGGAATAGCAAAGCTATAATTCCAGGCATTACCTTCGTGAAAACCATGATTTGGCTCAAAATTAGCGCCCATCAACGGATCGAACGGTGAAAGAAAATCGCCATTGGGTAGTATCGGTCTGAATGTACCATATTCTTTAGAATAATAATGTTGATAACCATTAGCACGCGCTGCAAACATTTTCGCGTCTTGCGTTTTACCCAAAGATTTAGCTAGCTGTGCCAAATTCCAGTCGGCTACGTAATACTCAATCGCATGCGATACGGAGTTGTCAAACGAATCCCGCAAAGGCACATAATTATATTTTACGTAATCGGCATTGTCTGGACGGATACGATTACTGCTATCGGTTACCGTTGCCGATTTATAAAACGCAGCGTAGGCCGCGTCGATATCATAATCGCGTATTCCTTTCATCCAGGCATCCACGATCACGGGAATCGCCGGGTCGCCATCCATCGTGTATGATTCACGGCTATACAGCTCCCATTTAGGCATCCAGCCGTGCTCTTTGTACATACCTATCATCGAGCGTATCATCGCCGTTTGCCGATCAGGGAAGAGTAAACTCATCAACGGTTGCACATTTCTGTAAGTATCCCACAATGAAAAAACGGTATACCTGTTGCCGGTTGTTTTTAACGTTTCGCGAGTTTCCATAGCCGGATATTCGCCGTTCACATCCTGAAAAATATTCGGATGGATTAGCGCATGGTATAGCGCTGTGTAAAACACCGTCTTTTGATCGGCTGTTCCGCCCTCAACCTCAATTTTCGAGAGATCGTCATTCCATTTCGCTTCAGCCGCAGTCTTGATCGCGTCAAAGTCGCCCTTAGGTTGCTCGGTCTTTAGATTCTCGCGTGCATTTGCGATGCTGACGAAAGAAACAGCTAGTTGCACTTCAACGGTTTCCTCTTCGGCTGTTTCAAACGAGAAAAAAGCACCAATATCGTCTCCAGCAAGTATATCTTTATAATCGGTGAAGAGCTTATACTTTCCCGCATCTTTGTTCCAGTCATTTTCCCAGGCTGCTCCTGGACGTTGGAATTTCCAATAGCCGGTTTTGCTAGGCTTTTTATTGATCCGTAACACAAAGTAGATCGGGTAAACGGCTTGATTGTTTACATAACAGAAAGAACCCAATAACTTGGAACCTTCAATTTCCGTTTCGCTTACTTGCCGCACCGATGCGCCCGTTTCGTTGGTCAAGCCTTCGCCCAAGTTAAGTAAGATATGGTTTGTTCCTTTCGGAAACGTAAAGCGTGTAGTACCCACGCGTTGTGTTGCTGTGGCTTCTGCCTTGATTTTGTATTTATCAAGCACATTGCTGTAATAGCCTGGCGTCGCCTTTTCTGCGCTGTATGTACTTCCATATTTTCGATAATCTACTTCCAACGTGCCCGATGTGGCCATCAACAGCAAACTTCCCATATCCGGACAACCAACACCGCTGAGGTTTACATGTGAGAAACCTGTAAAATAAGCGTTTTTAAACTCATACGGGGTCGACCACCAGCGCGCGTCTTTATCAAACTCATTTAGCGTAGATCCCATAACGTTGAAGGGAGATACATTCATCAATCCTTGTGGCACCTGCGCACCGGGATTGGTCGTTCCGTAATTGGACGTCCCGATAAAAGGATTCACATAATCAACCGGCCGCTTTTGTGCGAAGACAGCCCCACATAAAAACAGCAGTGTTACACCGTATTTTGTTAGTAATCGCATATAATAAAGTAAAAAATTAACATTTAACGCACGATAATTGTCTATGCACTGACTTTTAGTGTACGCACGACAAAGGAACTCATTCTTGAACAAATAGCGTTGTATTTCTTGGTATTTTTTTGTGCGAGCAGCCGTCAGCATGTGAAAAATGAAGTCGCATAACCAAGGGGATGGATATGCCGATCTGAATTTTCACGGCTTGAAAAACCGGCTTGAGAGAAGGACACAAAAACAGCATTGCAATCTGCAGCCGTAAAAAAATCAATTGGTAAGGTGAGGACCGCTACGTCCATACCGTAATTTTGTTTACTGGAAAAAAATAGATGGAAAATTAAATCAATTACAGTATATTCAGGATGTCATTTCATTAAAAAATTTTAACTACGCTCATCATGCAAACAATTCCTATTTACCAGGTCGATACTTTTACAACAGAACGCTTTAAAGGAAATCCTGCGGCTGTTTGTCCGCTAGACGCTTGGCTCGATGACGATACCTTATTAGCTATTGCAGCCGAAAACAACCTATCAGAAACGGCATTCTACGTTCGTAAGAAAGATCATTTCGAGATCCGTTGGTTTACGCCGGCCACCGAGGTGGATCTGTGTGGACATGCAACGCTCGCAAGCGCGTACGTCATGACGCATTTCGAACCGGATGTTACTGCGAGCATCGCCTTGTTTTCTCCGCGGAGTGGACATTTGAATGTCGCAGTCAAGGACGACGTGTATAGTCTGGACTTCCCTACTGACAACTTACAAGAGGTAGCTTTAAGCGAGGCACTCCTTGCGACAACAGATAAAAAACCGCTACGTGCTTTTCGCGGAAAAACAGATTACTTGTTGATCTTCGAATCACAGGCAGATATTGCATCGATGAAGCCCAACCTGCAAGCTATCGCGCAGCTAGATGCGCGCGGACTCATCGTTAGTTCCGCTGGCGAGCAACACGATTTCGTATCCCGATTTTTTGGTCCTGCAGTGGGCGTTGATGAAGATCCCGTTTGCGGATCTGCCCATACTACGCTTATTCCCTACTGGGCAGCGGCACTTGAAAAAGATCAGCTACGCGCATATCAGCTTTCCAAACGCGGCGGCGAGTTACAGCTCGGATTGCACGCGGAGCGGGTTAGTATTGCCGGTGCTGCCGCTTTGTATCTGAAAGGTGAAATTTATATTTAAACGATCAGATCACACAAAAAAAGAGCTCGACGAGCTCTTTTTTTGTGTGATCTATTTTTTGTTGGTTAGATAAAATCCATCCAATTCGCATTTTCGTGATACTCTACAATGGGCGAAGCACTATTGATATTCGAAAAGTCCGATAGCAATTTGCGGATATCCATCTGCATATGTTTAAAACTATTTTCAAAGAGATCGTTACGGAAACCTTTTGTCGTCATACTAAAAACGTACTGCAGCGTGATCAAGCGGGCAATAACCTTTCCAAGTACAATAAGCTGCCTTTGCGCCATGCTTTCCGGCAAAGTGAAATCCAACAGTTTGGTAAATCGATCGCCGATCAGCTTCGTTTGCTCGAGTGATTGAATAAGCAGGCCAAAATTAGGTTGCTTTTCTTTTTTCATTTGCTTGACTACGATTTCCGCAATCTGCGTGTATAACATCTCGTTTGAGCCTTCGAAGATCTGGAACGGGCGACTATCCACAATGCCGCGACCTGCCACGTGATCGATCTTGTAACCACTAGAACCAGACAATTGTACACAGATCTGCGCAGCTTCCTGCATTAAATCGGTCACCAGTGCCTTCATCGAGTTAGCTTCCAATCCTTTTGTTGCCAAATCTTGATCTATCCCGGAGATCGCTGTGCTGCGCGCGCACATACCAGAGCACAACGAAAACGACGATTGTATACGCGAAAGTTGATATTGCACAGCATCCAAATCCAACAGTTTTTGGTTACCTACTTTTCTGTTTTTACAGTGCTCCAATGCTTCATCCAACATGCGCTTGATAAAGCCCATGCCCATACCTGGAAATTGTAAACGACTACGGTGCAAAATATCCAGCATCATTTTTATACCGGTGCTGTGCTGTAGCAATTTTTGCTGGGCAGGCACGGTAATATCGATGGTATTAAGACCATACGGAATCATGTATAAGCCCAAATTGTTAAAGTAATGCTCTACATGTATGCGTTGATCA
>JAAIGF010088405.1_pt1 | contig 12308 bp, 14 predicted proteins | sample 6487441 | NCBI WGS metagenome assembly JAAIGF01 (sample SAMN13974129, study PRJNA590717) | phyllosphere metagenome | biome: pepper field; feature: multiple bacterial spot infested pepper fields; material: pepper leaves; isolation source: leaves from pepper fields | host: Capsicum annuum ...
TAGATGTTAGTCGTGCGCTTATGGAAAATCCAAGTACCGGAGTTTACGATTTCGGCAAAACTTTGCGGATTGTCCGGCTGGCCGTCCAAATCGGAATCGGTAAAGGAAATGTTAGCACGGCGTGGTTCTTGCAAACCGTCGTCATAGGTATATACGCTCTTTACGTCGAACGAAATATCGCGGCCCAACGAAGGGGAGATATTTCTCCAAACTTCGATAAGCTTTGGTCGATTGGGAACAACCGACGTATCCAAAACGGCGCGATACGGAACGAAGCTTAGTTCTGAGGTATGAGAAAGAATGCATTCGTAATAATTACGAATCGAAGAACCGCTAGTTACCGTATCGATGTAGACAGTCTGACCCTGAAGGTACTTTTTCTTTTCCACCCACTCGGTAGCCTTTACAACGACCGGGTTTTCGTTCGTAGAAAGAACGGTAATAGTGTCTATACCGGCGCGACCTGTCTTCGTATCAATTCCCTTTTGGCCATCAACGAGATAGAACTTAACGTCCTTGGCGGATTCGAAAACATAACGAAGGCCGCGAGTCGTAATTCTCCAAGAAAGCGAGCTATATTCGAATTTCACCAACCAGCTTGCGTCGTTGAATTCGCCCTTGGAATTATAATTGTACGTTTCGCCTAGGTCGATTTTGGCAGTATCGATGAAATACCACTCTTGCTTCTTGAAATCCCAACCCATACCAAACGTACGCTTGGCGTTGATTAGATTAAGAAGAACGTTATATTCAGTAGGAATAAGCTCTTTACGGAAGGAAGGAATGACCTGAAGGGCTTCGTCGCCGGTAGGAATTTCTTCATTGATACGAACAGGGCCACGGCCAGATGTAAGGATTGCGGTTCCCGTTCCGTCGATAGACTGAATAGTTGTCCAACCAAATTTTCTGAACTTTACCATCGACGTAGGCGTAATGAACCGTTCAACGGAAGTCGGCGGCGAATATTCACCGAGGGCTACCCCGGCGTTATCACGGGTAAAGCGGCCTGTGCTTGAATAGATGGCATTCGTAGACTGTTCCCAAAGAACCGGAGTACCGGAGAACTCAAAGCCATAAGAGGTAGAGCCGGTAAGCCATTCGTTATACATAAAGTCGCGAAGCTCGATTGTCTGAATCGAAGGCGCAACATAGTTTGCAATAAGCGCTGGCGTTGTAACGTTGTTCGAAAATGGAATTTCGAAATATTTGTTAGCCTGCTCGTGATAGATGGAGCCGTCGTCGGAGAAGACATTCGAATTCTGGTAATTACCAGTAGGGTCGTTGAGGTCGATAAATCTCGAGTGGCCGGAATATACGCGATTGACCGCCTTTACCTTTAGGCCCACATTGTTAGAAGCCGGAAGAAGGTTATAGTCGTCGCCGGAAACCATACGCGCCTGCGTGGCATATACACCAGCCGAACGACGCTTGATTTCTTCGTCTGTTTCTGAGTTAGAACCGTTAGTTACGCTTTCCTGAAGGCTAAAGCCCATCCCAAAGGTGTAACGCTTGCCGTTCTGGCCTTGGTACGGGATGGTAACGTTGATGTTTCGCATTTCGTCCGGGCGAATGGAAATAGCGCCTGCGGACTGGCGATGCCATACGCGAACATATCCGGTAGGAATTGCGCCAAAACGTCCATCGCCAAAACGAATACTAACTTCGTCATTGTCGCGCGTGATTACCTGAAAAATATTACGAACGCTATTCGATACCGAGTTATACGACACGTTCTCGACTGAAAGATTGATCTTTTCAATTTCGTTGTTAGGAACGTAGCCGACGCGCGTCCATTCTTTTTCGATAACGCCACGGTCGTTAATCGATTGGACCCATACGTCCGACTCATTGATCGACTGCGTGTTGATATCCGCAATACGGTTTTCGAACGGAACTTCAAAATTGAAGTCTGTACGATTAAGCGCGCCCTGTTTGAAGAAAGAAAAGAAACCGGTATTAGGAGACGAGTTACCGTTGCCGTCATTACGATAAAGGATATGGAAGGCAGCAAGAGGATCTGGCGTACGTTCGAAGTACAATTGTTTCGAATTGAAATCAACGTTACAAAGATCGAAGTTATAGCTTGTGTTGTTGATGGTAGCCGAGAACGGGATGTTACCAGCGGTAAACGGAATGCTCTCGAGGCGGTAAAGATGCGTAGCAACATTGCCGATGTTTACGCTCTTGAGCGGCGAACCAAACTTGTTGGTGTTGATGAGGACAGCGTTTAGGACCAATACGAATTGTTCGTACCAGTTTACGTTATTCGGGTCGTCCCATCTAATCGTAGCGTTGTTGAGGTTGTTACCGGCGCTATCAAAAATATCTTGGTTGGCGCGAACTTCCGTAAGCTTTACAAGGCCCGAAACTGCGCGGTTACGCTGCGGCGAATACGAAAGGAAGCGCGCAAGGCGAAGGATACTTTCTCGCGAACGGGCGATTTCCATAATATTTTCGCGCGCGTCGATGTCATTGCGGAACGCTAGCGATTGTCCGAGATATGCCATCAAATCAATGAGAGCTACGAACTCGGAACTTTCAATCCAGTCGTTGAAATCTTCGGGATAGTTACGCTGAACGTAATCCTTCATTGCCGCACGAATCGTATCAAAGTCGAAGGCGTTGAGGTTTACTTCGGTAAATGCCTTATAGATAACCGTCCAATCTTGACCCGCAAAAAGTTCGCTTTGACGCTTGTTGGCTGACATTCTTCTATCCTTTAAACTTCTTCACGGGAACGGCGATCAAATTCGACGCTAAAGTCGTCATAGACCTGCCACGGCTTATAAAGTAAGCGAAAATTAAGTATAACACCGTGGTCGAACTGGCGGATAGATAAATTATCTAGCTCCACGCGCGGCTCCGAGGCAATGATTTTCTTGGAATCATCGACCATCATATCGATCAGTGTGTTGGACATATTTTCAAAGAGAAGGTTCCAGATAATGGAGCCGTACGTAGGCATCATTACGCGCTCGCCCTTAACCGTCATAAACTGATTAAGAAGGTCGCGCTTTACCAGATCAAGATCGGTCAGGGCATAATTCCTAGTAACCGCATTAGAAGCGGTAGGGTAGGTCGAAAACCCTTTGAAAATACGGCGCATCAATGTTTTCTCTTGCTTTTATTCTTATATTTATTTAGATGGTGGATTAAGTATGTATATTATGAGAGAAAAAAGTATGGAAATTTATGTTTCCGGTGACGTTGAAATGAACGGTCCGCAGCTTGGTTACAATTCTGTTTTGTCAATTGGCTTGGTTGCGCTCGACATCGATAAGAACGTCCACGGTAAGTTTTCGGTTAATCTGGACCTAATCGAAAACGGCGGAGAACACCCCGACACTATGGCTTGGTGGGCCAAGAACCAAAAGGCATACGACGCAACCCGCGTAGATACAGTTCATCCTTCCGTTGGTATTCGCAATATGGTTGATTGGATTAACAACCTAAAAGGAACGAAGCTGTTTATGGGCTTCCCTGCGGTATATGATTTTGCAGCAATCAATTGGTATATGTCGACTTACACCGGTGAAGCACCCTTCGGTCATTCCGGCGTTATGGACCTCAAAGCGATTGCATATGCGATGCTAAAGCCGAAGAAGTTTAAGGAAACGGCTAAGCGCAATTTTCCGAAGCGCTGGTTCGATAACCTTCCGCACACCCATATCGCGGTCGATGATGCCCTTGAACAAGGAATGATGGGGATTAACATTCTCCGCGAACTCCACGGATTGCCGCCAATTAAATGATGATCCGAGCAACACCCGAAATGGATATGGCCCTTTCTATATTGGATCCAGAGACGTGGCTGAATTCGTTAGACAAAGAATATAACGGGCTAGTACCGTTTATCACCTACTCAGATAGATTGCTTCCAGCCGTATCATACGACGGGGTTGATTATGTGATTCTAGATGGTAACTTTTTTTGGGTATATGACACCCGAACCAAAGAGTTGGAGCCAATTGATATTTTGCACTCCGCCGATTTACAGGTGCGGACTCAGGGCGAATTAACTAAGGAATGGCACAAGAAACGTATGTCAAATACGCTAGAAATGCGTCAAACGATGTATATTTCTGTTGACAAAGTTATCTTACACGATAGCATACGTTATTATGTCTATAAGGACGGGAAAGCGAACTATGCCACTATTGAATACCAAGAATAAAAATGGTGAAGATGTAATTCACTATGTTCCTCCCTTTAGCGTCCGTAACACCGACACCATTACATCTACCGAAATCGTGCGCGAACGTCGGAAGGAATATGGCAAGCAAGTTGAAATCCTAAACAAGATGCAGAAGGATTTCGCGGCGGAAAAAGATTATAACTCCGCCAAGGCAATGAAAGACGTTATCAAGCATTTTACCCAAGCCGAAAAAGCGGCGACACTCGTTGTAGATTGGTACGAAAAATCAACTACCACCAACACAGCCAATTGGCCGGTCGAACTTTACGATCTGTTGGATTATGAATTCAATGCGCTTTCTTAATCGGGAAATACTCTATCTGCGCGAGGACGAAGTTCCAGAAGAAGTGTTTCTGGAGTTATCTGTTCGTCTGTCGGGGTTATCCCAAAGCGAAACATTGTTTACGAACAGTGCGCTTCGAAAACGAGTTGGCTTCGTCAACGCAATCGGGAGAAAACCTGTTAATCAAGACTTGTTTGAATATAACGGAACAACGTTCGAACCGTTGGTTTATTATACGATCTACGACAACTACCATAGCAACTCGCACGGTGATGTTAATCGTTTTGCTATTCCCATAGTTAACCCTCACCAAAGTTTCTTTATCAAACACGTGAAGGACGAACAAGGCAATTATTTCGGCCTTACTAGTTTAACCCTGAACGATATAAAGAAATATGTTATTCTTTCTTATGATATCCATTCGTTTAGATGGAATAGCGCCGGTCTTGTTTACGAAAATAAAGATGACGCTTTAGCACGTCTCGGTAGCGTTGGAGAAGAGGACGATGGCTCGTTTTTCCAAGTACGAACTAAGTGACGAAGAGTTTCTTGAGCTTAAAATGACTCAAGAAACAGACGATTTAATATATCACTTCAATGATTCGTATGGGGTAGGGATTATCGGATTTTCTGTTTTGCATTCGGAAAACTTGGCGCATTCGCAAATCTACTTTCGCGAACGACAATGGTCCGGCATTGGCCTATCCATAGACTTTGAAGTTTTTTCGCTCAAAGCGGTTGCTTGGTGTACAGTTCTAGCTTTTGATCAAGAAAACGAAATTACAACTCTTCAAGAAATCAAAGAAGCTGGTTTTACACTTGAAGAAGTTTTGCGCGCATTTAATTACGCCGTGATAGAAAGACACAAAATTTCTGTCGATTTCGATTATCGCGACAAGGATAGAATAAAGAAAGATATTATATCGGTATTTCGCTAGCTTCGCCCAATGCCTTCAAATCGTGTACGTCCCAATAATTACGTACCATCAACTCTTCCGGTATAGTATCAAGACCGTATTTTGAAAATCCAACGTAAAACCCGTATCGATACGCTTCTCCCGATAACCGCATATACTCTTCCGGTATTTCATATATAAGGACGTAGCGCTGACCGTGGAATTCAAAATCGTACCAATTTTCAAACTTGTTGATTTTGACATATCCAATATTATTCATACGTTCGTTCTGGAACAGAACTGAAAAATCGTTGGCGGAGATATTTAACATAACTTCTAGATAAAATTCTTCGGTCATTAAATGCATTTTGCGCCAATCGCCATTGCTGAATATTTGTCTTCAGTATATACGGACAGGAAATAATTAGCAAGGAGAATGCGATGACTAAGATAGATAGAATTGTTTCGGCCCTCCTTTCATCCACCAAGCCTTACAAACGTGCGCTCACCGGCACCGGCGAACTCTTTACCGCGTACGAAAAAGAAGGTAAATGGCACGTCACCTATGATCGCGAAACGCGAGTTCATACCGCAGAAAACGTGGATCTGAAGACGGCAATCGAAGAAGCCGTCGAAAAAGGGAAGAAAAAGTGATCCCGATAACGGTAGAATTAGAGCTTGAACTACAGCTTCTTCACGGGAAAGAGTACAACGACACCTACGACGCTCGAAACGCGGAATTGTTTCTGGTAGAACTTCATAGTTCTTCAAGCCCGGAAATTGAACCGATTATAACGATTTCAGGTAAAAATTATATCGTAGTTGAAGAAAAGTACGTCTGGTATAATGGGTTCGGAGAGGTAAAGGTGTGGGTATCAGAAAATGAAGACTTTTACAACGGATTCCAACTACTAGCTGATTGCGTCACCCTAGAAAAAGACGGATGGGTGACGCAATTTTTCAGTAATGGAGAAGAAATTCCGTACGAACAGGCTTGTGGGTATAAAATTACTTAGCCCCGTTTAAATACTCATAGAACGTGTTCGAATTACGGAGTCTACCGATTGTCTGAGAATGCCCGGTATCCTTATACCCTTGGAAACGTTCGAAAGAATTCATAGCCCACGAGGCTTCCGCTACCGTCGTTGCGGACTTAAGCCTATATCCTGCGCCCTTTTCGGTATTGTTCAATTCCCAATCGAAATAGCCTACCTGTGCCGCAACCGAGTTGACCGGAAGGCCATTCTTCGCCGCATAGTTTTTCAAGCCGTCCCAACGTTCGTTGTGCCACTGCGCCAAGCCGTAAGATGTGCCGCCGTCGCCAAGGGCGTCAAGTCGGAAACTCGATTCGTTTTTCCAATGTCCTAGAACCGCAGCGATCTGAACGTCCGAATATCCCTTCTTGCGAAGTTCGGATGTGATTTCGTTTACGCGCTCTTTATTGAACTTTATGTTATTTTTAGTGGTATCCTGCGCGAGCTTTTCCGCACCGCCGCCTTGGCCGTTACCACCGCCACCGCCACCATCCGCGCCATTACCCGAAGAGCCACCGCTCTTGTTGCCGCCTTCTTGCGAACCTTCGGAAGTTGAACCGGAACCACCGATGGGTTTACCGGAACCCGTAACTTTAGCTTCACAACTCATCCGTAATACCCACCTACCACAATATCCATATCGTCCGTTTCCGGGAAAAACCGGTTCATCGAAGGGCGATAAACCGTTGTTACGAATGTTCCCGGCTGGACAACATTCACCCCGTTTGCCTGCATTTCCTTAGTGAAGACGGAAAGGCTAAGCTTTTTCTTGATCAATTCTTTAACCAATTCTTCGCGCTGCATTTTTCTTAACTTTCATCAAAGAGGAATAAATCTAGCTTCGTCCTTACCGGGAACAGTCGCCGCGTTGATACCGATAAGGCGTCCGTTCTTGTCGAGGATAGGCCCGCCTGACATACCCGGCTTTAGGCCGTTTATTGTCTTCGTCTTCATCGCTGAAAGCCCGCCAACAACTAGGCCGTCAGAAGAACCGCCCGGATCCGCATATTTGACCGTCTTATTGTTTTCGCCGGTATAGGTAGCTTCAACTTGAGTAAAAGTCTTACCGAACGCGAAACCAAAGCTATAAATCGTATCACCGGCCTTCATTTCGCCGCCTGTCACGACCGGAACTAGATCCTTGAAATCGGTAAGGCGAAGCTGCGCAATATCGTTCTTTGTGTTCATTCGAACGATAGATGCCTTGCGAACGCTGTTCCCAATCTCAACGTCAACAATTGCGCCGATTGGCTTCTTGACTCCGACAACGTGTGCGTTGGTAATCATAGTACCGGAGTTATCGATAAGAACCGCCGAACCAACGCCGTCCTCAGAAACTACCTTACCGACGTTTAGGAAACTAACGGTCGAGGCTTTACCCGTTTCGAGCGATTCAAGGTAGGCTTCGTATTCCGTAGAAATCGGGTTGGCGCGCATACCGTCGAGCGTATTCTTGAGGTTGCTTGCCGACGTTCCGATACCTTGTCCGGCATACGTTCCTGAACCGTTAGCTTTCGGAAGGGACGCCCATTCGCTAGACAAACCGTTCATAAATGTGCTGGTCGACATAGAACCGGACTGCCATTTATTGTATCCACGCCCGTCTATAAGCTTGTCAGCCATACGGTCCTGAAGCGAGGGGCTAAACAATTCGTTACCGGTTAGGCCCATCGAACTCTTTAGTCCGTCAAGGGTTTTGCCAACAATCTGGTAACGACCGACTGCCGAAGAGTTCCACTTATTATCCGGGTGTCTAAGCATATCGCGCTGAAGATCGCGAACTTCGTTGACCGTCATCTTGGTCAGATCAACGTCACCACCGGTAAACTTACCATATGCCAATGTTTCATTATAACCGTCGCCCTTATCGGTACCTTCGGTCTTGCCGATAAGATCGCGCAACGGCTTCTTCTTTGGATCGCCGCCACCGGTATCACCGGGATCGCGCTCGGTTCTATCTGCAGAAGCGGACGTGTCCGAATCCTTGGAATTACCTTTCTTTCCGCCGTCCTTGCCTTCGCCTTCTTTCTGCTGACCCTTTTGTGGATCGTCTGGATCGGAAGGCGGCTCGGTCGGATGCTCATCGAACGGCTCGTGTGTAGGCATACGTTCGGTAACAGACTTGCGCTCGTCGTCGGGGTACTTTTCCTCGAGTTTACGATCCTTAGTATCCGTTGGATCCTTGCCCTCGGCTGCGGCTGGTTCGTCCGGCTGGCTAGGGTCGCCGTCATTATTCTGCGTCATCATAGGCGTTTTCATAACAATCATTTGCCCGGAAGCGATTGTTACGGTTTTCGTTGCGTATGACGTTTGGTTGCCGTCGATCTTTAGGTTGTCGGAACCCTTGATCTTGATATTCCGGTTCTTTTCAATCGTGCTATGGAAAGCGCCACCTACGTCTTGGCGCATATCTTTACCGGCCAACATATTGACGTTGCCAACGGTAGAAACGCGGAAATCACCTTCTGTAAAGACATTAAACGAACCGCCAATATGGAGGTTGTAATCCTTATCGGTATGGAAGTTATATCCGTTCGTAGAATGGATGTTTACGCCCTTGGAGGAGTAGAAATCGATGCCGTCGTCGGAAATCTGAAGCCACGAGTTACCGCGCTTAGAGATCATATAGATATAGCCGTCATTTTCGTGCAGCATAATCTGTACACCGGACTTCGTACGAAGTCGGATAAGCTGATTGCACTCGTAATCGTCGGCGTAGATCTGCGATCCTTCAGGCGTAAGGAATCCGTATACCTTCGAAGGGCTTTCACGCCGCGCACCACCGGAAGCTGGTCCGCGCTGCGGATCCTTGTAAAGGCCCTGCATTTTCAAGCCATAATGAAGCGGGTCGAAACGCGGGCGGATCGGGTCGTCATTGTTACCAACGTCATCCCATTTGTTGTATTCAACAACCGGTGGAAGTTCGCCGTCTTCGCCTTCTTGGTGCGAATTGTTGCGCGGGATACCCGGAACCATATGGTTCATATACTGCTTGTAAAGACAACCGATCCAGATACCTGAGTTAGGGTCGCCGTTGATAAACTGGACAATGACTTCGTTATCGATATCTGGCGGAACCATCCAAAAGCCGTAGGAAAGCTGGCTTTCTTCCATTGTCTTGCCACCCTTTTTATTACCATCCCGGTGGCGTTTAGGGTCTTGATTATCATATTTCGCAATTGGTGTAGCACCGGCAAAAGGAGAGCAATAGTTTACGGTATACCACGTATCCTCAACGTCTGAGTCACCGCCGAGTGACGGGATCCAAACCTTCAAGCGGCCCATACGAATTTCATCTTCGGATTTACGAACAAAGCCAAGGTAGGTCTGATCTAGAAGAGGAGCACGACCGGAAGGCTGTTGATTGTAGCCAGAAGGCGTATCTATAGAATGGCGAAAACCGTCAGTCATAATGAGATTCCATTAACATTTATACCATAATAAATGTTCTGATATAAAAAGTTCAAGTTAATTAAAATTTTAACGACCGCCCAAAAGCCTAGTAACAGACATCGCCGGGATGCGGGTGCTGTAAAGCATTTGGGTAAACTTGCCGTTGGTAAAGCGGCTAACAACGCGTGTCGTCGCGTAGAAGCCGCTATACATATCGGTTAGCTGAAGAATTGGCTTACCTTCGTCGTCAATGCCCTGCGGAAGGAAGAACTTTAGCAGGAACATATGTTCGCCATTGATGAAATTTGGAACCGTTTCTGTGCTCTTTGCGGATGGGCTTTCCGTGTTTGTAAGTCCAAGCCAATAAGGGTCGCCACGAATTTCAAGTTCAATGGTTTGTAGGTTGCCATCGAAAGTGCCGTAAAGCTGGTTTAGGATCATAGCGTATACCGAGCGCGAACGTTGGTTGGCGCTTTCCATCCCCGGCGACACGTTATAACGCGGATCCTTACCGTCCTGAACAAACGACATAGGAAGAACGGATGGCGAGAAGTTCAAGTCCTCGGCGTAGGCTCCGCCCGGAGTCATATTCATACCACCGATACCACCGGTGTTTAGATCTTGTCCGTCTTGGCGCTCTTTGAAGTTCGTATTTTGCGTTTGACGAACAAAGTGGTCCTCGTCAAATTCGCGACCGGAAGATGACATTTCGTTTGAAATGTGACCATCATACATCGACGCCGCAACGTTAAACATAAAGTTGAAATTCACGTCAAGATTGATGACTTCGGTGTTTTTTCCGGTAAACAAATAGTCGTATTGCTTCTTCAACAGAAGCTGGCTGATCGCGTAAGACATCTTTGCCCCGCCGTTAGCCAATGCGGCATTTTCGGTAGTAGCGGATCCCACAGCACGAACGTTGGTTGTTCCGCGAACGGTAAACGTAAAAGTTCTGACGTAATCTCTGGTTTTCTTATCAAAGCCGTCAATCGTAACTTCGCAGTCGACGCGGTGAAGTGCGGTATACGGCTTGGTTTCGCCGTTGATTTCTTCGGCGTCGCCAGCCGGGTTAATCATTTCGGTTGCCGTCTTGGAGTTGCTCATAAGGTAGTCGACAATCTTACCAATATCGGTACCGCGAGCTAGCTGCATCTTTTCTTGGTTACGTGAAGAATGACGAAATTTGTCGTCTGGTACAACTTTATGTTCAAATGGCGAAGGAACCGGCGCACCGATGGATCCATCATAAGGCTCGTCTTTGATAACAATCTTATATGGTACGGTTCCGCCGCCCTTGGCATTGAAGCGCTTTTCAATGTTTTCGTTTAGCTTCTGAACATATTTCTGAATAATATCGCCAACCTTACCCTGCTCATTTGCAATGTCGATATTCATAGGAACGTCGACAAGGTTGAACTGGTCTTGGTTTCCTAGCTCGTTGTAACCAATGGCCTCAAAACGGTGCATAGAGCCTTGGTGTGTAAGCTCGGTGGAAAGCTTCGTAATCATAATGCGCCATACCCAAACGCGCTCGGTCGGCTTCTTAGGCGCTCCTGAAGCGGGGTCATAACCAAGGAAGTCGACCGAAATGTAGTAAGGGCATTTCAAAAAATTCTTATTTCCAAGAGCCTGATTTGCCGCCATCAACTTATCCGGTAGGGTGCAGCCGTATGGCTCGGATATTTTGAACGTGAACTTTTGACCGCCGATGTTACGAGTTAGAAAGTTCGGAGCGACAATCGAGTCGATTTCTACATCAACAAGATTGAAACCCGTTACGCCAGTTTCGGCAATAATGACTTCCGAAGAATTTACAGAAGAAACCGCCGCAGCCGCCGCTCCAGTAAATCCTCCGGTAGAACGTCCAATGTCCGGTCCGGCCCAAAACTTGAAATGATAGCTAGGCTGTTCAACGTTACCGAGAACGTTTTCAATAGCACCAATATCGGAAGCTACTTGCGCTGCGGTTTGGCCCATACCACCACCGCCGCCGAGGACGGAACCAGCGGCACCGGTAGCTGCGGTAGCCGATACTGGAAAGTTTGCATTGTTGTTGGTAGCTGTAGCGCCGGTTGAAGGTGTACTATTTGGCGTAGAAACAATATCTTGATAATTGTTTGTCAACCCGGCTTTTTCGCTAGAAGGCAAACGGTCTGCCATTATGATTTAGTTCCCATCGATGCTAGCAATCTATCTTTTGTCGGTACGAAAATCTGAATACCGGTTACGAAATCGTAGATTGGATCACGAATAACGTTCATATTTAGCTGCATAAAAACCCACCAATAATCGCGCGAACCATACTTGTCGAACGACAGGTTATAGGGCCTAAATTGGTAGCGTGATTCTAAGGTAATCAATTCGTCGGTTGCGTCGCGACGGATATCGCGATACCGCATATTATCAAGATACCAATTTTCCTGCGATGTTGCGGCCCAAGGGGATCCGGCGCGGTAGTTTACTTTTGTCATTAAATCCATCCTCCACCGGCAACAAGCTGACCGGAA
>JAAIGF010137924.1_pt1 | contig 12281 bp, 9 predicted proteins | sample 6487441 | NCBI WGS metagenome assembly JAAIGF01 (sample SAMN13974129, study PRJNA590717) | phyllosphere metagenome | biome: pepper field; feature: multiple bacterial spot infested pepper fields; material: pepper leaves; isolation source: leaves from pepper fields | host: Capsicum annuum ...
GCAAAAGCCGTTCTGGATATCGATCAGCAGCAGCGCTTTCATGTTTATCTTCCCCGCAGGCATAGTTCACCCCGAAAGCTTAATGCGGCTCACGCCCCTTGTCGCCCCATTTTTGGCAAACTCGGCATATAATGGCGTCCTTCGAGGAAAGGGACAGCCGAGACTCAAAATGAAAAATTGAGCCGTTGACGGAGCCTTCCCCCGTGTTCTGATTTTTGTCATATAGTTACCAGAACACCGATTCTTACCTGCATCGAAATTGGCCTACGCTTTAGGGACAGCGTTTTCAGGGGACTCGTAAAGACTTTGGTTACCATAATTCGGCATGCTTCGAACCTGTTCGCTTCGAGGATGGTGCGATTCGCACCTGGCATTCGAAGCCAACACCAAGTCATCGGCCTATGGCCGGTTTTGCGTAAACGGTTCGAGTAACGAGTATCATGGCATCAGTCGTGACCTATAATGGCGCGCGCATTCGCAGCGCGTCTTTTGCCACCAAGCGCAGTGGCTTCTCTCTGCGTGGCCTGTCCGCCCTTCTGGGCGGCGGCGTTTTTGCAGGCGTTTGCGCCGTTGCAGCCTTTGCCTCGCTTCACGGCATGGCGCAGGCTTCGCACGGAACCGAACGCTTCGACAAGATGCTGGTGGCGCGTCTGGATCAGGCCGTTCCTTCCGCAAGCAGCGATGCTGTGGAGCGGAGCGTTCACATTCGCAAATTCTCCCGCCTTGCCAGCCATTCGGATGCGCATCAGAAAATGACGCGCGTGGCCGCAGAACACCATCTCAGCGCCAAGCTGTTTGCCGACCGCTTCGGCACGCAGGCCGCCATCGATGCCGAGGGGCAGGCGACGGTAAAGGCGCTCGCAGCGCTGCGGCCTTCGGCAATCGTGGATTCCGCGCTCGGGCGTAACAATCCTGAACTTGCCATGCTGGAAACGCAGGCAAAGGAGCATCCGGCCTTCGAAGTGGCGCTTGGACGCCCGCAGACGACGGTGGATGACTCTATCGATCTTCTGCCGGAAACCGTTCCGCTGCCAAGCTTCCGCCCGGAAATTGCCAAGGCCGTGGAAGTAGAGCCAACGCCGAGGCCGACGAACCCTTCGCCTGCCGAAAAGGAGCTGGCCGCACCTGCTGCCGTTCCAACGCCTGCGCGTCCGCCGGTTCAACAGCCTGCGACCAGCAGCATGGTGGCTTTCGCTCGCCCGGACAATCCGATGCGCGAGACGAAGATGGACGCCGTTCCATGGCCAGACCGTGGCAATGGCACTGCGGTTTACGATATCTCTGCTGGCGTCGTGCATTTGCCGAGCGGCGAAAAGCTCGAGGCGCATTCCGGCATCGGCAAGATGCGGGATAATCCCGATTTCGTTCACGTGAAGATGCGGGGCGCAACGCCACCTTCCAGCTACCGCCTGACCATGCGCGAGTCGCTCTTCCACGGCGTCGAGGCCATTCGTCTGACGCCTGAGAACGGCGTCAACCCACATGGCCGCAACGGTCTTCTGGCGCATACATACATGCTGGCGAAGCGCGGCGAATCCAACGGTTGCGTGGTGTTCAAGGATTACTCGAAATTCCTGGCCGCCTTCAAACGCGGCGAAGTGAAACGCATCGTCGTTGTGCCGAAGCTTTCGGGCCGTCCATCGTCCATGGCTGCGAGCAATGGTGGCTCGAAGAGCGGCGGCAAAACGCTGTTCAGCATGTTCAGCAAGGGTTCCGACTCGTAATCAGCGGCGGCGCTGCGTTATCGCCATGCCGCCGAGGATCAGTAATACGCCGAGTGCAGTCGCCCAGATGCGGGGCGGCTGATCGCTGAAGAAATCGAGCGCCACGCCCGATACCATCTGTCCGCTGATGACGAGCAATGCCGTGTTGACGGCTCCGATGCGCGGAATGAGCCAGCTTCCCGATGCGATGAAGATGACGCCGATCGGGCCGCCGATGAAGGCATACCACGGCGCATCTGCCGCACCTGAGGGCAGCAGATCGCCGAGGATGAGGCCAAGCGCGGTCAGCACGCCGAAGCCGACGATATGGTTCCAGAAAGACGCGATGAGCGGGGAATTCGATAGGCTGAGACGCCCGTTGATCTGGCGGCTGAGCGAGACGAAAACGCCGCCTGCAAAGGCCATGGCAATCCAGATGATCATGACGCTCTCCCGATCAGAATGATGAGAGCGCTGCCGCTAAGAATGAGTGCGATGGCAACGAGATCGCGCGCCTGTGGCCGCCGCTTAGGCAGCCCAAACAGCCCCCAGAAATCCGCCGCGAGACTGAAGATGACCTGACCCGCGAGACCGAGCGCAATGGTGGCGGAAAGCGCAAGCGGCGAATTGACGGCGGTGGAGGTGAGCATGACGATGGCTGCGCCGACAACCCCACCCAGATAGGCCCAAAGCGGCGCCTTCGGCTTTGCCGCTTCTCCAGCCGCCGGTTTGCGATAAAGGATCGCAAGATAAACCAGCGCCGCAACCGTGCCCGTGCCATGCGCCGTCCATGAGGAGAACAGTGCATTGCCGAAATGCGCAAGCATGCCGTTGAAATGGACCATAAGGGTCAAGAGACAACCGCTGGCAAAAGCGGCTGCCAGATGGAGCGGTTTGGAGCGTATCGGCGTCATGGGATTGCTTCGTCTTTTCGGCCTGAGGAGTTGTTTCAGCTTTAGGCGCTAAGGACGTGAATTGGAAACGAAATACGCTGATATACCCATTCGTTTTGGGTGATGTGGGGGAGCTGACAGGGAACAAAATCGGCGCTGAAAAGTTCTTGCCGCATGAAGAAAACCACACGCAAGCCCCTGAACCGCATGACAGTTTTTGTCATCTCGATTTTCATTCTCGCCATCGTCGTCGCGGTGGTTTACCTGATCGGCTTCACGCCGGGCGAGACGACCGCGTGATCGGAAAACATAGTGTGGACCAGCTCCGGCGTCGGCGTGACCAGTGACGCTTCGGACACGTTTCTCTCACCCAAAGTCTCGTTCCGATAGCGGATTTTCAGTATCAGCAGGTGAGCGGAGCGCAATAGGAAACGCGCGGTTTCAAGGTAGGCACGATAAGGCAGCACCGTGAAATAGCGCCAGCCCGGCAGACGGAACTTACGCATATTTCGCTGGATCTGGCTTCCCCCATCCGCATTCTGGGTCGTGCAAAGCGGAAAAATGAAAGCTGCTTTCAAGCCTGCGAGATATTCGGTATCGAAGGCAATGTCATAGGCCAGGCGCATTGGCATGAGGTCGGTAACGATCCACTGCGCCGCCTTGCGGTTTATCACATAGGCGCCAGCGCCTTTCTCCCGGGTGAGAGAAATGGCCAGCGATCTGCTGTGCGTCAGGCGCTTGAAGGGGAATTTTCGTCCGTCATTGACCGTCGAGAGACGTAGGATATCCCAACTGCCAGACTGGTGAAGCGCAGCGCTTAAGGAATCGAGGAAGTCTTTTTCGAAGACGATGTCGTCTTCGAGGACAAGTGCGAACTCTGCTTCGCTGTCCAGCAGGCTTCGAGCGCATTCCACATGGCTGAGATAGCACCCGATCTCGGGCGGACAGGTGCGCCGACCATGGAGTAATTTATACGATCGCTCGCTGAACTCCGGCATCGGAAAGCTCAGCGCCCTGCCATCGACCGCATGGATACGGTCAGGTGCAAGCCCCAAAGCTGAAAGCCGCGACAACATCGTTTCACGGCGTTCATGCGCATCAGCCATATTGATTAGATATATGGCCAGCTTGGTCCTGGGGAATGGCAGTAAATCCAATGCGTTCTCTCGGCAAAACCCGCTTTAATGAAGGATTTATTGCCGATTATCCTGCCAAAAGGAATAGGGTCGTTACGACGTTCAGCGAAATCTTTTTCGTTGCACCGCAGCACTCACGCCTTTTCCACAAACCCATCAAGCACGCGCTTCTGCCCTGCACGGTCGAAATCGATGGTCAGCTTGTTGCCTTCTACCGAGGCCACGTTGCCGTTGCCGAATTTCAGGTGGAAGACGCGGTCGCCGATGGCGAATTTCGAGGGGGTGTCGGCGACGGACTTTGCCACCAGTTCGCCGTCTATCGTGCGGGTGCGCGGGCCGCTCTCGCCATAGCCGATGCGTTCTACGGAGTGGCCTGAGCGGGTGCCCCAATTGTCCCGCGTGGCATCCGAGCGGTTGGCCTGGGCTCGTTTCCAGCCGGGTGTCGAATAGTTGTTGGTGAACGGGTCTGCCTTGTCGAAGCGCGACTGGCCATAACCACCACGTCCGCCATAACCGCCGAAATTGCTTTCCGATGCGGAGACTTCCACATGGGAAGGCGGCAGTTCATCGAGGAAGCGGGAGGGCAGGGTGGATTGCCAAAGGCCGTGGATGCGCCGGTTCGAGACGAACCAGATGTGGCAGCGGCGCTTCGCACGCGTGATGCCGACATAGGCGAGGCGGCGCTCTTCCTCGAGGCCGGAACGACCGCCTTCATCCAATGAGCGCTGATGCGGGAACAGGCCTTCTTCCCAGCCGGGTAGAAACACGGTTTCGAATTCCAGACCCTTGGCGGAGTGCAGCGTCATGATGGAAACGGCGTCGAGATCCTCGTTCTGCTCGGCATCCATGACGAGCGCGACGTGTTCGAGAAAGCCGCGCATGCTCTCGAAGCTCTCCATAGAGCGGATGAGTTCCTTCAGGTTTTCCAGACGTCCGGGCGCTTCGGCGGTCTTATCCGCCTGCCACATGGCGGTGTAGCCGCTCTCGTCCAGAATCTGTTCGGCCAGAACCGTATGTTCGGTGTTTTCCAGCAGGCTCTGCCAGCGACGGAAATCCTGCACCACGTCGAACAACGCCTTGCGCGCTTTCGGCTTCAACTCGTCCGTCTCGATGATGTCAGCTGCGGCAGCCAGCATCGGGATATCGCGGGCGCGGGCATAATCGTGCAGATTGCGGATCGTCGTATCGCCCAGGCCGCGCTTTGGCGTGTTGACGATACGCTCGAAGGCCAGATCGTCCGCCGGTTGGCAGACGAGTCGGAAATAGGCCATGGCATCGCGAATTTCGAGGCGTTCATAGAAGCGCGGGCCGCCGATGACGCGGTAGTTCAGACCGAGCGTAACAAAACGATCTTCGAACTCGCGCATCTGGAAGGATGCACGAACGAGGATCGCCATGTTGTTGAGCGGATGATCCTTGCGCTGCAACTGCTCGATCTCTTCGCCGACTGCGCGGGCTTCTTCTTCCGAATCCCAGGCAGCGTGGACCACGACTTTTTCATCGTTCGGATCGACACGATCGGTGAAGAGCGTCTTGCCGAGGCGGCCTTCATTATGGGCAATCAGGTGCCCGGCAGCGCCGAGAATATGTTCGGTGGAGCGATAATTGCGCTCCAGCTTGATGACCTTGGCGCCGGGAAAATCCTTGTCGAAACGCAGGATGTTATCCACTTCCGCGCCGCGCCAGCCATAGATGGACTGATCGTCATCGCCCACGCAACACACGTTCTGCGGCTCGCTTTTGGAGCGCTGAGCGAGAAGCCGCAGCCACATATATTGGGATGTGTTGGTGTCCTGATACTCGTCCACCAGAATGTATCGGAACTTCTGGTGATACTCCTTCAGAATATCCGTGTGCTTGCGGAAAATGGTTATCGGGTGCATCAGCAGATCGCCGAAATCGCAGGCATTCAGCGTTCTCAAGCGGGCCTGATAGGCGGCGTAAAGTTCCCGCCCTTTGCCGTTTGCAAAGGCGCGGCTGTCGCCTTCGGGAATATCCGGCGGTGTCAGGCCCTTGTTCTTCCAGTTGTCGATCATGCCCGCGAACTGCTTGGCAGGCCAGCGCTTGTCATCCAGACCTTCAGCCTGAATGAGCTGCTTGATGAGGCGGACAACATCGTCGGTATCGAGAATGGTGAAGTCCGATTTCAGCCCGACAAGTTCCGCATGTTTGCGCAGCAGCTTGACGCCGATGGAGTGGAACGTGCCGAGCCAGGGCATGCCTTCGACAGCGCCGCCTACGAGAACGCCGATACGCTCTTTCATCTCGCGGGCCGCTTTATTGGTGAAGGTCACGGCAAGAATCTGGCTGGGATAGGCGCGGTTGGTTGCCAGAATATGGGCGATACGCGTGGTCAACACGCGCGTCTTGCCCGTGCCTGCGCCCGCCAGAACCAGAACCGGTCCATCCAGCGTTTCGACAGCTTCGCGCTGTTCGGCATTGAGGCCGGAAAGATAATCGGGCGCTGCACGCCCCTGATCGCGCGCGGCCATGGCGCGCGCGGCGATGCCCAGGCCCGGAGTGCCGGGAGCGCCAGGACCACCGGCAGCAGGTGCGCTCGGAGCCGGACGGCGCGGCTCATTTGGTTCTTCATCGAAGAACGGCATATCGTCAAAACTGTTGCTCATGCGGCTCAATGTAGTGATTCGGGATATAAACGCCAGAAGTTCGTTCTTCTTTTATTCCCATATCGACTGTCTTCGTGATGATTTCGGGGCGGTTAAGGGTGTTTGGCCTGAATTAGGTCCAGGCTTTTAAATGTTGGAGCGGCTTGATGCCGGCTGCGACGTGGCACCGCCTCTACCTCCGTCACCCCGCACTTGATGCGGGGTCCAGTCAGCCCAAGTCCTTGGGCTGAGAAGAGTCTTTTCGCCGCGCAGACGCGCGTCGGCTGGATCCCGGCTCAAGGCCGGGATGACGCAGAGAGATCCGCATCAAACGCAGCATCCACCGGCAATTGAAGTGCTGTCGCGAGCTGGTTGGTTTTGGCGGCGAGCGAAATGACGCGCAGGAGGTCGGCGTGCTGGTCGTTCGTCATTCCCTTGGCCTTTGCCGCTGCCGTGTGGGAATGGGCGCAATAGGAGCAGCCATTGGTGACGGAGACTGCGATATACAGCATTTCCTTGACGACGGGATCGAGCGCGGAGGGCGTTGCCATGACGGCTTTTACCTCGGCCCAGGTCTTTTCCAGAAGAGCGGGGTCGAAGGCGAGGTAGAGCCACATGTTGTTGATGAAATCGGATTTACGGGTGGTGCGGATATCATCGAACACCGCTTTTACGCGCGGATCGGCTTCCGGGTTCTGTGCCTTTGAAACGGTGCTCATCGATTTCTCCTCCCATACCAACTTTTGGGGAGATGATAACATGCTACCGAAAGACTGATGATCGGCTGATCGCATATTTTTTAAATGCGACCGGGTTTTTGTCACGATATTGCAACCTAAAATAAATTAAACGACCCTGTTTTGGTTTGATGCAGTAAAAAGTCTGGTGAATTACAATTCCGTAAGAAACGGAATCTTGCGTTGCGTTGTTATGCACGAGCAAAGATACTGCGGCAAATCATCCGGCAGCCCTGTGCTTTAGAGCGCGGCTAAGGACGGAAAGATCACACGGAGAATTGCATGCGGGTTTGGAGCCAAGTCGTTGTCAGTCTTGCAGTCGTTGGGGCTGGTTTCGGTCTATGGGCGTTTAATTCGTCCACGGGGCAGGGCCTGCTGGCGAAGGCTGGCATTGTGAGCGCGGACACACCTGCGGCCCAAACCGCTTCGGGCTCTCCTGCGCGCGGTGGTTCCGGTGGTCAGGGTGGTGGCGGCGGACGCAATAATGCGACGCTGGTCGTTACATCGCCGGTGAAGACCGGCACGGTAAACGACCGCCTCAATGCCATCGGCAATGGCGAAGCGATCCAGACCGTGACGGTTACGCCGCAGGCCTCCGGCCTCATCTCGGAAATCCTCGTTTCCTCCGGCCAGAAAGTCAAAAAGGGCGATGTTCTGGCGCGGCTCGATGATGACGAGCAGCTGATCGAGCGCGACAAGGCGCAGGTTTCGCTGAAAAGCGCTATCGAGAAATCCACCTCCTACAAGAACCTGCAATCCGTCGCGCGTCTTGACGTGCTGGATGCGCAGATTGCCGAGGAAGCGGCAAAGCTGGCGGTCAGCACGGCGGAACTCAATCTCAAGCGCCGCAACATCGTAGCGCCAATCGAAGGCATTGCCGGGATCGTGGCGATCAATGTCGGGGACAATGCAACGACGCAGACCAGCATCGTCAGCCTCGATGATCGCTCGAAAATCCTCGTCAATTTCTGGGCGCCGGAGCGCTTTACCACCGCCATAAAGGTGGGCATGCCGGTTGAGGCGACGTCGATTTCGCGTCCGGGCGAGACGTTCAAGGGTGAAGTGGAGGCGGTCGATAACCGCGTGGATGAGGCAAGCCGCACCGTGCGTGTCCGCGCCGTGTTCGATAATGCCAGGGATGAGCTTCGCGCGGGCATGTCCTTCGGCGTGACCATGCGGTTCCAGGGCGAAACATTTCCGTCTGTCGATCCGCTGGCCGTGCAGTGGGATGCCGAAGGCTCCTACGTCTGGCGCGTGACGGACAACAAGTCCGGCAAGGTCCGTGTTCAGGTGGTTCAACGCAACCCGGACTCCGTGCTCGTCAAGGCCGAGCTGGCGCAGGGCGATCTGCTGGTGACCGAAGGTCTTCAGCGCGTTCGTGAAGGTGGCGCGGTGCGCATTGGCAATGAACCGAAAGCACCGGAGGTCGCAAGCCAGTGAGTGGACCCCAGAACGGACAGACGCCGCCCGCCGGGCAGGATTCGAAGCTGGCCTTCACAGCGCTTTTCGTGCGCAGGCCCATTCTCGCCGCCGTTATCAATACGCTATTGGTGGTCGCTGGCCTTGCCGCGTTCGTTGGCGTGGAAGTGCGTGAATTGCCGGATGTGGACCGCCCGGTCATTTCCGTGCGCACGACCTATGAGGGCGCGTCTCCGCAGACCATCGATCAGGAAGTGACGCAGACAATCGAAGGGGCTGTCGCGCGTGTCAGTGGCGTGAAGTCGATTTCGTCAGCATCTCAGTTCGGCACCAGCCGCGTGACGCTGGAATTCGGCGACAATATCGACCTCGCCGTTGCGGCAAACGATGTGCGCGATGCGATTGGGCGTGTGGCGAACCAGATGCCGGACGATGCGGACGAACCGCAGATCATCAAGGCCGATTCCGACAGCCAGCCGATCATGCGCCTTGCCGTCACCTCGTCCACGCTCAGCATGGAAGACCTGACGAAGCTGGTAGATGACGAGATCATCGACCGTCTGGCAGCCGTGGATGGCGTGGCCGATGTGGAGCTTTACGGCGATCAGGAAAAGGTTTTCCGCATCGATCTGGACCAGGCGGCACTTGCCAGCCGGGGCCTGACGGTGACGGATGTTTCCAATGCGCTGGCAACGGCGGCGCTCGATGTTCCTGCCGGTTCGCTGAAAAGCACGACGCAGGATATCGTTGTTCGCGCAACCGCCAATCTGACGACGCCTGCCGAGTTCGAAAACCTCATCATCAAAGATAAGGTGCGCCTGCGCGATATTGCAAGCGTGCAGCTTGGCGCGGATGACGAGAGCACCTCGCTCCGCTCCAACGGCGTGCAGGGTGTGGGCCTTGGCGTCATCAGGCAGGCACAGTCCAATACGCTCAACATTTCAAGCGGCGTGAAGGCGGCTGTGGATGCCATGGCGCCGAACCTACCGGAAGGCACGCGCATTGTCGTGACGAGTGACGATGCCGTCTTCATCGAGGGTGCGCTTCACGAAGTGGAACTGGCGCTCGGCCTTTCCGCGCTGATCGTCGTGGTCGTTCTTTATCTCTTCCTGCGGGATTGGCGCGCAACGCTTATTCCTGCCATTACGATGCCAGTTGCGCTGATCGGCACGCTCGTTGCCATTTACATGGTGGGTTTTTCCATCAATATCCTGACGTTGCTCGCAATCGTGCTGGCAACGGGTCTGGTGGTGGACGATGCCATCGTGGTGCTGGAAAACATCGTGCGTCGTCGCGCAGAAGGCATGGGGCCGCGTGCGGCAGCCGTTCTCGGCACGCAGGAGGTTTTCTTTGCGGTTCTGGCAACGACGGCCACACTTGCCGCCGTGTTCATTCCGCTGTCTTTCCTGCCCGGCCAGCTTGGTGGCCTGTTCCGCGAATTCGGTTTCGTGCTGGCTTTCGCAGTCGGTCTGTCTTCGGTGGTGGCGCTGACGCTGTGCCCCATGCTGGCATCGCGCATGTTGAAGAAGCCGGTGGAGGACCAGAGCGGCCCGCTTGCCTGGTTCGGCAATCTCTTTGCCACGACCTACAAGAACACGCTTTCGAGCTGCCTCAGCAATCCGCTGATCGTCATCGTCGTATCGCTTGCCTTTGCCGGTGCGTCCTGGGTGGCGTTCGGCATGGTGCAGAACGAGTTGACGCCGCGCGAAGACCGCTCCTCCATCTTCATGCGCGTCACCGCGCCGCAGGGCGTCAGCCTCGAATATACACGCGACCAGTTGCAGCGCATCGAAGAGAACCTGAAGCCCCTGCGCGACAGCGGCGAAATTCGCAATATCTATTCGATCACCGGCATGAACGGCTCGTCCAATACCGGTTTCATGGTGCTGACGCTTGCACCATGGGCGGACCGCGACCGGACGCAGAACCAGATCGCGCAGGATATCAACGCCGCAGCGCAAAAGGTGCCTGCACTGCGCGGCACGGCCCAACAGCCGAACAGCCTGCGAATCCGTGGCGCTGGCAACGGGCTGAGCATGGCGATGGTCGGTTCGAACTACCCGGCACTGACCGAGGCCACGCAGAAGCTGCTTCTGGCGATGGAAGAAACCGGTATGTTCGATACGCCGCGTTTCGATAACGAGCCCAATCAGGCGCAGCTTTCCGTCGCCATCGACCGCGAGCGCGCTTCTGATCTCGGCATCGATATTACTGGCCTGTCTCGCGCCATGCAGTCTCTGCTCGAAGGCCGTTCCATCGTGGATGTGTTCGTGGATGGCGATGCCATTCCGGTGCGCCTGCTGGCCTCCACGCGCCCGATCAACGATCCGACCGATCTCGAAAACATCTTCCTGAAAACGGGAGACGGCAAGATGGTGCCGATGTCGGTGATTGCCTCGCTGAAGGAAAACGCCGTTGCACCACAGCTGAATCGCGAGCAGCAGCTGCCTTCCGTCGGTTTTTCCGCCAACCTGCGCGAAGGCGTCTCGCTGGGTGAGGCGGTGGCCAAGGTCAATGAGCTGGCAGGGCAGATCATGCCATCCGGCGCACGCCTGATGCCGCTCGGTGAAGCGGCAACGCTTCAGGAAAACTCCAGCGGCATGTTGCTGACCTTCGGCTTTGCCATCGCCATCATCTTCCTCGTGCTGGCGGCGCAGTTCGAAAGCGTGTTGAGTTCGCTCATCATCATGACCACGGTGCCGCTTGGTCTTGCCTGCGCCGTCATCGCGCTGCTCGTCACGGGATCGAGCCTCAACGTCTACAGCCAGATCGGCCTTGTGCTGCTGGTGGGCGTCATGGCCAAGAACGGTATTCTTATCGTGGAATTCGCCAACCATCTGCGTGATCAGGGCGCGAGCGTGCGCGAAGCCATCGAGAAGGCTTGCAGCATCCGCCTGCGCCCGGTGATGATGACGATGATCGCCACCATTCTCGGCGGTGTGCCGCTGGTGCTGGCACAGGGTGCGGGTGCTGAAGCCCGTATCGCGCTGGGTTGGGTCATCGTCGGTGGTCTCGGCTTTGCGACGCTGGTGACGCTCTACATCACCCCGGTTTCGTACCTGCTCCTGGCACGCTTCGCCAAGCCGCAGGCGGATGAGGAAATTCGTCTGCATCGCGAACTGGAGACCGCCATTCGCCGCCGCGCCCTGGAGGAGGAAAAGCCACTTCTCGCCGCGGAGTGATTTGGCGTCAAACACCGGACAGTCGCAAAGCCCGCGCTGGACAAAGTGAGAGCCTTGTCACATACCACGCCGTGGCCCGCGCGCGACGCGGGCTAAAAACTTGCAGCGTGGTGGAGCATGTCATGGCTTTGAAGGATGTCGTATCGGGAACACGAAACGAGGCTGGCATTGCCGCTGTTCTGACGGTGCTGAAGCGCGATCTCGGCGAAAAATTCCAGACGGGCCAGTCTTTCCGCGAACAGCACGCCCACACCACGACCTATCTGACGACCCAGCTTCCCGATGGTGTTGCCTTCGTTGAAACCGCCGATGACGTGAAGACGGTGGTGAAGGCCTGCGCGGAGCACAAGGTGCCGGTCATTCCCTTTGGCACAGGTTCTTCGCTGGAGGGCCAGGTCAATGCGCCATCCGGCGGTATTTCCATCGATTTCAGCCGGATGAACCGTATCATCGAGGTCAATGCCGAAGACTTGGACGCGACGGTAGAGCCCGGCGTCAACCGCGAGCAGTTGAACACCTATCTGCGTGACACCGGGCTGTTCTTTCCGATCGATCCCGGTGCTAATGCTTCGATTGGCGGCATGGCATCCACGCGCGCATCCGGC
>JAAIGF010183183.1_pt1 | contig 12279 bp, 7 predicted proteins | sample 6487441 | NCBI WGS metagenome assembly JAAIGF01 (sample SAMN13974129, study PRJNA590717) | phyllosphere metagenome | biome: pepper field; feature: multiple bacterial spot infested pepper fields; material: pepper leaves; isolation source: leaves from pepper fields | host: Capsicum annuum ...
GTATCATCACTTGTCCAAGTTTGCGGCATATAATAGAGCATGCCCGGATCGAAGCGTCCACCGCCACCAGAGCAGCTTTCGAACAATACATGCGGGAAGGCAGTTGTAATGCGCTCCAGTACATGATACAGACCGAGGATATAGCGATGCGCCGTTTCGCGTTGACGTTCAGCTGGTAACAGAGCCGAACCGATCTCCGTCATATTGCGGTTCATATCCCATTTGACATAGGTAATCGGTGCAGAGGACAGTACCTTGCTTACTGAATCCACAATATAATCACACACATCGGCACGCGATAGATCCAGAATTAATTGTTCGCGTCCCATTGTACGACTACGATCCGGTACATGCAGACACCACTCTGGATGTGTACGGTACAGCTCGCTATCTGGCGAGATCATTTCCGGCTCGAACCATAGTCCGAACTGCATACCTGTATCTACGATAGCCTGCGCCAGCTTACCAAGTCCTTCCGGCAGCTTGCGACGATCCTCCACCCAATCTCCCAGCGAGGAACGATCGTTATCACGATGGCCGAACCAACCATCATCCAGTACGAATAACTCGATCCCCAGCTCTTTCCCTGCAGCAGCGATCTGCTTGATCTTCGGTGCGTCAAAGTCAAAGTATGTCGCTTCCCAGTTGTTGATCAGAATCGGACGTGCCTTATCCCGATGCTCACCACGGCTCAGACGTGTACGATATAGTCGATGATAAGTGCGCGATAATGTGCCCAGACCGCTTCCCGAGTACACAAGTACTGCTTCTGGCGTCTGGAAGGTTGCACCTGGATCCAGCTTCCAATTGAAGTCAAATGGGGACATCCCAATCTGCATCCGCGTTGTACCAAACTGCTCTACTTCTACCTGAGCGACGAAGTTCCCGCTATACACCAGACTCATGCCGTACACACCACCATGCTCTTCCGTCGCCCCTTTTTCGAGCAACGCAATAAACGGATTATGCTGGTGACTGCTGGAACCGCGCTTACTTTCTACACGCTGAATGCCAGGTGCCAGCTTGCGATAGTGCATATGACGCTCACGTACCCAAGCACCAGACAGATGCAGCATTTCATATTTATCATGATCAAAGTCGACGCTACTACTTAACACGCGCTCAATCGACACGGAATCTGTGCCTTGATTGGTCAGGCGTACCGAACGAGTAATCGCATTCAGCTCGTTAAAAACCGAATACTGCAACACCGCTTCAATGCCTGTTAATTGATCCTTCAGTACGATTTCCAATGTATCCGCTTCGCTGTCCTGCTCTACATACGTCGCAGGCAGTCCATCCAGCTTGGGCTTACCGGCTGTGATCTGGTGACTTACATAATGCAGGTCGCTGATTGTGGAACCGTTTGGCAACGCAATTTCAAAAGCTGGCTCGCGATAATCACCGCGCCCGTAGCCTGGATATTCCTGTGGCAATGTATCAAAAGCAAATGTCCGATCCTCAGCATGATAGTTCGGACTGAACGAGCAACGCTCAATGCTGTATAAAAGGCTAGCTACGGATGCTTGACGAAGACGTGGTCCCCAGTACAAATGTGCAGGGTGACGATCATGAACAAGCTGAATCACATAGCTGGTCTCATTCGTTTGCAAATGGAAAAGCTGTTGTTGTTTATCAAATAAAATTGGCATCTTTCTTTTCCTCCCAAATCATGACCGGTACAGCAAGCCACTGGATACGACATATGCAAGCATCTGTGATGCCTTGAGAGCATCCCACATTGAACCATGCTGTATACCAACTCCCTATCCACTGCAATGGAAGCAGAGCTGCGCTGCCCGATTTTTACTATAACGCTTTCATTTTAATTGTAGAGTGATTGCCTTCAAAAAAAAATGGCATGATCCATGGTTTTCATGGTTCCGTGCGTTCATTCCTAGGCTTGCTATACCTCGTTCATTCGCTCTACGAATCGCTCCGTAATTTGCTGCGGACGTGTGATCGCTCCGCCCACAACGACGCTGTATACTCCCAGTTCCAGACAGCGCGCTGCCATCTCTGGCGTCAAAATATTCCCTTCAGCTACGAACGGTGTATCCATCTGCTCCAGCATCTCTTTTAAAATGGCAAAATCATTCTCATATAGCTTCTGCCCCTGCGTATATTCGGTGTATCCCACCAGCGTAGCTGACACCAAGTCAAACCCAAGCCGCTGCGCCGCAACGCCTTCTTCTACCGTCGATACATCTGCCATCAGCAGTAGCTCTGGATACCGATCACGAATCTGACGTACTAGCTCTGCTAGCTCCATCCCATCCGGTCTTGTCCGCCGAGTCGCATCCAGCGCAATGATTTCACAACCACTTGTCGCTAGCTCATCTACTTCTCGAAGCGTCGGTGTAATAAACACCGGATGCTCTCCATAATTGCGCTTAATAATACCGATCACCGGCAGATTCACCTGCTTGCGAATTTCGATAATATCCTCGGCCGAATTGGCGCGAATACCTGCCGCACCGCCTTGCTTGGCAGCTAGCGCCATTTTCCCCATAATAAATGAACTATGTAATGGCTCATGTGGAAGTGCCTGACAGGAAACGATTAGTTTGTGCTTCAAGCCTAAGGAATCGAGCTTCATTTGTCGATCACTCACTTTCTATTGGTTTTGAAATTCAATTTCAAGATTGGCTTATATTCTATACAAATAATGCAACCTGTCACCAATCTATCATGCATGTCTGTTGCCATACTTATCTTGGTGCTATGATGAGCGTGATTTTAAATTTCACTCGTCTACCGAAAAAGGAGTTCCTATCATGACCATCACTCGACCATCCTTAAATATTGGTGTCATCGGCACTGGAAGTATCGTAGAAGCTTTTCTATCTGCATTAGAGCAAGTTGAGCATGCCACCTGTACAGCCATATTTTCACGTACAGAAGCTAATGCCCGTCCGCTTGCAGACCAATATAGCATTCCATATGTCTACACTTCATCAGATGAAATTCTAGCAAGCGCTCAAGTCGACTGCGTCTATATTGCATCACCAAACAGTCTGCACTTTGAGTACGCACGCCGGGCACTACAGGAAGGGAAGCATGTCATTTGCGAAAAACCTTTTACTTCTCATGCTCAGGAATTACAGCAGTTGATGCATCAGGCTAAACAAAATAATCTTTTTCTTTTTGAAGCCATTACGAATATCCATTTGCCGAATTACCGCTGGATCAAGGAAAATATTCACCGTCTGGGTGCCTTGCGCATCGTACAGTGCAATTATAGTCAATATTCACGCAAATATAATCAGTTACTTGCTGGCGAGACGCCTAACGTGTTCAATCCACAGTTTTCTGGTGGCTCACTAATGGACATCAATCTGTACAATGTACATTTCATCGTTCATCTGTTCGGCACTCCGCAGCTGCTCCGTTACACCGCCAACAAGCATCCTAATGGAATAGATACATCAGGAGTACTCGTCATGCAATATGATGACTTTATCGCTACAGCGGTTGGTAGCAAAGACACAAATGGATTGAATTTCGTACTTCTGCAGGGCGAGAACGGCTACATGCATGTTGAAAATGGAGCTAACGGATGCCGTAGCATTCATCTACAGATCGGCGATACACAGGAACACCATAATGAGCAAGCGAACAATAACCCACTCTATTACGAGTTGTTAGATTTTGTAGACATCTATCGAAATGATGACCATGAGCAATGCTATCGTTTGCTTGAGCATAGCTATAGCGTCATGCAGACGCTGGATCGTGCGCGCCAGGATGCAGGTATTGTCTTTGCAGCAGATGTAGAGAACATGCGATAATCGGCAGCTAGATTATGGGATGACTAGTGACTTGAAGTTGCAGTATCATCCTCACCGTGTGTATCAACAATCTCTGGTAACGTTCCTGCATAGAGTATATCGAACACATATTGCGCGGACATCATGGAGTACATTTTCCCTAGCATTCCTGCACGCTGAGGGTAGGTAAATAGAGCGTAATCACATAATTCTGCCAGCGGTGAATCCTCAACGGTCAGTGCAACAGTACGTCGATTATTGCTCTTCAATGTACGAGCAATATCAAGCATACTAGGGTTACGCCCCGTGTGGGAAATGATAAAGGATAGCGTCGACTGCTCCATCTGCGAACTGGATAAATAATGATGATTGGCGTTATTCTGTGCAATCGCCGTCAATCCAATTTCGTTCCAGCGTGCACAGGCGAGTTCAGCCGTATAATAGTTGCTTTCACTACCATATACATCTATTCGCCGCGCTTCTCTAATCCACTGGATCACCTGTTCTAATACGACAGGCGCACATAGACGCTGCGTTTCCACCAGGGCTTCATCATACACACTGGCAATCGTTTGTATATGTCGTTCGACTGTTAACTTCTCGCCAGCTGTTGAATTTCCTGACTGCCTCTGCTCTGGTGTTAATTCTAGCGCAAGCTTCAACTGAAAATCAGGATAGCCTTTTAAACCTAGCTTTTTGCATAAACGCACAATGGTGGATGCACTCGTGAGCGTTAAGCGAGCAAGTTGTTGAGCATTATTGTCAAACACAGCCTGTGGCTGCTGAACAATATAATCAACGATATGCTGCTCCTGAACCGTCAAATGCTGCGCATACTTCATATTTTTCCACAATGTCATTCTACTCACTCCTACCCAATAACCGATCCATCTGTCTATGTGTTTCTACATTCATGCATCTTCACTTCCCTATCCACATCTGTAAGCCTACTATAGCAAAAGCCATACAAAAAAGCAGGTAGACATCTATTTCGATGCCTACCTGCTTTCTATTTATCATTTGCCACTAATCTTCATATCATTCAGCATTTTATCACTAAAGCCGAAGATCCAGGTGAGCACGAATCCAACCGCGATCGCTACACCATTGCACAAAATATACAGCGGCAGCTCCGAGTTCAGATACAGTAGTGTACCTGGCAATACCGTAATCGCCATCCCGGTACCTGCAAGATGGAATAGCGAAGCAAGGAAGCCACCGGATGCGCCACCGATCAGCCCCATAACAAATGGCTTCATATAACGCAGATTTACGCCGAAGATCGCCGGCTCGGTAATACCGAGAAATGCAGATAGCGACGATGGCAGAGCAAGTGCTTTAAGCTTCTTGTCCTTCGTTTTCAGACCAACAGCCAGACAAGCCGCTGCCTGTGCTGCCATCGCACATGTAATAATCGCATTAAATGGATTCACACCTGTACGTTCCAATAATTGAATTTCGAGCAGGTTGAAAATATGGTGAACCCCTGTTACGACAACGATCTGGTGCAGACCACCGATTACAATCCCTGCAATACCATAAGGTAGATTCAGAACGGCTGTTGTCGCATTCAGCACCACTTCCTCAAGCGAATGGAAGATCGGACCAATCGCGAACAGACCGAGCGTAATCATAATTAAGAGTGTCAGGAATGGCGTCAGAATCAGATCAAGCGCTTCCGGTATGCGCTTACGTAAAAAGCGTTCTAGCTTCGCACCGAGCAGACCAACAACGAATGCTGGAATAACCGAACCCTGATAACCTACAACAGGAATAAAGTCAAAGAAGCGAAGCGCCTGTGCTGAACCATCTGCAACCGAATACGCATTCGGTAACGCTGGATTGACCAGCATCAGACCGAGAATAATACCGAGCACGGGACTTCCGCCAAATACGCGGAATGCGGACCATGCGACAAGCGCTGGCAAGAAAGCAAATGCCGTATCGGTTAACACCTGTGTATATAACAGGAAGTTCGGTGAGATGGTTTCTTTGGTCATCCCGAACAGAGCGAGAATTTCAGGCTGTGTTAACAGTCCACGCAAACCCATGAACAAGCCTGTCGCTACGAGAACTGGAATGATCGGAACGAACACATCACCAAACGTACGAATCGCCCGTTGGAAGCTTCCACCCTGCTGTTTTGCCTGGCTTTTCACTTCCTCCTTCGTAGAGCCGTCCAGCCCCATCTTCTCCATCTCTTCATAGATCTGATTGACCGTACCTGTTCCGAAAATAATCTGGTACTGCCCGGAGTTGAAAAATGCGCCTTTAACCTTCTCTATATTTTCAACCTTGTTCTGGTCGATTTTCTCTTTGTCATTCACCATGATCCGAAGACGGGTTGCACAGTGTGCGAAGGAAGAGATGTTCTCCTTCCCTCCAACCGCCTCCAGTACCTCCTGGGCAATTTCGTGATTTTGTGCCATCTTGATTCATCCTCTCCTATCCATATCTGCCACTACGGCTATTCATTGCGGGTACTACTTAGAGGGATACTCCCATTTTTGAGCATGTAGCTTCACCTGTCCAGCCTCTGCGAAAAATACAATGCCCTGACTGCTCTGCTGCGGGAAGATGCGGCTTGTAAATACAGCTTCTCCATCGTTTACGAAAATCTCTACAGACGATACATCTACAAAAATCTGCAACCGATCCAATGGACGCTCAAGCACACAACGACGCACCGTTCCATACTCCTCAGCCAGCGGTTGTCCTGATAATGAACGATCCAAGGTGAAAAGGCGAGTAGCCGCTTCATAGCGTAGAATCGTACGTTCCTGTTCTCCAGCACGCAGTTCGATTCCAAAAGCAAGCGTTCCCAGGCCTGCATCGGTGTCGTGCAGCTGCAACTGACAATCCAGCTCATACGCTATGCCCTCAAAGCCAGCATAGCTGCTTCGAGCTTGATCCAGCGTATCTTCCAACTCCACTTTAGTGCCGCGTCGTAAGGCTAGCTCAGGTACTGGCTTTTGCAGCAGTATGCCATCATCACGCAGCTCCAGCTCACGTGGAAGCGTAAGGCAATGCGCCCAGCCGTGACTGTCTGTCGGGTAAGCCGTATCCGGCAATCCCATCCAGCCTACGAGTACGCGCCGACCATCTGGCGCAATTGCCGTTTGCGGAGCGTAAAAGTCGAATCCATAATCTAGCTCGCGAAAAGACCCATGACTCAGCTCCAAATTAGGAAGCTGTAGCGGCTGCCCACTCACATAGCCAGACTGATAAATATTGCGGTACTGTTCTCCCTTAGCATCAACACCCTGGGGACAGAACAACAGCACCGCCTGCCCGTTCATTTCAAAATAATCTGGACACTCCCACATATAGCCAAACTTCGGCAACCCCGTCTTTAACTCTCCAAGCAATTCCCAGTTCAGCAGATCTGATGAACGATATACTACAATCGCACCTGTCAGATCACTTCGCTGCGCACCAATCACACAGTAGAAGAATTCGCCATCCTTCCATACCTTAGGATCACGGAAATGCTCCGTATACCCGCTAGGTACATGGTCAATAACCGGTTCGTCCAGCTTGTGTACCTGATCCTGCTCATTCATGATTGCTACACATTGATACGGATGCCGCTGCCATTCTGTATTGCGCGTATTGCCGGTATACATCAGATACAGCTTACCCTCGTGCTCAATTCCACTTCCAGAATAAGCACCGTGCGAATCAAACCAGTCTCCCGGCTTCACTCCAATACCGCAATCTATCCAATTCACCAGATCCGTCGATTTCAGGTGATACCAGTATTTCATCCCATGATCCGTCCCCAGCGGGAACCATTGATAAAATAAATGATAGTATCCGTTATAATAAGCAAATCCATTGGGATCATTCAGCAGACCCATTGTCGGCTGAATATGGTACTGCTGACGCCATAATGAGGCATCAATCTTGTGCTGCAACTGCTCCAGCTCTGCGGGCTCGACTTCCTCCAAAAAACGATATTTCTGCTCTCTCGTCATTTTCATAGTTGTTCTCCATGATTTCGGAACCGGTTCCAATTTGTTTAAAAAAATAATAGCCTATCTCGTTCTGTTGATCTGCTATGTATACTTCTAATGTGTTTGATTCACACAAACTACAGTAATCCGAGCACTGTAGTCCATAACGGTCTTCCCCATTCTTCGATAGAATAAAGAATCTGTGTGAGAATCACCACCATCAAAGGAACCGGTTCCAAATTATTTGAAATAACAACTGATTCCTTCTGGAGATCAGTTGTAGGTTTAGATTCGATGTACATACAATCTTACTATTTATGATCGGTTCATTAGTCATATCGCAGTATATACATTCATTTCCATATATACGTACAGCTTGCTGCGACGCTCTGTTGATCAATACAACCTATACGTTGTATCCGATTACAGATAAATTGGAACCGATTCCAAAGTAATTATAAAACCGGTTTCAGCATTTGTCAACGCTTTCTCTTTGCAATAATTCATAATCCATGACCGTGACCATCTGCACATGCTGACGATGGACCAGCTTCACAATATCTTGAGCCGCAAGTCTTCCTGCTTCCTCATAGGGATAACGAATCGTAGTCAGTGCCGGATGCACCACCTCTGTCACATCATATCCACCAAACCCGGTTAGTGATAATTGCTCTGGCACACGTATGCCCAGCTCATGTACTGCCTTCATCACACCAAGCGCAATATTATCTGTAGCACATACGATAATCGTGGCATCAAGTGGCTGCTTTAATAGCTGCAACGCATACTGGCGCGCATCTGACATACGGAAGCTCGTTTCATAATAAGCTACTGTACATTCGCCGGTTTCCTCTATGGCGCGAGCGAATCCCTGCTTACGGCGCACGCCAACTGCGATATCCAGCTCCGTCACACCCAAGTAAGCAATACGCCGATGCCCCTGATCCATCACATAACGCCCAAGCTCATAGCCCGCATCATAATCATTATGGATCAAACTATGAATTTGCTCATGCTGCTGTCCTACAAGTAATACCGGAATTTCTGTGGCACGGATCGCTTCCAGATGCTCCTCCGTAATGCGTGCAGCTAGCAAAATGATACCCGATATTTTCTGCCGGGCCAGCTCATAGATCGCTTCAATCTCTCGGTTCATATCCTGACTGGTATTCGTGATTAGCATTCGACAGCCCTGCTGACGTAATTGATGGTCAATTCCCATCAACGTATGCGATGTCGCAAACGAATCGAGCCGCGGAACAATCGTACCAATAATATTGGCTGTTTTCGCTTTTAAACTTTGGGCAAATGTATTCGGTACATAGCCGGTTTCCTTAATCACCTGCTCGATTTTATGACGTGTGGCTACACTGACCGATCCCCCATTCAAATAGCGGGAAACCGTACTTTTTGCCACACCCGCAATACGGGCAATATCTGCAATTGTCTTGCTCATATGAACCTCCATAAGGACGCTCCATCTGAAGCGTCCGTGTGATCGGCTATTCGCCTGTACTTTAAACTTGTTTATCTTAACCTATATAGAACAGTGATTTGAGCTCATATGAGCCTATTCAAGCTTATATATAATCTACATATTCTTCACACTTACATATACGACTTTTAACGCAGAATTCCTTCATACGATGCGTCTGTCCTTGTACATATAAGAAATATTTGTAATAAATACCATCATCTATTCATCTGCAATCATTCCGACTTATTTTGCAAAGCTGCTTTCAGCAGATCACCCAGATTCGAGCCAAACTCTTCCTTTTGCTCAAACTGTTTCACTAGCTTTTGCTGCTCTCGCTTGTTCACTGGACGCGATCCATCCGTACTTAGCTTTTCAGTTATTCCGCAGCCAAGACATTGTACATACTTCCCGCTTTTACCTTCCTTGATCTCCATCTTCTTATGACACTGCGGACAACGACGTTGCGTGAGCTGCTTTTCTGTAGAGCGACGATATCCACATCCCTCTGCTGGACATACGAGAAACTTGCCACGCTTGGATTTCTTTTCCAGCATACGTGTACCACAATCCGGACAATGGCTATGCGACAGATTATGCGGCTTATACTCTACCTCGCTTGCCTTAACCCCACCCACAAGTGAATTTGCCATCTCCCGAATCCCTTGTAAAAATGGCTCTGGCTTGCCCTGACCACGTGCAATCCGTTCAAGTTCGGCTTCCCAGCGTGCCGTTAGCTCTGGTGTCCGCAGTTCTGGTGATACTAGCTCGATCAGCTGTGTTCCTTTACCTGTAGGATATAGCGCATTCCCCTGCCGCTCAATCGTATCGGAGGAAACGAGCTTTTCGATAATGTCTGCACGTGTCGCTGGTGTACCCAGTCCATGCTTTTCCATTCGCGATAATAAAGCTGCTTCAGTATAGCGCTTAGGCGGCAATGTACGTCCCAACTGTACCAGCGTGCGCTGAATCATCAACGACTCGCCCTGCTTGAGTTCTGGTAATGACTGTGATTGCACCTGTCGATCCGACTCGCGATCACTCGCTGTAGCACCTTCCTGTTCCTCTTCATCGTCTGCTTCCCACTGCTCTCCATATACCGCTTTCCAGCCCATATCTTTAACGGTTACACCTCTAGCTACAAACGCCTCTCCTGCTGCCTCCGCCGTAACCTGAACCGTATCATAACGTGCAGCCGGGTAAAAGAGACTGATGAACCGCTTTGCAATCAGATCATACAGCTTTCGTTCGTCAGCAGTCAGACTGTTCAACAGTAAGGTCTGCTCGGTTGGAATAATCGCATGATGATCGCTGACCTTGCTATCATCAACAATACGGCGAGTGATGATCAACTTGTTGCGAAGTAATGGACGTGCTAACGAGGCATAGGGGCCGACGGCAACGCTGGTCAGTCGTTCCTTTAGCGTATCTGTCATATCGGAAGATAAATATCGCGAATCTGTACGTGGATACGTCACGAGCTTATGCTGCTCATATAGCTTTTGCAGTACATTAGACGTATGCTTGGCAGAAAATCCATAGCGCCGATTGGCATCTCGCTGTAGCTCCGTCAGATCATACGCAAGTGGATGCGGCTCCTGTCGTTCACTTTTTTTGACAACTGTAATACGAGCTTGCTTGCCTTCCAGTTTGTGCTGAAGCTGCTGCGCTTGCTCTGCTTCGAATAATCGCCCGTCTCCTTGCTTGCTACGCCAATTTGCTTTGAATGTCCCCAGATCAATTTGCAATGTGCGATAGTCCTGAGAGTGGAAGCTACGAATCTCTTGTTCACGCTGCATAATCATGCCCAGTGTAGGCGTCTGGACACGTCCTGCCGACAACTGCGCATCGAATTTGCACGTCAAGGCACGTGTGATATTCAGACCAATCATCCAGTCCGCTTCTGCCCGGCAACGTGCCGATTCGTATAGTCGATCGAATTCCTTACCTGGTCGTAGCTTGGTGAATCCTTCTCGGATCGCGCGATCCGTCTGCGACGATATCCATAAACGTTGAAATGGCTTTTTCCAACCAGCCATTTGAATAATCCAACGTGCTAAGAGTTCTCCCTCACGCGCGGCATCCGTAGCGACGATTAATGCACCAACGTCGCCTCGCTTCATCAGATGCTGCACCGTTTTATACTGCTGGGCACTCTCACGTAACACCTTCAGCCGCATCCGATCTGGTAAAATAGGCAGATCCTCCAGATTCCATTTTTGATACCTGGTGTCATAATCCTCCGGCTCAGCCAATCCCACCAGATGTCCCAAAGCCCAGGTCACAATATACTGCGGCCCTTCCAAATATCCTTTTTGTTTCTGCTGACTCCCCATCACGCGCGCAATCTCACGTGCAACCGAAGGCTTTTCAGCCAGTACAAGCGTTTTACTCATGACATCCTCTTCCCTTCTGTTCTCTTCATCCATTTATGCTGTCGATCTTCGATTTTCCATCTGCAATATTCAATCGTTCTGATTGAGTACGGTTAATGCAGCTTGCAGTTCATATTATAAATACCAGGAAAAGCGTATCCCTTGTATCGTATTCATTTCAATTAAGTTTTTCGAGCAAGCTTTCCGAACAATTCCTATTCATTCCGATTCCGAGATGATCTAATTCAATTTCGAAGATGCTCTAGTTGAATTTCTCAGATATTCTAGTTCATCGTGCAAGTTTGAAAATGTTCTAGTTTGCTCGCATGTTACCTCTTCTCTTGCTTGCCAGGGCATAGCATTTTTAAATCCTATACTTTTCATTCATATCTACATATACCTATCCAGTTGTTCCATCTTACCTTCCCGCCAAGCGTTATCCAACCCAAGCCAATATACACAGACTATTCAAAATAGCCCTTTTTTAAATGTAACATAACTCCACTGATGCCGACCATTCCAAAACCTCTTTTCCACCCAAGCCCCTGCCAACGGATCTAAAACAACTACAACTACAACTACAACTACAACTACAACTACAACTACAACTACAACTACAACTACAACTACAACTACAACTACAACTACAACTACAACTACAACTACAACTACAACTACAACTACAACTACAACTACAACTACAA
>JAAIGF010067286.1_pt1 | contig 12269 bp, 4 predicted proteins | sample 6487441 | NCBI WGS metagenome assembly JAAIGF01 (sample SAMN13974129, study PRJNA590717) | phyllosphere metagenome | biome: pepper field; feature: multiple bacterial spot infested pepper fields; material: pepper leaves; isolation source: leaves from pepper fields | host: Capsicum annuum ...
CGCCTGCCGGTGCGTTTCAATTATGATGACGACTACTTCTTCCACAAGTTTCAGGGAATGCCTGAAACGGGCTATACGCCCATGGTCGAGCGCATTCTCGATCATCCCAATATAAAGGTTCATCTTGCCCGCAACGTTGGGCGCAACGATGTGAGCGGATACGACCACACCTTCTATTCCGGTCCGCTGGACGGTTATTTCGATTATGCGAACGGACGGCTTGGTTACCGCACGCTGGATTTCGAACGCTTTACCTATGAGGGCGACTATCAGGGTTGCGCCGTGATGAATTACGGGGAGGTTTCCGTTCCCTATACGCGCATCACCGAACACAAGCACTTCTCGCCGTGGGAGCAGCATCGCGGCTCGGTCTGTTACCGCGAGTTTTCCAGAGAATGCGGACCCGATGATGTGCCCTACTATCCCATCAGGCTGGTGAAGGAAAAAGAGCAGCTTGCGCAGTATGTTTCGTTGGCCAACCAGGAGACATCCGTGACCTTCGTCGGCCGCCTCGGCACATACCGCTATCTCGACATGGATGTGACCATCCGTGAGGCGCTGGATACCGCGCGTCTTTTCCTCTCTCTTGCACAGGGCGACGCTACGATGCCGTCCTTCTTGAATCCGCCGCTCTGAGAAACGCCGAAACCTCTCATCGCATCGCCCGACGCTCCCCTTGAGAGGAGCATCGGCGATTGCGCCCCTATCATCCCCAAACACCGGGGCCCAGGCGCACGTCATAACGAGAGACGGCACAGCTTCGCACAAGCAACGAAACCTAGGATTGCCCCTGGAGAATGCCGACCTTGGCCGAGAGCCATGAGGCATTCATAGGGACACCGCGGACGGAAGCACGCATCTTTGTTTCCGCTCGTTACCGGGGCTCTTGAGCTTCGCTGGTTGTTTCAACGTTTGTACTCGCGATGAAGGCCGGTAAATGACTTCTATCATCTCTTCCTTTGCTCCAAGTCAGATCAGCAAAATGACGACTTCGGCGCTTTCGGCTTGGACTACGGAAGACATGGCCGAGCTTTCGACCGAGCAGATCAAGGCCTTGTCCTCCAAGCAGATCAACGTTTTCTCATCGCAGCAGATCGCGGCCCTCGAGGTTGAAGATCTGCGGGCAATGAGCACGGTGCAGCTCAGTGGGATTTCCACCGGTGGCATGGTCGGATTGACACTCGACCACATTGCTGCGCTGGACAGGATTTCAGTCGCAAGTCTGGGGTCAGGGCAGATCGCTGCACTCGCGACCAGTCAGGTAAAGCACCTGTCGACAGCGCAGTCCGAAGCTCTGACACCCGCGCAAATAGCCGCCATGAGTTCCGACCAGATCGCGGCTCTCGACATTGAAGATCTTGTCCAATTCTCGACGGCTGACTTTGCTGCAATATCGTTGAAAGGCATAGAAGGCATCGGGGCTCGACATGTGCGCGTGTTCAGTGATGAACAGATCGCGGCCTTGAGCTCCAGGGCGATTGCAGGAATGCGAACCGAAGCGGTGGCCGCTTTGTCAGAAACGCAAATTGCTGCCCTAAGCACCGCTGCGATTTCCCGATTGACGACCGATCAACTGGTTAAGCTTAATACAACCCATTTGAGCGCCTTGACGTCGGGCCAAGTTGCTTCGCTAAAGGCTGCTCAGATCACGGCGCTCAGTCCAGACTATGTTTCCAAATTGTCCGCATCGGGTATTGCCGGTCTGAGCACCGCTTCCATTGCGAGCCTGAAGCCAGAACAACTCAGTGCCATGTCAGTGGCGCAATTCGCAGGCCTGACGACCAAGCAGATCAGCGTTCTCAAGTCGTCTCAGCTTGAAAGTCTGCCGACCACCCATGTGGCCGCGCTTTCGACTGGACAGATTGCAGCATTGAGCAGTCGGGCGATACCGGGCCTGACGACCGCACAGGTTGATCTGCTATCTGCCGCACAGGCAGAGGCACTGACGCCCGCTCAGGTTAAAGCAATGAGTGCATCGCAGCTTGGAAAATTCACAAAGGATGAAATAGAGTTATTTTCGACTGCGGATATAGCCGCGATCAACCCAGGCACATTTGCGGAACTCGGCACTACGACCATAGGCTCGCTGACAACGGACCAGATCGCGGCGGTTGGTGCAAGCGCTTTCTCTAAGATGACCGTAGACCAGTTCAGTGCACTTAGCAGCGGCCAGTTGGGTGCGCTGACCTCCACGCAGATGGCATCTTTGACGTCTCTCCAGGCGTCGACACTCTCGGCTGCCGAGGTCGCGTTTCTCTCCACCTCTTCATTGACTGCACTGTCTGGGAAATCCATCGTGGGCTTTGCGCCAGACGTTGTCGCCACATGGACGCCTGACCAGATTGCCGCACTGCCCACGAGCGCGATTGTCAAGCTTACGTCCAACCAGATCGCGGCTTTGTCGACTGGGCAGGCTGCAGCACTGACTTCAGTACAGATCAGGGTCCTCAGCTCCGTCCAGATCGGCGCGCTGAGTGCTGATGCCATCAGCGAATTCACGTCGGAAGAAGTCGCCGCGATTTCCACCAAGGCGATTTCAGCACTGAAAACCGCTGCTGTAGCCGGTCTGTCGACATCGCACATTGTTGCACTCAGCGGTTCCTCCATTGCAGCCATGTCGTCCGATCAGTTCGCCGCCTTGACGTCGGATCAGCTGGCGGCTCTGACGTCGAAGCAGCTGAGCGCGCTAAAGACAACGCAGATAAAGGCTTTGTCCTCCGAAGCACTGTCGGGTTTTTCGACCGATAAGATCGCGTCGCTGAGCACAGCTGCGATCGCGGGTCTTTCGACGTCCCAATTCGCTGCCTTGCAAACTGACAAGATAAACGCCCTGACTTCCGCGCAAATAAAGGTGTTGAGTTCGGCGCAGCTGGCTGTGCTCGGGACCGACGATATTGCCAAATTCTCCACGGCAGAGATGGCCGCGATCAATTCGAAAGCGATTGTGGGATTGAGCGCCGAGAATATTGCTGCGCTCACAGCGGATCAAATGAAGGCGATCAACACTCTGGCTGTTTCCGTCTTGACGACAGCGCAGATCGGTGCGCTGACGTCGACGCAGATCGCTTCCTTGTCGTCGAGCCAGGTGTCTGCGCTGACATCTGAGCAACTCGCCGTGCTGGACAAGGCTGATATTTCGTTTTTGTCAAACACTGCCATTGCCGGTTTGAGCGCCAAGGCCGTTACCGGAATGGCGCCAACCGTGGTCGCCTCGCTGACAACGGCGCAGACCGCCGCATTGAGCGCAGGCGCTATCGCGAAGATGTCAACCGACCAGATTGAAGCCTTGACCAAGGATCAGGTCGCCGTCTTGACGACCGCCCAGATCAAGGGAATGACTTCAAGCCAGATCGCAGCTTTTTCGACAAGCGCCATTGCAGCCCTGACATCGTCCCAGATCGAGTCTATCCCAACCAAGTCGCTGGCAGGTTTGACCGCAACTGATATCGGCGACATGACAAGTATACAGCTCGCCGCGTTGACGACGTCACAGATTGCGACGTTGACCTCAAGCCAGCTTTCTGGACTAAAGTCCGAGGATATGTCTGCGTTTTCGATAGACGACATTCGCGCCATTGGTGCAGGCGGCATCGGCGGTCTTTCGACCGATGTCATCGCCGCCCTGAACAGCCAGCAGATTGGTGCGCTCAGTGCTGCCGCCATCGGATCGCTAACATCCGATCACGTCACAGCGCTTTCCACTCAGCAGGTCGACTGGCTTACCACAACCCAAATTGCGGCGATGAAGTCGACACAGACAGCGGCGCTCGGTGTTGAGGATATCAAGACATTTTCTTCTCAGGATATTGCCGCTCTCACGGCCCGGGCCATTGCCGGTTTCCGCACAGGCGTCATTGCTTCGATTGATAAGGAGCTCATCCCAGCATTCTCGACGGCTTCGATTGCAAGCCTCAGCACAGACCAACTCAATACTCTGAACTCCGAGCAATTCGCCGCGATGACGACGCGCCAGATTGCATCCTTATCTTCCGCCCAAGCAAGCGCGATCACCCCAGCCATCCTTGCATCGCTGTCTTCGGGACAGATCGCTGCACTGGGAAGCGTGGCGGTGACCAACCTGACGGGTACTCAAATTGCGGCATTGACGTCTGCCCAGTTGTCGAGCCTCTCTACGTCACAGATAGCCGCTCTGAGTTCCGCGCAAGTCAACGCACTGAGCACGGATCGTTTTGCTGTTCTGTCGACAGACCAGATTGCGGCAATCAGCACGAAGAGCATTTCGGGGCTTTCCTCCAAACAGATCAATGTGCTGACGACAGGTCAGGCAAGCGCTTTTACGAGCCTGCAGATCAAGGTCCTCAGTGAGGATCAGATCGCGGCATTTGGAAGTGACGACATCGAGACTTTCACGACCGCCGAAATCAGCCTAATCGGATCAGCTGCGATCATCGGCCTGTCCAGCGCGACCTTGGCATCGCTTTCGACAGACAAAATTGCCGCCATCAACGCAGACAGCTTTGCTGGTCTGACAACGAGGCACATCGCATCCCTGAGCAATGATCAGGTCGCTGCCTTGACGACAAAACAACTGTCAGGTTTGACTGCCGGCCAGGTCTCCGTTCTAAGCACAGCCGATATCATTGCACTGACGTCAAAAATATCAGCTTTCAGCGCGGCCGGGATTTCCGGCCTGACGACGACACAGCTTTCAGTCTTGTCCACTTCGCAAGTCGAGGCTTTGACGAGTGTTCAGGTTGGGGCGCTGACGGCTAGCCAGCTCGGGGCGCTCGGTCTGAATGGCATCGCCAAGTTCTCAAGTGAAGATATCGGTGCGATAAGCGCAGACGTCATAGGCTCTCTGCCAACGAGCACGATTGCCGGGCTGACGCCAGACCAGATATCGTTCATGAGCACGCAGGCTATCGCTGGCATGACACAAAGCCAGATATCAGCGCTTAGTACGGGTCAGATCGCGTCGCTTGGAACCAAGCAAATTGCTGCATTGACGTCCTTGCAGGTTGCTGCACTCGGAACCGACGACCTTGTATCCCTAAAAGATTCTGCAATTGGCGCAATTACTTCATCTGCCATTTCCGGTCTGTCGACGGAAACATTGAGCCAACTAACCGGCACGCAGCTTCTGGCGATCAATACAGCGGCGATACCGGGCCTTTCCAGCCGTCAGATAGGCGCCCTGACATCAGGTCAGATCGCGTCCCTGTCAAATAATCAGATTACAGCGCTGACATCTCGACAGGTTTCTGCTCTGGGAACTGTCGGTGTTGCCGCGCTCAATACCAGCCAGATATCGGCCTTGAGTTCCAACGGCATTGTCGGGCTATCGACAGACCAGATAGACACGCTGACCGTCGCGCAGGCGGAAGCATTGACGGCTGAGCAGTTTGCAATGTTCAGCTCTGGCCAGGTCAGTGCCCTAGGCACCGACGATCTTGCACGCTTTTCATCGAAAGAAATCGCGTCGCTGTCCAGCAGCAGCCTCGCTGGTCTGTCGACAGCGAAAATTGCTGCCCTCGATCCTTCGCTCATCGGGGCACTGTCTTCCATTGCCATCCCTGGTCTGTCAACGACACAGCTTGCGTATCTCAACACAGCTCAGCTTGCTGAATTGAACCCGGCTCAGATCGGAGCGATGAGCTCCAGGCAAGTCGCTGCGCTTGGAACTGCCGGAATTACGGCGTTGACGTCGAACCAGATAGCAGCGCTGAGCACAGCCGGTATCCCTGGCCTCACTGCCGAGCAACTCGGTGCCCTGGCGACCGACAAGCTTGAAGCACTCACAACCGCCCAGGTTGCGGTTCTGAATTCGGAGCAGACGGGTGCCCTTGGGACCGAGGATCTTGCGGTCTTCTCGAAGGCGGAACTTGCGGTGCTCTCGTCGAGTGCTGTCCTCGGCTTGTCGACAGCCGTTCTGGCAAGCCTCTCGGCTGACAGGCTTGCTGCACTTGGAACCGCCAGCCTCTCTGGACTGTCGAGCGGACAACTTTCGTCGCTGACGACAGAGCAGGTTCAAGGTCTCAGCACGTTGCAGGTTGCCGCACTCAGCTCCAAGCAGCTTGCTTCACTTTCCACGGCAGGTGCAGCCGCCTTCAGCCCCTCGCAGATTGCAGCATTGAGTTCGGGAGCGATAGCAGGTCTGACAACGGCGCAGATCGCTGCTTTGTCTGTGGCGCAGATCGAGGCGTTCAACACCGGACAGGTCGCCGCCTTGACGTCAACGCAACTGAGTGCATTCGGCACCGAAGATATTGCGGCGCTTTCGACCGAAGAGCTTGCGGCCCTGACATCGAACGCCATCGCAGGACTGTTGCCCGGCACCATCGCTGCTCTGCCTCTCGAACGGATCTCTGTTCTCGGCACCGCGAGCATCGCGGGTCTGACATCAGCTCAGATCTCCGCGCTTACAACGCAGCAGCTGGAGGCATTCTCGACGGCTCAGATTGGGGCTCTCGGCTCCAAGCAGATTGCAGTTCTGGGAACGGCCGGTGTTGCGGCCATGTCTCCGGCGCAGATCGCGGCGCTCAGCACCTCTGCGATTGCGGGGCTCTCCAGCGCCCAGATCGACGCGCTTTCCAGCGATAAGGTGGAGGCTCTGACCCCAACCCAGATTGCCGCCCTGACATCGGTGCAGCTCTCGGTTTTCGGTGTGGACGATATCGACCTCTTCTCCACCGACGATCTGGCGGCTATCCCTGCGCACGTCATACAAGGGCTTTCTACGGCAGCGCTTGCAGCAATGCCCGCGAGCAAGATTGCGATACTCTCGACATCCGCCGTCTCCGGCCTGACAAGCGATCAGATGAAAGCCCTGACAGCCGATCAGGTGGAGGCGTTCACCAGCGATCAGGTGGGTGCGCTTGGCTCAAAGCAGATGGCTGGATTGAGCCTCGATCACCTCAAGTCTTTCACGAAAGCGGAAATCGGTGCCATCAGCGCCGGAGCAATTGTCGGCATCAGCACTACAATAATGGCCGCGCTGCCACAGGATATCGTTTCGGCGCTGTCTGCCAGCGGCGTGTCAGGACTTTCCACCGCACAGGTTCGCGCTCTCACCGTCGATCAGCTCACGGCGCTTTCGCCAACGCAAGTTGCCGCATTGACCTCACAGCAGGTGGCGGCCTTCAAGGCGAGCGATCTTCCGACATTCTCGACGGCACAGATTGCCGCTATCAGCGCCGCTGGCATGGCTGGCATGTCGAGCGATCAGGTCGCTGCTCTCAATCTGGAGCAGCTTCACGTCTTGACGACGTCGCAGGTCAATGCGCTGACGTCATCGGCCGTTTCCGGGCTTTCTGCAGAAGAACTCGAAACCCTGAGCGCTGCCCAGATCGCTGCGATCAGTTCTTCGGCCATAGGGGGGCTGACGACCGAATTTATTGGCGGGCTTTCTGCCACGGAACTGGCACGTCTTGGCATTGCGGGTATTTCCGGCCTTACCGGCAAGCAGGTCGCGGCCCTGAGCAGGGATCAACTGGACTCCCTGTCGACGGCGCAGATTGCAGCCTTGAGCGCGGACGGCCTGTCCGGTCTCACGACGGAGGGAATGTCGACTTTCTCGGCTTCCGAAATCGCGGCCATCTCAGCCTCGTCGATCAGGGGTCTTTCAACCCAGATCATCTCTCGATTGACGAACGCAGAAATCCAGGTTCTGACACCGGCACAGATTGGAGCGATGGGGTACAACCAGATCGTCGCTCTCAGCACATCGCAGGTGGATGCGCTCACGACGGCCCAGCTGGGCGGGCTGAACGCCATCCAGGCGGCGGCACTCGGTACCGAAGACATCAGCCTGTTTACGACAGAAGACATTTCCGCACTGGGTACAAGTGCCGTATCGGGCCTGACAGTCGGTGTGATAGCAATACTGACGACAGCTCAAAGCGAGGCATTGACCCCTGGACAGGTCAATGCGCTGACGTCAGGACAGGTGGCCGCCCTTTCCAAGGACAATCTGGCGAAGTTCTCGACCGCCGATATTGCCGCGTTCAACTCGTCCGGCGTAACGGGTCTTTCCACGGACACGCTTGTCAGCCTGTCCAGCGATCAGATCGGGACACTCATGGGCACACATATGGGATCGCTGACACCGGCTCAGATTTCAGCGATCATTTCCGTCTATGTCGCAGGCTAAAAAACGGAGCGCGAGCGTCTTCCCCTAAAAGCCCTACGGGAAACGCTCGCGCAAGCTTCGCCGTCTAGTTTGGTATCGGGACCAGAAGGTCTCGGACTCTTTGAATGACGGTGCGGGACAGAATGAATCTGTTAAATCAATTCCCTCAGGTTTTTAAAAACTTCGCGGCCCTTGGGCAGACGCGGCTTTTGGTGCTGGGTGGTGTGGGCGTTCTGTCCATGGCGATCATTCTTGCAGCTGCGCTCTACGTGAACAAACCTGCTTACGAAACACTTTATGTCGGCCTGGAGACGATGGATCTGAACAAGATCAGCATCGCTCTTGCAGAGTCGAACGTCGATTTTCAGGTTGGTGCCGATGGAACGAGCCTGCAGGTTCCCGTCGGTATGACCAGCAAGGCGCGGCTTCTGCTTGCCGAGCGGGGGCTGCCAGACAGCGCCAATGCCGGTTATGAGCTGTTCGACAATGTCGGTTCGCTCGGCCTCACCTCATTCATGCAGGAAGTTACCCGCGTTCGTGCACTTGAAGGTGAAATCGGTCGATCGATCCAGCAGATCGACGGTATCGCAGCGGCACGTGTCCACATCGTCATGCCTGACGTTGGAAACTTTCGTCGCGGCGAACAGAAGCCGACCGCATCGGTCATGATTCGCGCAAGCGCAGCTGCTGGCCGCAAGGCTGCTTCGTCCATTCGTCACCTTGTCGCCTCGGCTGTTCCCGGCCTGGAGGTTGATGACGTGACGCTTCTCGACTCGACCGGCCAGCTGCTCGCATCCGGCGACGACGTTGGAAACGGTGCACTCAATCGCTCCCTGACCCTGTCCCAGAATGTACAGCAGGAGCTCGAAACCAAGATCGACAAGGCGCTGGCGCCATTTCTTGGCATGGACAACTTTCGCTCGACCGTTACGGCAGAGCTGAATACCGACAGCCAGCAGATCCAGGAAACCGTTTTCGATCCCGAATCGCGTGTCGAGCGCTCCGTGCGCACGACCAAGGAAGACCAGAAGTCTCAGGAAACCACGCCGGATACGGCAGCAACGGTAGAGCAGAACGTTCCGCAGGCCGCGCCGCAGGGCGGTGGTGGCGGTCCGAAGTCTTCTGACGAATCGGCCAAGAAGGAAGAACAGACCAACTACGAAATCAACTCCAAGACCACTGCGACAGTCCGCAATGGCTACACGGTCGACAAGATTTCGGTGGCGGTCGTCGTCAACAAGGGTCGCCTTGCCAAGATGATCGGTGAACCCGCCGACCAGGCAAAGGTCGATGCCTATCTCGCAGAAATGCAGAAAATCGTCGCTTCGGCTGCCGGTATCTCTACGGATCGTGGCGACGTGGTCACGATCACGGCAATGGACTTCCTTGAGACGCAATTGCTGGATCAGGCAGTCGCCGGCCCGGGCTTCATGGAAGTCATGAGCCGCAACTCCGCAGGCATCATCAACTCGCTGGCGTTCGTCGCTGTTGCCTTCCTGGTTGTCTGGCTCGGTGTCCGTCCGATCGTCCGCTCCATGTCTTCAGGTTCTGCAGCTACCGCAGAACTCGGTCAGGAAGCAGCAGGCCTCGAATTGCCCGACTTCTCGCCGGGCCTGGGCGGCGGCGCTGCCGCTGGCGGCCTCATGGATGGGTTCGGTGCGGATTTCGGCTTCGACAGTACCGACGACCTCCTCTCAGGCGACAGTGGCGAAGGCGACTTCAATCGTCGGGTCCGCGAAGGACCGGAACGTCGCCTGTCCCGCATGGTGGAAATCAGCGAGGAAAGAGCCGCCAAGATCCTGCGCAAGTGGGCAGTCGAGAAAGCAGCATAAATCAAAGGCCGGGTTTACCCGGCCTTTGTCGTTTTATCTCTTGCATCACGCCAAGGCACATGTACTGTTTTGATACGGAATTTACCATTTGTTCATCAGTTGGACAATTTACGTTGGAATAATGAAATCAGCGCTGTCCGATACCGAGAACATGAATATGCTCTTGGTTGCATGACAAGGGACGAAAATGCGGGGATGTCGTCGAATGACGATGGTGTTTCGCGTAGCCTTTCCTAAAATGCGTTGATTCGGTCACCAGGGACGCGGTGCTGCTCGAAGGGGTTGCGTTTCTGAATGGAAATGATTTCCATCCCGGTTAAATGATCTCCGAAAGGAGAATAAGAGGGCGTAGGCTATTGAAGGTGGATGTTGATGTTCGCAGGCTGTCGGTCGCGCCGTTTGATAGATCGGTGAAGGCGTTGCCGCGCGATCAGCTGATCCGTAACATTGCAATTGCGGCTTCTGACGGCAACGTTACAGCTGCAGTCGAGATGATTGCGTCTTTTGCCGGAGCTTCGCACTATCTTCTGGCGCGCGAGGACCTGCTACAGGAAGCCGGCCTCAATTTCATCATCACCTCTGACTGGCCTTTCGATCTTGTTCGCCGGTTGGGGTCTGAACTGACGAACAATCAGAATCGTGTCAGCGAGATGGAGAAGTGCCTGGCGCTGCTCAAGCCGCGGATGCTGTTTTTGCCGGAAGATGCCGTCATTCCCCACGGGGTGGACCGCAAATATTGCTCATTGACCTTCTGTGTCGGTCGGGTCCGGTTTTCACTGCTGCTGCTTTTTGCGCAAGAGAATGTCCCTGTCGATGATCGCCTGCGTGAGGCTGCCATGCTGACGGGCTATTTTGCCAGCTCTGGTATCGTCGCCGAATCGCGCGTTGAACGTGACATCGACCTGACGGAACGCGAGCTTGAGTGCCTTTTCTGGATTGCAGAAGGCAAGACCAGCGACGAAATGGCAACCATTCTCGGCATTTCCCGCAATACCATCAATAATTATATCACCAGCGTCATGCGCAAGACCGCAACCAAGACCCGCTCGGAAGCGATTGCCTACGCGGTTCGCAACAATCTCGTATGAGGGTCGTTCGGATGGGGTACTACAAGGAAACGGATGGGTCGCTGCTGGAACCGGGCGCGCCTGCGCGAAGCGTAACCGCCGCCAGCCGCTCTGACCTGTTTCCACGGTTAGTAGCGATGCAGCGCATACTGGGCGCCAAGAATTTCGTCGTGCTGCGCGCCGTTGCGTCGGGATTTCCGAACAAGCGAAAACTGCTGTGCGAAATGGAAAACTGGGGCATGAATGCGACCGAGCAGAGCGCTCGTCTCGTTCACGTCATGGGAGAACGTCTGCAGGAGCATCTCGAGCGCTCGCTCCTGCCTGTCATCTGGAAGAGTGAGAGCGGCACCGGTTTCTCCGACATTCCCGACGTGGCCGCCTTGATGCTGAGGCTTTCCAACAGCGACTTGTCCTATGCCGGACTGGCGCTGCCCGTGCGACTTGGTACCATCGGCAACGGCTACGTGGTCTTCTGTGGCGGCAGTCTGCTTCTCGACAACGAACTTGTTCTGGAACAGCACATCAAGTGCACGGAGATCATGGTCGACCTGCTGGCTCTGGACGAGCGCCGCGTCACGCCTGCGGAATCCTTGAGCGAGCGTGAAGTGGCTTGCCTTCAGCTGGCAGGTGACGGTCGTATCAGTGAAGAAATTGCGGTAAAGCTCGGGCTTTCCGTTCACACCGTGAACGCTTACCTCGGCTCCGCCACCATCAAGCTCGATTCGGTCAATCGCATCCAGGCAATCGCAAAGGCGATCCGCATGGGGTATATTCACTAGAGCGATCTCTTTCCGCTGGCTAAACGCGCTGCGCCAGCAGAGGCTGCCGACGCGCTAACGCTTGGCGCGTCCGCTAAGGATCGCGCCGACCTCCGGCAGACTTCAGCTGTGTCTTCGACTATCGGACCATGAAAGGTTCGGTGCGCGGGGGAAGTGCCGAGACATCAAAGTGATCCGGCTCAATGCCAGCCTTCGCCTTATCGATCATCGTAACATAGGCGGCCTCGAGATGATGGCAGAACCGCTCTGCGTCAAACAGCGGCATCCTGAAGCGATTGGCGTCGATCCGGTCGCGAATTTCCTGAAGTGGCGCAGGATTCAGCGCGTAGGATACGGCCTGCTCTACATAGTCCTCGTCGTCCTCCGCAATCAGTTCGGGCGTGCCAATGGCGTGCAACAGGCTCTCGCTGACCCGCGACGCGAAGTTCGTGCCCTTTCTCGTCAGCACCGGAAGACCGGACCAGAGCTGCTCCGAGGTCGTCGTGTGACCGTTGACCGGGAA
>JAAIGF010385552.1_pt1 | contig 12269 bp, 10 predicted proteins | sample 6487441 | NCBI WGS metagenome assembly JAAIGF01 (sample SAMN13974129, study PRJNA590717) | phyllosphere metagenome | biome: pepper field; feature: multiple bacterial spot infested pepper fields; material: pepper leaves; isolation source: leaves from pepper fields | host: Capsicum annuum ...
GACATGGCGTCGTAACGCTCGGGATGGGCTGCAGACATCACGCAGTGCTCCTGGACAGTGTTGGCCGCGTGCGAAAGACGCGGCGCGTTGACGGAAAGTCGTCACACTGTAGGAACAGCGACGCCATGGATAAACGTGGCGCGGCGCCATGCGGAATTGCCAGGATGGGGACAATGGCGCCAGAAGGTTTGGGCCAGGCAGGCGGAAACGACGCTGCGCCTGTCCGATCGTCGACGCAGACATGCCGGCAGATGTGCGAAGACGCGCCTGCTGCGCAGATACAACAATCCGCAACTTGCGACGCACGCAAAAAAGGCACGAGGTCGTATGACGTCGTGCCTTTTTTGCTGGAATTCCTGGTGGAGCGGAGGAGGATCGAACTCCCGACCTTCGCATTGCGAACGCGACGCTCTCCCAGCTGAGCTACCGCCCCAAAAACCCAAGCGAGGATCTTAGCACGCTTCCAAGTCTTATTGTCGAGCCGCCCAAACGCTCTAGAACTTTCGGCTAATGTCACTGCTTATTATCTGTGACATAAACGATGTTCATGTTACAAAGGGATCGAGACAACGCGGATAGAGAGGCCCTCATGCATATTGGCGCAGCAATTCGGCACACCCGAGAGACACTTCGACTCAAACTGGAGATGGTGGCTCTGGACGCGGGATTCGACCCGGGCAATCTGTCCCGCATCGAAACCGGACGACAGAATCCGTCCGTTCCCCGCCTCGAAGCGATCGCGCGAGCCATGGAAGTCACCGTGGCCGACCTCTACGCGCTGGTGGAACCGCCTCGCACGCTGGGCGAGACGACGGCTGCCGCGCCGACCAATGCACGTGGCCGGTCGCTGGAACAGAGCGAGTGGGTGCAGCTGCGCCGGGCCTACGAGTGCCTGGATGGCAATCGTCGCCAGCTCGCGATGGAATTCCTGCAGATGCTGGAGCGCATGCAACGCGACGATACGACGCTGCAGCCGGTGCCGCGCACGCGTCCGTCGTCAGACGACAGCGCAGCACGCCGGGACGGTGCCGGCTACGGCAATGCGCCGGAACCCACGCCCTATGCGCCTGCGCACGTGCCCTCCGGGCGCGCCGCCAACGCACCGGCACTGCGCATCCTGGCCACGGGCAGCGAAAACCGCTGACCGGCTGGACCGGGGCTCAGCCCTTGCCCTCACCCGCCTCGCGGGCGGCCGCCTTGGCCGCGCGCTTGGCGGGCCGCACATAGGCGACGGCGCACGAGAAGAATGCGCCCGCCAGAATCAATTCGGCGGCGCCCAGCCATTGGGATGTCGCGCTGACGTCGCTGATGGCGCGCACCGCGCCCTCCATGACGTACAGCAAGGCCAGCATGGCCGCCCACTGATAGGTGTAGAGATTGCCTCGCAGCACGCCGCGCAGTGGCAGCAGCAAGGGCACGACCTTGAGCACCAGCCACGAGCCCCCGGGGCGCACGGGCGCCAGCACCAGTTCCCACGCGAGGCACAGCAGGATCAGGAGGATCAGCAGCGCGGCGCTGCTGCGGCGCAGGCCATCGTTGAGCCTGGCAGGCGCGGTGGTCTTGGCGAAGGCGGGTGAATTCATGCTGCTATTATCGCCGGTGGTCCGTTGCCGTGACTACCGTTAGCGCGGAGTCCTCTGTTCATGAAGCCCTCTGACGCGCCTGCCTCCGGGCAGACCGAGTCCACGAGCCCCATCGAGGTGCTCGAGGCATCGCTGCCGGAAGATGCCCAGCCCGTCCCCCAGCGCCTGCGCGGCAGGCCGGCCTCCATCGTCCGACTGTTCCGTTTTGCCGCTCAACGCGCCAGCGAAGAGCACATTGCCCAGGTTGCCTCGGCCCTGACGTTCACGACGGTGCTCTCGCTCGTGCCGATGCTGGCCGTGGTCTTTGCCCTGTTCACGGCGTTTCCGCTGTTCGCGCAGTTCCGCCTCGCGCTCGATGACTTCATGGTCACGAGCCTGATGCCGGTGAACGTGGCCGATACCGTGATGAACTACCTGAACCAGTTCGCCCTGCAGGCCTCGCGCCTGTCGGCCCTGGGCGGGGTGTTCCTGGTGGTGACCGCCGCCACCCTGATCATGACGATCGACAAGGCGTTCAACGATATCTGGCACGTCACGCGGCAGCGTCCCTTCATGCAGCGCATGCTGGTGTACTGGGCGGTGCTGAGCCTGGGTCCCATCATGCTGGGCGCGAGCCTGTGGACGACGTCGTTCCTCGCCCGCGAATCGCTGGGCCTGGTGGGCGATCTGTCCGCCACGGCGGGCCTGGCCCTCACCTTCGTCCCGATGTTCGTGACGGGCTTCTGCATCACGGCCATCTTCCTGGTGGTGCCCAACCGTTTCGTGCGCTGGCGCGACGCCATGCTGGGCGGCTTTGGCACGGCCATCGTGCTGGAGCTGATGAAGACGGGGCTCGCCTGGTACCTGACGCAGTTCCCCACCTACACCGTGGTGTATGGGGCCTTCGCGATCCTGCCGATCTTCCTGCTGTGGCTGTACCTGTCCTGGCTGGTGGTGCTGTTCGGGGCGACCGTGGCGGCGAGCATGCCGCTGATCCGCCTGGGGCGGCTGGAGATCAACCGCCGGGCCGGCGCGCCCTTCCTGGACGCGCTGGGCGTGCTGCGCGAGCTGGACGAGGCGCGCGGCAGCGTGCCGCCGGGGCTGGCGATGCGCACCATGAACCGCCGTCTGCAGCTGAACCACGACGAGATGGCCGGCGTGCTGGAAGGCCTAGCGGGGCTGGGCTTCGTGGCGCGTATCGGCGATGGCGCGCGCGAGCGCTGGGCGCTGGTCTGCGACCCCGCCGCGGCGTCCCTTGGTCCGGTGTTCGATCATTTCCTGCTCGACCGCAGCCAGCCCGCGCTGGCGCAGGACCCGGAGCTCGCGCGCATCGTGCAGGACACCTGTTGTCGCGTGGCCCACGGCGAGATGCCCACGCTGGCGCAAGCCCTGGCAACCCCTGACGCGCTCGCGCCCGCCAAGGAATAGAATCAACCCTGAAGCGCACTCCGCAAGCGGCGCGTCTGGAGACCACCATGCTGAAAGTTCAAGAAATCCTGCGCGTCAAAGGCGACGCACTGTTCACCGCCAGTCCGGACATGCCGATCCGCCAGGCGGTCGACACCATGGCGACCCGCGACATCGGTTCGCTCGTCATCATGGAGTTCGGCCAGCTGGCGGGCATGCTGACGTTTCGAGAGATCATCCGGCACCTGCATGCGTGTGACAACAGCATCGGGCCGGAGAGCACCATTCGCTCGATCATGGACGATGCGCCCGTGAGCGTGTCGCCCAACACCGATATCGACGAAGTGCGCCGCCTGATGCTGCAGCGGCATGCCCGCTATCTGCCCGTGATGGACGGCCCCACGCTGCAGGGCGTGATTTCGTTCTACGACGTGGCGCGTGCCGTGGTCGACGCGCAGGAGTTCGAGAACAACATGCTCAAGGCCTACATCCGCGACTGGCCGACGGACACGGAGAACGCCGGCGCACCCTGACGGGGTCGACGCGGGTCCGTTGCGCGCGGCGGCGACAGCCCGAGGGCTGTCGCGCCGTGCCGATCGTGACGTGATGCAGGCATGGCGCACCACGCCGCCAGCGTCAGCGCCCGGACAGGTGCCGCGGCGCCGTGCGCGTGGTGGCTACGCGACCGCGGGTACGCGTGCCGCGCGATGGGCGACGTGTGCCCAGGCTTCGGTGATGAGGCCGGCATCGGCCTGCGCCAGCCTGCGCGCATCCGACAGCAACTGGCGCCAGCGCCGCGAGCCCGCGAGGCCACTGCCCAGGCCGAGCATGGGCTTGACCACGCAGCGCAGCGGCGTGCCGCGGGCCACTTCCCGCGCGGCGTAATCCGCCATCCGCGCCACGATCTCGTCATCGCTCGGCAAGGCGTCGTCAGGCCAGAGCTGCGCGGCCAGCTCGGCAAGGATGCGCGGACGGTGCCAGGCCTCGCGCCCGATCATCACGCCGTCCAGGGCGGGCGCGTCGAGCTCGGGCGCCAGGGCGGCCATGCTCGTTTCCACCGTGGCGAGCCCACCGTTCAGCACGAAGGTCGCTTCGGGGAAGTCCTGTTTCAGCCGTCGTACGACGTCGTAACGCAAAGGGGGGATGTCCCGGTTTTCCTTGGGCGAGAGGCCCTTGAGCACGGCATTGCGGGCATGCGCGATGAACACATCGCAGCCCGCCTCACGCAGGGTGCCCACGAAGTCCCGCACCGGGCCGTAGCCCTCTTCATAGTCCAGGCCGATGCGATGCTTGACGGTGACGGGGATGTCGACCGCGTCGCGCATGGCCTTCACGCCATCGGCAACCAACGCGGGCTCGGCCATCAGACAGGCGCCGAATGCGCCCTTCTGCACCCGCTCGGACGGGCAGCCGCAGTTCAGGTTGATCTCGTCATAGCCCCACTGCTCGCCCAGTCGCGCGGCGCGCGCCAGGTCCGCCGGCTCGCTGCCGCCCAGTTGCAGGGCAACCGGGTGCTCTGCCGCATCGAAGTCCAGGTGCCGGGCCACGTCGCCGTGCATCAGGGCGCCGGTCGTCACCATCTCGGTGTAGAGACGGGCGTGCGGCGCGTATTGGCGGTGCAGGTAGCGGCAGTGGCGGTCCGTCCAGTCCAGCATGGGCGCGACGCACAGCGACCAGTCGTGGGTCTTCAAGGCGTATCCGTGTCAACAGGGTGGGCGCGCCAGCCGGGGGCTGCACGCAGGCGCGGGCTCGCGCGGTGCCGCGCCCGGAAAGCGGCGGGCAACCCGGGATTTTACCCGAGCCTCCCGCCAGCGAGCGAGCGACGGACCGGTCGCCTGATTGCCCACGGCCGTAAAAGGGAGAGACCTGCCGTCACGCCAAGACGCACCTGGGCCGAAGCCCATGCCAGGCTGCACAACGCCTGGCGCCAGCCCGTCGGCGCCCGACGGGCGCCCTGCGCCTTGCGGTATGCTGCGCGCTTCGATCTGCCTTGCCCACGACATCCGATGACCCGCTTTCCGCTTCTGTTCCTCAGCCTTGGACTGGCTGCCTGCGCCCAATCCGGCATCGCCACGGTCGGTGATCCCGTCGAAGCCCAGCGCACCGCCGAAGTCGCCGCCTTCCAGGGCGCCGACAAGACGCACGGCTTTCGCGACGCGCAGGTCGTCTTCGACAGCCGCAACTGCGCGATCTACCGGGGCGTGGCCGAGGATGGCGAGATGCGCGACGTGCCCTTGCGCAACGCGCTGGGCAAGCCGCTCTGCCGGCGCTAAGGACGCGCCACACGCGCGCAGACGCCCGCAGCGCCTCACCCGCATGGCACGGCCAGCCCAGTGCGGCGGCCAGCCAGGCCGCGCAGGGCGGGGCTAGCCGGCCCACCCCGCGCCGCCCGCCCCCGACACCCCGCGCGGCGCCCTGGCTACAGGTAGATGAATTCCACCGCGTCGGCATCGCGCGCGAAGTCCACGCGAAAGAACCCCTGGCCTTCATAGAACCAGCGATCGCGTCCATCGGGCACCGGCCAGGTGCGATCCGGCGCCCCCAGGGCCGCGCGCACCTGCGACTTGGTGTCGCCGATGCGCACACCGCGCACGGCATCCGCGAACGGGGCTTTCAACTGCACCGAATTGACCTTGCCGCGATCGCACCAGGCGATGACGGCGCCGTCGGCCCGCTCGACCTTGCGCATGGGCGTGCCGTTGAAGTCGAAGTCCGCCACGCGCGCCCCCAGGACGGCCTCGGCCAGCGCCTCGGTCATGCCGGTGGCCGGCAGGCCCGTCGGCAGCCCGCTGGCAGCCGCGCTGCTCGCCCCGGCCAACGCGCCGGCGGCACCCGCCGTGGCGCCCAGCGCGCTGCCCGCGCCAGTGCCACCGGCCCCCGCAGGCAGCGGCAGTTCGTCGCGCAGCACGCCCAGAAAGGCCGTGAAGCTGGGTGCGATCGGGGTGATGTTGCCGTAGGTTCGCCAGTCCTCCCCGGGGGTCTCGGGTTCCTCTTCATGGTCGAAGAAGTAGACGCCGGCCTCGCCCGAGGACGCGGTCGCGAGCAGGATGGGGTTGCCGGCGGGATCGTCGCCGATCACCACGAACCCCGCGGGGATGCGGTCGAACCAGGCGTCGTAGGCCTCGAGCAGGTCGCCCACGCGGCCGGACTCTTCGCCGATGCCAAAGAGGTCGTTGACGATGGTGTCCCCCCAGCCGGGGATGTCGAAGACCCCCGGCTCGGGGCGGCCACCGTTGTGCTGCAGCAGGAAGTCCTTGTAGTCGGCCGGCAATGCCAGGCCGGTATTGGCCTCGAACCCGGCGATGGCCTTGGCATCGATGGGCTGCAATGAAAGCTCGAAGATCATGATCCGGGATTCCTGAGGTCGGATGCGCCACCTGAATGGGTAAACGTGCGGTGAATGTCGCGCGGCACCAGCTGGCCTGATTGGCTGCCTTCCACATGATGCCATGTGTAGCCGGGTGGCGAGCGCGACCCGTAGGGCAGACCCGCCGCCTCGTTGAAGCGCGAGAAGTCGTTGGTGTTGTGGCCGGTGAGCCCGGGGACGTTGTCCACCTGCCGCACGCCGCTCGGGTGGTTCAGGTGGGGACTGAAATCGGGATACCCATCGCGGCTGTAGATGACCGACGTGCCGTTGGCGTCCGTGTACTTGACGCGGCCATCGGGCAGTTCCTCGACCTTGCCGCCCTTGTCCTGCCAGCGCTGCGGGTTGGGCGCCATGCGCCAGGACTCCGTGCGCGGCTTGACGAACACACCGGGATTGCGGGGCGGCGCTGCCGGGGGCGTCTGCGCGGGCGGGGTCTCGGGCGGCGGGCGCTGCGGGCGCTCGCGCCGTGGCGCCGGCTGGCGATTGCTGTTGGGCACCTCCATGCGCGGCCGCTGCGAGGGCGTGCGCACCGACGAGCGTCCGGACCCCGCCGTCAGCACGTCGTTGATGGCAAGCGCCACCTCGGGCGACGCCCCGCCCATGATGGCCATGGTGGCGAACGGGCCACCGTCGACCATCGCCTTGTACTTGTCGGCCTGCAGCTGGCGCTGCGCGAACACCCGGCGGTCGGACGCGGATGGCCCGGCGGTCAGCCACGGCCCGCCCGGGTTGAGGGCCTCGGCCGTGATCTGCAGCTGGCGGTTGTTGAACTGCACCCACTGGTCGGCGGCGGCCTGCTGCTGCCGCAGGTTCTCGATGCGTCCCTTGATCTCGCTGCGCGCGTCCCAGTCGTTGGGATTCCACCACGAGGTTTCGCCCAACTCGCGCTCGGTCGCCTCGAGCTGGCGCGTGATCTCGTCGGCACGCTCGTTGGCACGGCGCACCTCCTCGCCGTGGTACTTCAGATCCTCTTCGGTGCGGGGGCGCAGGTCGATGGTCGTGAGCGACGTGATGAGCGAGCCGCGTGCCCCGCCGATGCCCTGGGCGTTGCAATTGACCAGACATTGGCTGTCGTGGCGCACCACGGGCTGGCCGTTGACCAGGACGTTGTCCTGGCCCGAGACGAACTTGACGTGCCCGCTGCCGAGCGACGTGCCGGCGCGCACATGCGAGCCGGCATCCGCCAGCACGCCGCGATGCAGGTCGCCTTCCCGGTAGACCGGCGCGGCGCGCGCGTCCACGTCCGGGGATGACCGCTGCTGCGCATTGATGATGGCAAAGCTGTCAAAGGGCAGGACGTCCTTGCCGACGCGGCAGAAGTCCGGCTGGGACGCGACGGCGCGCCACGTGCCTTCCTCGGCCACGTGGCGCGAGACGCCACCGCCGCCCGCGGCGGGCCGCGTGCCCGGGATGTCGTCGGGGCGCACACTCATGGCGGGCTCCCGCCAGCGACGGGTTGCGCGCGCGTGGCCCGCCCTGCCGGCACGTCAGCCACGCGGCTCATGCCGGCACCTCGACGCGCTGGCCCGACAGGATGAGCTCCTGCACGGGATCGTCAACCGCAAAGGACGTGCGCCAGACGAGATGCAGTCTGCGCGTATCGAGGTCGAAGCGCACGGTATCGAGCAGCATGCCGTTGGCGCGCTGTTCGCCGGATGCGCGATACCCCATGGCGAGCAGGCGCCAGCGCGGCAGGCGCATGCGGGCGGTGCCCTCGGGCAGCAGACCGGCGAGCTCGGCCATCTCGCCGCCGACCAGATGGTCCGCGCACACCAGGCCGGGATGCGCCGCCTGGTAATAGCGGAAATCGAAGTCGGTGGGCAGCAGGGGATAGCGATCCTTTTCCCACGCGGCATCGTAGGTGCCGGCGTAGGCCTTGCGCGGCTGGCACCAGCGCGCCATCGGACCGAAGCCTTCGGTGGGCACGTGCTGGCGCGGGTCGCGCACCGGTCGCTCGGCCGACTCGATCTGCGGGGCAGGCAGGCGCTGCACGTCATCGATCCGTGCCTGCAGCGCACGGCGCGCCTCGCGCGGCAGCCCCTTCAGGTCGGCAGGACCGGGCAGCCAGCCGCGACCCGCGGGGTTGTCGGGCTTGTAGACAGCCTCGTCGGGGCTGGTGCCCGGCGCCTGCCACAGCCCGCCAAAGGCCAGGCGGTAGTCCAGATCGATGAGGGCGATGCGCTCGGCGGGCGTCAGGCGCCAGCCCAGCGCACGCCCGCGCTCGAACCAGCGGGGTCCGGACAGACGCAGTGTCTTGCGCCGGGTGCCGACCTGCACGCTGGCCTGCCAGGATGCGACAGGCACCCCGCCCGCCGCACGGGCGGCACCCGTGACCTGGATATCGGTGCCCGGCTTGAAGAGGACGAGATCGCCTTCGTCCCGGATCACTGCCTTCAGGGGCTCGGTCTCGACAGGGCCGGCAAAGGCGTCGCCAAAGAGGATGTCATCCTGGCGCTCGGTGAGCGCAGCGAGCGCCCCGTCCTGGCCGAACGCGAAGCTGCCCTTGACCACCAGCACGTCGAACTCTTCGCCTTCCAGACCTGTCTTGCGAAACCAGGCGTGCTTGAGCGGCGTGTGGTTGGCGACCAGCGTCACGCCACGGCCCCGGCGATCCGCCTGCGGCCTGGTGGGCAGTGGCTCGACCCCGCCCGGGGAACGTGCGGAAACGCGCTGGCGCAGACTGTCCAGGACATGAGGGCTCCCTTGAACACAGTTTTCAGGACGCGGCACGCGACGAGCGTCGCTGCCACACGGCGTCACAGTTTCGCCGAAACACTGACGACGAAATCTTTCAATTGGCATCGGTTGTGTACCGGGGGCCTGTGTGCACGTCCGTGTGCACGAACCACGGGCAGGGTCGACAGGCCAGGCGCCGCAGCCCGCCTGGGCGTCACGTTCAGTCACCCGCACGCCGTCACAGAAATATTCACTCACATCCATTCGTCATGAGCTAACGGGACTCACCGTTATGGTGCGCCTGCACCGCGAGGTCGCACGACGTCGCGGTCAGGGATCGCGACGGTGCATGGATGGCAACGCCCACGCACCGCCCGAGGGCGTAACCAAAAATGGCATGGGCCTTGCATTGTCATGAGGCAGACGCCGGCCCTTGTCGGCGCGCACCTCAGAGGAATCGATCATGCAACGACGCACCTTGCTGAAGCTGGCATCCCTGGCCGGCGCGGCCGCCATGGCCGGCCGCATGCCGCTGGCCTTCGCCCAGGACAAGACGCCGATCAAGGTCGGCATCCTGCACTCGCTGTCCGGCACCATGGCCATCTCGGAGACCTCCCTGAAGGACGTCGCGCTGATGACCATCGCGCAGATCAATGCGGCCGGGGGCGTGCTGGGCCGCCCACTGGAGGCGGTGGTCGTCGACCCTGCCTCGAACTGGCCGCTGTTTGCCGAGCGCTCGCGCCAGCTGCTCACGCAGGACAAGGTGGCGGCCGTGTTCGGATGCTGGACCTCGGTGTCGCGCAAGGCCGTGCTGCCCGTCTTCGAAGAACTGAACGGGATGCTCTTCTACCCTGTGCAGTACGAAGGCGAAGAGATGTCGCGCAACGTCTTCTATACCGGAGCCGCCCCCAACCAGCAGGCCATCCCGGCGGTCGAATACCTGCTGTCCGAGGAAGGCGGTGGCGCCAAGCGCATCTTTCTGCTGGGCACGGACTACGTGTACCCGCGCACGACCAACCAGATCCTGCGCGCCTTCCTGCATTCCAAGGGCATCCAGGACAGCGACATCCAGGAGGTCTACACGCCGTTCGGCCACGCCGACTACCAGACCATCGTCGCCAACATCCGCCAGTTCTCGCAAGGCGGCCAGACGGCCGTCGTGTCGACCATCAACGGCGACTCGAATGTGCCCTTCTATCGCGAGCTGGCCAACCAGGGCCTGAGCGCGCAGGACGTGCCGGTCGTCGCGTTCTCGGTCGGCGAAGAAGAACTGCGCGGCATCGACACCAAGCCGCTGGTGGGCCACCTGGCCGCCTGGAACTACTTCATGTCGGTGGACAACCCCACCAACACGGCCTTCAAGGACGGCTGGGCCGACTACGTGAAGTCGGCCGGCCTGCCCGGTGGCACGGACCGCGTCACCAACGACCCGATGGAAGCCACCTGGGTCGGCATGCAGCTCTGGAAGCAGGCCGTCGAGAAGGCCGGCACGACCGATGTCGACGCGGTGCGCAAGGCGATCGTGGGCCAGAGCGTGGATGCGCCCTCGGGCTTCAAGCTGACGATGGACGGCAACCACCACCTGCACAAGCCGGTCATGATCGGCGAGATCCAGGACGATGGTCAGTTCGAGGTGGTCTGGAACACGCCCGAAGTCGTGCGCGCCCAGCCCTGGAGCCCGTACGTGCCAGGCAACCAGGGCAAGCCCGACGTCGTGGGCTGAGCCCGCACGCCACCGGCGCGGCGCAGGACCTGGGCCGCGCGCCCCCGGCGCCCCCGGTCGCACGACCGTGCCGGCGCGGGGCCGCCCGGCCGGACCCGCCGCTCGCGGGTGCGCGCCCTGACCCGGCCGCCGCCCTCCCCGCCCGTCTTTCGCGCGCCCTGTCCTGGTGATCCGCATGACCCCGTCGCCTTCGCTTTCACCCCTGTCCGCATCCCGCCTGCGCCCGCCGCGCGATCTGCCCCGCGCCGGGCAGCCGGCCGCACGACTGCCCCTGTGCGGCGTGCGCTGGATCGCCTTCCTGCTGCTCGCCCTGTGCTTCGCGCTGCCCGCCCATGCGCTGGAGCCGAGCGTGCGCGATGCGCTGGGTGATCGTGACTTCTCGGCGCGTTCCGCGGCCATCCAGCAGATCATCGACGCCACGGCGCGCGGCGATGGCGAGGCCCGCGAGCTCCTGCGCGCGCTGGCCGCGGGCGAGGTTGCCGAGGCCCGCCTGAACAACGCGCTGCGCGCCCGGGTGTCGTCCGCCGCCGCCGTGCTGGAACTCGACGCCCCGGAGCCCGCCGTGCGCAACCGGGCCGTGGACACGCTGATCGCCGCGCCGCCCCCACCCGCCCTGATTCCGCTGGTCGACCGCGCCGTGGCGCGCGAGGAAGACGCCGGACTGCAGGAACGCATGCTGTTGCTGTCCGCCCTGATGGGACTGGATTCGGGCGACCCGATCATCCGCGCCCAGGCGGCCACGCGCATCGGCGAGACCGGCAACCCGCGCTATCGCTCGCGCCTGCTGCCGCTGGTGGACGGCCCCGCCGCCGACCGCGACGCCGGCGTGCGCCAGGCGGCGGACGGCGCGCTGCAACGCCTGGACGCCGCCGAGCGCCGCGCGCGCCAGGCGGGCACCGTGTTCGCCGGCATCAGCCTGGGCAGCGTCCTGCTGCTCGCGGCCCTGGGCCTGGCGATCACCTATGGCCTGATCGGCGTCATCAACATGGCGCACGGTGAATTCCTGATGATCGGCGCCTACGCCACCTACGTGGTGCAGACCTGGTTCCGACAATACGCGCCAGCGAGCTTCGACTGGTATCTGCTGGCGGCCCTGCCGGTCTCGTTCCTGACCGCGGCCCTGGTGGGCGTGGTGCTGGAACGCCTGGTCATCCGCCACCTGTACGGCCGTCCGCTCGAGACCCTGCTCACGACCTTCGGCATCAGCCTGCTGCTGATGCAGAGCGTGCGCATGCTGTTCGGTGCGCAGAACGTGGAAGTCATGAACCCGTCCTGGATGAGCGGCGGGCTGGTCGTCATGCCCGGCCTGCTGCTGCCCTGGAACCGCCTCATCATCATCGGCTTTGCGATCGCCGTCGTGCTGTGCGCCTGGCTGGTCCTCACCCGCACGCGCCTGGGGCTCTTCATCCGCGCGCTCACCCAGAACCGCAGCATGGCCGCCTGCGCGGGCGTGCCCACCAGCCGCGTGGACACGCAGGCGTTCGCCTTTGGTGCCGGCATCGCCGGCCTGGGCGGCTGCGCGCTGACGCAGATC